>JAABUY010002387.1_pt1 | contig 22408 bp, 10 predicted proteins | sample 5560271 | NCBI WGS metagenome assembly JAABUY01 (sample SAMN10711886, study PRJNA513374) | rock metagenome | isolation source: Antarctica rocks | place: Antarctica: Victoria Land, University Valley | reverse complement strand
TTAACTTTCTGATCTGAATCCTTTTCTCCATCAAAAGCCAGGCTGACAGTCCATTCAGATAGAAATAGTTGAATCCATTTTGTTAAAATATAGGGTAGATGCAGGTCTTGCATGATTTTTAGCAGTTAATTCAATGAAACATGATTAAAGGCTTTCTTGATGTTCAGAAGTAGTGCTGAAAGAGTTCTTTTATGATGATTTGCAAGCTGAATGTCATGTGTAAGACATAATGCTGCATCAACTGCTGATCTTTGTCTTCTACCTTCCATTTGATCTTCATAAAGTAGATCTGAAACCTCAGCTAGTTTAGAAAGTCTTGTGGCTATTATCTTTTCAGATATTTTACCTAGACAATTTAACAGCATGATGATTCTGTAGGCCTTGAGTGCAGAATAGTCAGGTTTTCCTTCTTTTCTCAAAATAACCTTAGTTGCTTGACGCCAGCATGTTGGGTGGTAGCCATTGTCTAGTAATTTTGCAAATATAGCAAAAAATAACTCTGGTCTTATTAATCAGTTATCTCTTTATATAAATAAATCATTTCTCACAGTTCTTTTAAGTGAGAACAGAAATTAAACATTGCTTTATAAAGAATGATGAGTTGTGCTCTTGATTTATAGTGATGATTGACATATAGTATAAGAATTGAAGATAAAAGAGTGTGTTGGAAAGATGAATGTAATAACAGAAAAGATATGTGTATGTATTGTCTGCTTATAGCAATGTAAAGAATACTTATTTGTCAATATTTAACTTATATTAAGCTGCTGAATTGTTGTGCTTATTATGTCTATCTTATTTTGCTTTAATGAGCAGTGTATTAAGAGCTGTTTACTTATTTTGCTTCAATAAGCAGCATATTAAGAGCTGTCTACTTGTTTTGCTTCAATAAGCAGTATATTAAGAACTGTATATTTGTTTTGCTTTAATAAGCAGCATATTAAGAACTATATACATTAAATCAGTCTGCACTTTCTCTAAGAAGTTTCTTGCTAATTTGAGCTCATAATTTATTGAAAGAATAATGAATATTTGTGCTATCTGTCTATTTAGTGAATTTAATGCATCAACATTGACTGCAATCAACTTAAATGTAGTTAGATTGATGACAGAAACTCTGTCATCTAAGATAGAAGAAGACTTTGTTAGTCTTTTATGCTAAGATTAAAGAAGTTAAGAAAGTGAATAAAGCACTGTACTTCTTAACAGAAAAAATGATCTATCTATATATTGCTGTCTCATCATACTCATTAAAATTACTATAAACATAATGAACTAATAGATCTCTCTGAGCTTTATTGTCTTACTGAGATTGCTGTAAGCATAGTGAGCTTAGTAATTTTATACTTAATGATATGCTATCTATATATATAATTAATTACTACATAATTACTACTAAATATAATCATAACACAATTTTCTTTCTTTTAAGCACTACTTTTCTAGACTTCATAAATGAAAATATGTTATAACTTAACTTTTTCATCAAAATGTCTTCTGCAAAGCAGAATAATTATTTGTATCTTATTAAATTCATTACAACATATAATTATACTTCTTCTTCAATCTATAAATATTGTTCTACATCTTTAACAATTTATATTATTATAACTGATTCTTCAAAATGTTCTAAATATACTCATTACAGTCATTCTTATATTAAAGTATCATTAAAATCTCTGAATTGCACTTATCTTTGATTAAAATCTAAATTTAAAGTGACATTAAATGAACATGCTGTTCAAGAAAAGATGTTAAAGAAATAAGTTACTTATTTTTTACATTAAATATAAAAGTTTTTTTGTTTTTTAAAGATTCTTAATTAAAATAAAAATTATACTGTCATCAAAGTTTGCTGTGTTGCTGAAGAGCTTAATGATGATATAAATAAAGTAATGAATAATAAAGATCTATTTAAAATTTTAAATCTTATATTTTTTCTAAATTTTCTGAGTTTTAATTTCTTTAAAAATTTTAAGCTCTCTTCTCAAATTGCTGAAGTGTTCTTACACAATTAAGTAAGTTTTTATGAAATTTTTGTATACTTTTTAAAGCATCATATTCTTTTCATTTAGTAAAATAATAAACTTCTTTATTAATCATTTTCTTTTCTAAAATGCTCTCAACTTCATATTTAATTTTAAGTTCAACAGATGTTGATGTGACTTGAATTGATATAAATTAATTATATTATTGAAATATTGATGTGTAAAATACTGAGTGTATTTGCATTTCTTAAAATAAATTTAATTCATAACTTAATTTCTTAATGTTTCTCTTGATCATAAATGATTTAATGTTTTCATTTATAAGTTTTTTGCTCTTCTTCTTTATTTACATATTGTCTATTCATAGATATATCTTCTCTTCAATCTTATATAATTTTATCTTTATTATTTGTCTCTTCTATTTCTTAATTCTCTTTATAAGATCAATATACAATTTCTTAAATTTTATAATATTCAATATTACTTTCTAACTCTAAGATCTGTGTACTTACAGATCTCATTATATCTTTAAATGATATTTATAATTTGCTCTAAATGATATTTTTTGATGATTTTGTTTTATGCATTGTTGTACATAAACTGTGTCATAGACAGCAGTTATATTTAATTATTTTATTTTACATTAATATAATATTGTAAATACATTTTAACTGTTTAATTTATTCATTTACTCTGTTCATTTATTTATAAATAATATATTATTAACATCTTATATTTTATTCTAAGCTCTGCTGTAAACATTTCTTAAAACTTACTCATGAATAGTTTATCTCTATTAATGATAAACTTCTTTAATAGCTTATAATTGCTAATTAATTCTCACAGTATAATGTACATTAATATTAATGTTGTTACAGTTTCTCTAAATAAAATAAACATCATATATTTTATTAATATATTCACTATAATCAATATGCTGTTAAACCTAACTTCTTATGCTGAGTTCTTTAACTTTAATAACTTAATAATAAAGTTCATAATAACAAACTCTTAAAGCACACTTAATGCATTTAATTATATTACTTCATCATAATGCTTATCTCTTTAAATCTTATTGCATCAGCATGAATTGCATTTAATAATGTATTCAGTAATTTAATTGTAAAGATCATCTATATTGTATTTTCTTTATATAAGATCTTTTATACACTTAACTTTTAGATATTCATTAATTTAACTGTTATAATATACTTTAATAAATTCTTCATTCATTAAGAAAGTATTCTTCATCTTATACATTGCTGCTAAGCCTTTTATAAGAGTTTCTTTCTTATTTTTACACAGAATTTCAATGTAAAATTATTTTCACTTTTTTATAATTAGATTATCTACTTAAAATGTTTACATCACTGTTCTCATTACTTTTCTTATAACAAATCTAAAATTCAAAATCTATCAACTATTTCACTTAATGAATTTGTCATCAGTTCAGTTACTTAATTATTGTAAAGTTTCTTAAATTCTTATGATCTATAAAGATTTAAATAGATTTATCTGTATCTATAAAATAAAATCTTTAATCTTACAGTACTTTCACTATTGTAAGAAGTTTCTTATCATAAATTATATATTTTTTCTTAAATTTTAATAACTTTTTAAATTAATATATAATAAACTTCTGTTGTTCATCTTCAATTTAATATAAACATACATCAACTGCAAAATTCAATATGTTAATTTTCAATATTTTCTTATATACTTAATTAAGTATTCACAGATGTGCTGTTTCACTAAAACTTTTCTTTAATATATAAAATACATTCTTCTGTTTTTTATCTTAATGTTATCTCTCTTCTTTGTGTGTCAAACATGTAAGAGATTTCACAATCTTTATATAATTAAATATAAGCTTTCAATAATAATTTATTAATTCTAAAAAGATTTATATCTTCTTAATATTTCTTAATGTCAATTAATCTTTAACTGCTTCTATTTTCTTAAAGTTCTTCTTAATTTATTTAGATCAAATTATATATTTTAAAAACTGTATTTTCTTAATTTTAAATCTGTTTTTTAACTTTTTTACATACATAACTTATTCATTAAGCTTTGCTAGAATCTTTTATACATATTTGTGATGTGTTTTAAGATCATTTAAGTATATTAGAATATCATTAAGATATATAACTATAAAATTATTAAGATATTTTCATAATATATCATTAATAAGTTTTTAAAAGATAATTAAGATGTTCTTAAACTTAAATAACATAACAGTATATTTATAATGTCTGTATTTTATTTAAAACATCATTTTTCATTCTTTACTCTTCTTCATGCATACACAGTAATACACTTTCTTCAAATATAAACTTATAAATTACTTAACTTTTTCTAGTCTGTCTTGCAACTCTTTTATCAATATTAGAAAATAACTGTTTCAGTAAATTATCTTATTAAATTATTTATAGTTAACACATAGTTACTTAATGTCATTCTTCTTTAATATAAATAAAATTAAATATTCTGTCAGTGACTTTAATAATTTAATGAATTCTCTCTTTAAATTCTCAGCAAAATAATCTTAAACTTTTTTTAGTTAATCTTTACTCATCAGATATAGAGATATTTACTTTAATTATTTGTCATTTATAAATAATATTTTGTAATCTTAAGACTTATATTCTAATAAGCTCTTTTCTAATTATTTAAAGACATTATATACATTCTTTGTTGCATAAAGTTCTTTATTAATTCAGTTAATTTATAAATTCTTTTTACATAATTAAAGCATCTTTAGTATAACATTATACTTAACTAACTGAAGAACATCTAGTCTTAACTTTTATAAATTATTTTTTATTATAATTTTAATATAAATTTCTTTATAAATTCATTTGTATTCTCTGTTGATCATATACATTTATGTTAACTTTAATACTTTTTACAGTATCAGTTCTAATTTTTTAATTACTCATTGCAATATAAAGTTGTTGATCACTTTTAAGTCTATCATTGCTTAAAGTTATCTCTTCAATAATATCTTAACATTAACTTATATTTTATAATCATTATTGTTGTCAGTTCATTAAGACATTAAAAGCTTCTTTTCTTTTAATTTTACTGAAAAAACTTAAAAATTTTTAACTTCTTAAAGCTCTTTACTTCTATTAAAGTTCTCTGAGCTCAGTCTTTACTTCAAAGTTTATTGAACTCTTTTTAAGATTTATTGAACTGATCTTATAATTTAATAAACTTTTTTGATAATTTTTTAAATCATATCAGTTCTTCATTAATTATAATTAGTTTTGTATACTCTACAGTGTCTTTCTTAATAACTTGTTTCAAATGTATCATTGTATCATACTGATTGTATTCTTGTTGAACTAAGTTTCAAAGTGCTTTCACTTTGTACAGAAACTTAGATAATATATAGTCTTTTATGAACATTTAATATTCATTGTTAAACATTATATAATTTATAAATAACTATATTTTAATTTAATATTCACTCTACAGTGTTTCTGATCACTTTAACATTTTGTAATTTTATATTATAAATTATACTGTTATCATTAACTCTTCTAGCTATACAGATGTCTTTCTTACTTCTTATTTCTCAATAACAATAATCTCTTCTTAAAATATCTGCTGCTGTTCTTAAAGCAGTTTCTTATATCATTTTAAATATATATTCTTGAGTTGCTCATAGCTCTACTTAAATTTCATATTAACTTCTTAATTATTAATGTTCTCTGAGTTTACATTCAAATTCAAATACATTTAGATATTTTCATTAAGTTCTTTTATTTAAATACTGTAAATATCAGTTTTTTCAATCTTATTAATATTGTTTCTAATAACTTTCTCTAAAATAATTAATTCTTTTAATTCACTCTTTATAATATAATCATCATTGTGTCTCTTCTTAAACTTTTATAATCATCATTCAGCTTCATCTTTACTGCTTATATAAACAACACAGTTATCATCATAACAGACTGTTCAGCTCAGACAATCATACATTATTATTATATTCATTATTGTAATTTCTTTTCTCTATCATTAAGATTTCTTGCAATTTCTGACAAGATATTTAAATTTATTACAGTTATAATATTTACAGATTTCTTCTCATTAAGAATAAGATTTATAAAACTTATTTATGCATCATTTTTACTTTATTAATTTAGCTCATCTTAACTTCTAATTGCACTTCTTAATATTATTGAGATTCATAATACTCTTAATTGCAACAGCAGCAAAACTCTCAATACACAACTTAAGCAGTTAAACAGATTGCATAAAACACTTTAAAATCATTCTCTTATTTACTTGTCATCACACTGATAATGACTTGCATAAAGAATGCAGATGTGACACAGAGAAGATGTAAAAACTCTGTTAAATCATTAGTTATATTTAAATCTCAACAGCAAAGAACAGAAAGCAACAAAACATCATTGAACTCATTACTGCTGATTGATACACTTTAATTAATAGATTTAACAAACTTATAGATGATCTCTTAAAGTTTAAAGAGACAGATCAACAACAAAACAAGATGTTGAATGTAATTTGACAGATATGTATTCTTTAAACATAATTAAACTGAAAGAAGAACTCTGCTTAGAAGCAGCTTTTAAGAATAAAGAAAAAATTGAATAATTTGTTAATGAGTGATGATTTAATGAATTAAGCTCAGCTGAAAATGCAGAGAGAATGAGATTCAATGAATTAAATATGAGTAAGTATGACAGCACAAGACATTCATCAAATAGTTAAATTGTTATCATCATACACTGTGATTAGATTAAGTTTCTGATTGCAGAGATATACATAATGAAATAACTATAAAGTGACAACATTAAGATGTTAGTTTCTGATCAGCACACAAAGAATTGAGCACTTAATCAGTTACAGATAAAGAAGTTTTAAATTCTGTGTCAAAACTACTTTGTGAAACTTTGAAAAGTATTACTCTTCATACAGATTAACAGTAAAAAAGATACAAACAATGCAATTCTTATATAAAGAATCTGCATCACTTTTAAGATCATTCTATTCATACTCATCATAAATAAGATTCACTGACTGCACACATTTAAGCAGCATGAATTCTGACTGTAAAAAGACAAAATCAGAGAAATTATGATAGTCAGTCTTTCTATATAGACATTACAGCATAAGATTATTCAGAAGAGACTGATCATTAATTTTTAGTTATATGATGTTTATTTTTACAATCACAGCACACAGATTAGACAGTGTTTTAACTGTGAACAGTAAGATTACATATAGTCTGTCTATGAAAAGATGATGAAGTGCAGCATATGCACAGATATACATTAAATCATGAACTGCTTTAAGAAAAGAGTTTTATACATGAACTGTAATTAGATTCACAAGACATGACAGAAGATAATGTACAAAATCTTTAAAAGCTTTCTTGTTATTTATTAAAAGAAATGTGTAATCTTAACAGTCAGAATAATAATAATTTGCAGTTATTTTATAATTACAATACAATTGTCATCACAGTCTGATGAGTTTAAAGTCATTTAATTAAGAAAGTGAGAACAATTTTTAAATACTGTATCAACATCAATTAAATGAGATTCTAATCACTCATAAGATATCTTAATAACAGCATAAGATTTCACTCAGATCAAGCTCTTTATGTTAAAGCTTAGCAGCAGTGATTAGAAAAGTCATTTAATATATAATGAGATGTTGACAGATCTTATAAAAGAAGATACTGCACAATTAAAGTTCTCTTTATGTTAAATATTTGAATTCTTTAATTTAACTGTAGTCTTGCAAACTATAATGTAACAAAATTCATTCTAAACACAGTTAACTTAAACACTCATTAAGTGCTGATCATACAGAAACAGATTTTCAACAGATATACAGTATTTATTTATTGCTTTTGAGATTATATTTTAATAAGTGATGTCAACTCAGCATTCAAGATATACTTCATAATCAGCAAAAAGACTTCAGCTCACATCTGATTGTTTTAATTATATAGTTAATATGTGACAGCACTGTACATGTGCCTTATAGATAAGAATATCATCATTATAAATGTATATAATTTATAAAGCAACAGATCACAAATTCAAACTTAATATATTATACAACAAACTATTCATAAAGTCAAAGAAAAGATTATGCTTCTGAGAGATTTTAATGTTCATCATTTCTTTTAAGAGAATTTATATATTGCTTATAAGACACAATCAGAACATCTTCACATCACAATAATAGTAAATGATTTTTTACTACTCACTTTAAGAGAACTGTCAATCTGAAAGAGAGACAATCAATAGAGTGTTATTGATCTTATATTTATTTTAGTAGCAATTAAGAAATTAATTTAATTCTGTAATTCAATGAATCATTGAGCAATCACTTAAGATCACATCTCAATAAATATTTAAATTGCAATATTAATGAAGAAACTGACATCAAGCAAGCACTATACACTGAAAAAGCTTGACAAAAAGAGATTTAAACAGCATTTATGTCAGAAAAAGTAAATGTGTATATTATGTTCACTTACAGCTCTGCAACAGATCATTTACAAAGATTTAGAGAAACACTGCTTAAGAATTTACTTATATGTATAAGTAAATTCTTAGTGATCATTAAGAATCTTAAAACTTCTTGTGAGTGCAAGATGTGCAAGATGACAGTATAATGACACTGAGATAAATCATAACAAAATATCTTATTAATTCTTTCAAGATCTACTTAAGAAGAAACTATAATGTGTAAAGTATGCAAATTGACAACAGTTCATTAAACAGTCAATCTCAGTCTTAAACAATTCTTATAAGAAGAATTTGTAAAAATCATCATGATGAAGTAAGCTATACATAGACAAATCATAAATATCATTTTACATCTTATTTTTGTAGAGATCAGATCAGAATAACACAAGTAGTGATAATTTTAGTAAGACATAAATTTTAACAGAGAAGTTCTTTTTAAAAGAAGAGTAAATAGATCTCAGAGACATCAACAATGAGTTATTTATATTTTTTATACTTAACATCTTTTCAACAATTACTGTAAAGCAGATTAAGCAGATAATTCATAGACTGTTAAATGATAAGATTTTAAAATTAAATAACATTTTAAATGAAGCTCTTAAGACTGCAGTTCTTTGTCAGTAAATTGATGTTTAAGAGCTTTCAAGAATTCATTACAGTAATTTTATAAAAGAACAGAAAAATGAATTACTTATTGTTAAATAATTATTGTCTCATTGCACTGAAAAACACAATCACAAAGCTACTGAAAAAGCTGATTACAGAGTGAATTGTTGAGACAACAAAGATACATAATTTTATTTTATGAAATTAGATAAAAGTTAAAAAAAATATCTATTTTTATTGCTTTAAAGCTGCTTACATTCTGTGTCAACACTGTATAAAAGACAAAGTCAAAGTGCACATAGTCTTGATGTTTAATCTTGATCTCAATAAGATATTTAACAATATCTTACACAAAAGATTGCTACACAACATGTAATCTACAGAGTTTTCATCATAAATTATTTACATTATAGAATGTTTTTTGATCAAATATCACACAAAAATAATCTTCTCAGAATTTGAAAGTGACTGAATACTTATAAAAATAAAAATTTCTTAAAGATTTTTATTTTCTTTAATTCTCTTTCTGTTCTTTGTGTCAGAACTGCTGACAACATTTAAGTGCTGAAAGAATAAAATGATGATGTTTAACTTTATAAATAATATAAATCTGATTACATAAAGAATCTCAGCACAGATAAACTGCTACAGACTGAAGTTAATTTATAGTTGATGCATTGCATGAGTAAAAAGACATAAAGTGAGATTTATATTAAATAAATATAAGTTAATTTATTTTACAAAACATTATAAAGATCTCAGTGAAGATCTAATGAACACAGTATGTTTTGATGATCAAATGATTTTGATAGAGACAACATTGCAGATATTGAGTATTTAAGTTGACACAAGATTAAGATGAAAAGAACATGTGTAATAGACAGTTTAAAAAGACATTATAACATTTAAAGTTCCTTTATATATTATATCATTCATATAAGACTCATTCACAAAGCAGTCTCAACTGCTTTACATAGCAGTGATTTAATTAATTATGTTATATAAATTGCAGATGTGAGATCTGCAAAATGATAACACTTCATCAGTTATCTTATTCATTAAATCACTGCAGTGTCTACAGAACTGTTATTTAAGAAAGATAATGAAAGTTTATAAAAGAACATTTATAATTGCTTTAAAATAGAAATTCAATGTTCAGTCTTTAAATCTATACATAAAACACAAAATAATGCAGAGATTTCTTAAAACAGCTGACAATTTAGTCTCTGCAAGAATTAAATAAGTAATTAACACAGTTTAAACAGTATTTTGAGTTTCTGCTGACAGAACACTGAGAAGATATAGATGTAATACAGTCTTCATGATTAAATCACTGACAATGATGAAGAGTCTACAACAAAGAATAATAATGTAAATAGAGAAGTAGAGGCAGCTTTAGACACAATTAAGAAGATAGTAAATGAATTTACAGAAAGCACTGATTAAATAAATAAATCTGAAGTGAAAATAAAGATGAACTTATAAATTAGCAAGACAAAAAGCAACTATATAAAAGTCAAATTGAGCTCAGTCAGTTCATCAACTTTATAAGAATCTTTATAAGTACAAAGTGACAGCACTGTTTCTGCTTTACACAGAGATGCTGAGTCTCAATGTCTAACTGATTTTTGTAAAAATCTCAGAAATTAATAAGCAATGTTTATGTAATTAATTGGCACAAATCATACAGTATGTGCTTCTCTTTTATTTAAATCACATTAACTTTCATACTCACTACTTTCAGAGAACTGAAATCACAGATCTCTGCAGAGCTCTTTTTACAGCAGTTAGTGCTCATTAAATAACTTAATGACTAATTATAAGTGATTTATTTAGTCATCTCAATCTTGTACAGCAGATCACTTTGATTCATTCAGAAGAACATCTTAAAATATGAAGATTTTGTATATCTAAATGACTGAAAGACAGTTTAATGAACTGAGATAAATTTAATGAATTGAGAAAGATCATCTGCTGTTCAGTAAAAGCAAATGTTTAAGAGACAGACACAATACAGACTCATTAATATATAAAAAAAGATAATAATAATTAATTAATACTCTGTTGAGATAGTGTCTGTAAGATAGAACTAATATTTTCTTACTTAAGTTTTTTCATTGTAAAGACACTTTGTTCTCATAGATCTAGATAGAGACTGAATAGAGAGTTAATAGAATAAATAATAATATTATTAAGATTCATTAAGTTTTCTTGCATTCTAGTAATAAATTGTCATTCTTACATTCTTAAAGTATTATAAGATTTCATTTTCTTCATTTATTATTCTCATTATCATCTATTAATGTTAATAAAGATATTTATTATCTCTTAAAGTTCTTTAAAATAATTTTGTCACACTATTTTATTCTTAATAAACTTATTTAATTCTCAACAATATTGCAATATTAAGACATCATTATCTCAGTCTGTTAAAGCTGCAATATACTGAAACTTCACTGAGTATTTAATTGTTAATTTATTTATCTTTAATATATAAAATTATTGTTTCACTACTCTTTTCTCATTAATCACTTCAAAAATCTTTTAAAGTTCTTTCTTAAACTTCTTAAAGTCATTAAAGATTATTTCTTTGTCAGCTTTGCATTTTCTTAATGACTTATTTAGAAATTCATGCAGTTTAAAATTAATTTAATTAAACACTGTATTCTTTAAATAAATTATTATATATAAATCTTTATTCATCTTAAAGTTAAACTTCTTTTAATTGAAATCTATATATAAATTAAGCTTTATTATTATTTGTTCTATTTGACCTAGATAGAGACTGAATAGAAAGTTAATAGAACAAATAATAATAATATTTGTTCTATTAACTTTCTATTTAATTTCTATCTAGATCTATGAGAATAAATCATCTTTGCAAAGAAAAAATCAAAATCAAAAATCTTAATTCTGTCTTGTGAGCATCTCATCAATAAAATGTCAGCTTATTGTCATCATCTCTTATGTATATCAATACATCTATAATTAATCTATCTCTTAAACATTTACTTTCACTAATCAATAAGTAATCTCTCTATATTCATTGAACTGATTCTGATTCATTGAACTATTGTTTAGTTATTTAAATATATAAAATTATTATAGTTTAAGATATTCTTCTGAGTAATTTGCTGCATAAGACTGAACTAATTAAGAAGATTGTTAATGATAAGTTACTTAATTACTTAATAAATATTAATTATTATAAATAAAACATCATGAAGGTCTGCAAGTCTAACTCTTTAAAAGTAAAAAGCATGAAAGTCAATGTAATTTAAACAGAAAAAAAGAATGTGATGTATGATCTGTATTGATTAATTATATATGTATTGCTTATCAATTTCTGAAACTTTCATTAAAACTAGTCAGACATTTAAACTCAGTATCTCTGTATAAAGTAGAAATAAAGTTGTCACTTTATATTTACATAAATTATTATAAAGCTAATAAACTATTCAGTGTCTTTTGTAAGTATGTTGACCACTTTTCTAAATGTTATCATATTTATTTCTCTATCTGTGACAATGCTCTTTTTTATAGATTCTTAACTGTCATTATTGATCTTAATATAAGAGCTGCATTTTACTGTCATCTTATCAGCACTTCATCAATTAAATATTAAAGCAATATTTAAATTGTATTCACTACTTAATTAATTTTTGCAGCAACTGAGTAACTAGTTGTTTTAAGAAATCTCTGTATTGTTTTATATTTTATATATAAATTCACTGACATAATACTTAATTCTTACTTTAATGCAGCAGTGAAAGTTCTTTTATAAACTTTCATTATTTTGTGAAGACAGCAACTCTGTAGATACTTTAATGATTTAATGAGTAACATTATTGATAAATCATCATTATTACACAGATTTTACATCTACAATCTATAAAGTATAGTTGATTGAATTACTGTTATGTAAAGAAGTTGAAATTGTTTTATAAATAATTTTTATATAAAAATTATAATATATAAAAAAGCATCACAATTTGAATGTCTATTAAAATATAATCTTGCATAATTGTTTAGTGATTCATTGAATTACAGAATTAAACTAAATTCTTAATTATCTTTAAAATAAATGTAAAATCAATAATAATTTATTGACTGTCTCTCTTTCAGGTTAACAGTTCACATAAAATGAGTAGAGAAAGATCATTTATTATAATTATAATGTAAAGATATTTTAATTGTGTCTTACTGATGATTTAAAAATCATTTTAAAATAAATAATGAACATTGAAGTCTCTTAAAAGCATAATCTTTTTCTTAATCTTGTAAATAATCTGCTAAATAATTTATTATGTTTAAATTTGAGATCTATTGCTTCTTAAGTTATACACATTAATGATGATTATATCTTTATCTAAGTGACACATTTGCAGTGCTGTTACATACTGATTATATAATTAAAAGAATCAAATATGAGCTGAAAGCTTTTTACTAATTATGAAGCACATTCTGAATGCTGAATTGCTGTTAATTGTTAAACTATAATTTTATAAATAATATATGAAGTTTATATATCTATTAAATGCATATTTCTGTATAATTAACATCTGATGAGTATTTGAGTCAGTCATGTTTAGAATGAATTTTATCACTTTATAGTTTGCAAATTTACAGTTAAATTAAAGAATTCAAATATTTAATATAAAAAGAGTTCTAATTATGCTGTATCTTTCTTTATAAAATCAGTCAGCATCTTCTACACTGTATAACTTTTCTATTCATCACTGCTGGGTTCTATCACAAAGAGCTTAATTTAATTAAGATTTTAAGCTGCTGTAAAAATGCTCTGTAAGTGTTCAGAGTCTTATTTAATTAATGTTGATTATTATAATTATATAATTATCTTTGTCTTCTCTGATTGTCATTTTGTCTCACTGCCTTCTCATAGAGAGATTTGCTTGACTTTTACTCACATTATAAGAATATAATAATGCTCTTGACTAAAGTCTATATAACTAGTCATATTTTATAGCTAAGAAAATCATTCTTTTCTTACATAACACAAATAGTTTAAATGACTTATATGACTCATAGCAAATAATAACATCAACATTTGCTTCATCAAAAACTTAATCATTAATTTAATATCTTAATCAGCTATCTTCATACAACATCATTACTGTTCTCTCTAAATCTTCTTGCCTCATTGCTTTCACATCATTTAGACATCACACCTCATCAGTAAAATCATCATTTTAGCTTAAATCATTATCTTACACTTCTCATATCATTGTTAAGCTGACTAAAACATCAGATCAGAATAGCTTTTCTTTATTGATATTCTTATCTAAACTTTTAAATCAGACAATAATCTTAGTCTATTAACTCAGAGAATATGAATTAGTTAATTGCTTTTTTGCATCATTTATATTTGACAATGTTGTTACTCTTGCTCACAGAGTACACATTTTATATAAATAGTCAATTGTGTAAGAGACTCAGTCAGCATCAACATCAATAGAATTTTTTTTCTTTATCTAATTATACAATTAATCTCTGTTCAATAGTGCTCTACAAATCTTCACTCAAAGTATAACAGCATTATGTATAGACTCTGTCTTTCTTCAATAAGCTATAGATGTCATTACTTAATCATTAAATTTTAATGAATCTTTAGATTTTATCAATATATCTAAATCTAATTCTTTAAATTTCTTCTTGATCAATTGACATCTACATTGCTTCATAGCAACATCATTAGACATCAATCTTAACATATTGAGTCATTTCAGCACTTCTTCACTTAGTACACAACAAGCTGACTTAGAGTTAACTGAAATCATATTTAAAGACAGAGACATATTAGTCTTAATGACAAATAGATTGTCACAAGAACAGCTGCAATAACTTATTAACAATGCAGTATAAACTGTTGTGACTGCAGTGTTAACTGAGTTTAATTAATAAGTAACAGCAAAGCTCTTAAAACTATTAAGTTCTTCTGAATTTAAGAAAGTATCTGAGGTGAATGACAATGCTGAATATGAGAGTAATAGCTTATTTTAATTAAAGAATATCAGAATGTTTGATTTAAACTTAAATATTGATTTCATTGAAGTGAAAGATAATAAATAAATTTATCACAATGTGTTTAGCTTCATCAATTGACTGTGAGTTAAGACAATGACTATGAGTGCAGTCAAGATATAAAAGAATGTTGAGTCATGTCTACTTAACAAGATAGATTAATAATATATTGAGAAGTTAATTTATGTTATTTATGTTGAGCTACAAAACAATAATAATGAAGTTAAAGAATGATGCAAAGCTTTAAAGACTTATTTTCATAACTTATTGAGTAGATTTCTGACAGCGTTGAAAACATTACAATACACTGTACAGAATGCTCAGAAATGAAGAGATTCTATGAACTACATATAATTAATTATTTTTTATAAAAAGAATTTAGATATCACTACAACTGACTATGCTCAAGTTCTTATGATGTATAAACACTTCAATAATGAACTTTATCTTTATCTACTCATTTCTACTGAGCAATCAATTATCACTAAGCTGATTGAGGTCATCAACATTCAGAAAAACATCTAATTTAATATATATAGTTTTGTCTCAATAAGACTTTCTAGACAAACTCAGTTATTTAGATCATCTTAAAATCACTTATTTTAACTTTATAACTCTAGATTTGACAACTTCTATCAATACAGTAACTTCTTTCATTTTAATTAATTATCTTTCTATGAAAATTGATCTTCTTACAGTAACATCTATAACAATAGTAATCAGCAACAGAATTATACAATTTAATTAGATTAAAGATAGTTGTCTATGATGAGAGTGTCTTTATAAATTATGATTAAAAATAAAAGACAGTTCACTGAGTTAACTCAAAATTAGCATTAAAATAAAAAGTCATCATACTGTTCTCAATTTAATAATCAAAATTGATTAAATCAGTCTAATTGCTCATTCAATTGATCTAATACTTATTCATTAAGGTCTTGAGTCTATCACATGCAAGAAGATGAAGAATTGCAGCTCATAGATGAATAAGAGAAATATCAGAAATATAAGAAAGCATACTATAAAGAGATATATAACTCTGCTGATATAAATAATACAATAAAGATAAAAATGAATATAAGCTCTATTCTGAATGAATCTGAACTGAAGAAAATCAATGAGATAAATGTAAATTATATCACTGAATTAACAAGATTCACATGTCAATGATGTCATGAGTCATTCACATTCAATAATTATCTTCATCAACATCTTCAGAAGAAATGCATCAGATATGTTAAGATCTACACTGTTAAATTGAAAGATAAATCATTAAATAAGTCATCACTGTTTTCTTTTTACATAAAACTATCAGCAATTAATTAAAAGACAAACAAAGATTATGAATTCTGTAAATGACATTACATCACAATTGATGTCAAATTAAGCAATAATGTATTTAATGAATCAATCTGTCTGAACGCAGAATGCATTATAACTTTAATTAATAGAAATTTTCTTAAAAATCAGACATCTATCATAAGAATTGAGTGTCTACTGTCTTTTATAAGTGTTCAGAGATTAAAATTAAACATATATTAATTTAAGAAGTTTGTCAATTTGATTATCTATCTACTTGATATGAATGAATATATTATGATTATAGAATGAGAAGCTCATATTGTCAAGAATCTTAAGATAAAAATGCTAATAGATGTAGATATTCTAATGTCAAAGTCAATAATTATGAATATGTCTAAACAGATTGCTACTATCAGTAACTGTAATGATATTTAAGTCTCTCTTACAGTTATGACTTAATCAATGAATTAAACAAACTGAACTGTAATGATCACAGTGTGAACAGAGATACTGTCTTAAAGTTATAATGTTATATTTATTTTAAATGATGAATTACTGACTGATTAAGAACTACTGTTCAAACTTATCTATAACTGAGCAGAAGTTTATGCTTACATTGTGAATCATAAGCTATTTAAGATCTTAATATGAAATGATATGAATAATACACTTATTATATTATAAAAGTCAAGAATGAGAAACATTGTTGAGTATAAAGCTGAAGAATGTTATCATATTGACTTTAAAGTAATCTATCTCATTATCATTACAGTGAAGACTGAACAACAGAATGAGTAAATAAAAAAGTACATGTATAACATCTTAGTTGCTGCAGCTTTACTGCTTTACATGTTAAAATGTATAAAGATTGAGTAAATGTAAGAGTAAATTCTGATTATTAAGTCAACAGATAACTATTTAGAAATAGAAAGAATAAGATTGAAGAAAGAAAATTACTTTTAAGAGATAAAGATCTTAATCTTATATTTGAGCAGAGCTGAGTAAGTGAAGATGTAAAGATACATTTTACTTTGCTAAACAACTTACTAAACATAAGTGCATCACTAAAATGAAAACTCTGTCAGTTACTAATGCAAGTGCATCATTAAATAAACACTAAAACAGTAAGAAAAACTGATCAGAAATTTAACTAAATTCTTACTAATTAAGTTTTATTTTACTGTAATTCTGACAATACTTCTCTCTTCAACACAGCATGTCTTAAACTGCTCTTGATTTTGATTAAGTTCTTATAGTTAGATAAAAGTGAGCAGTAAATTGAAAATTCTCATATAAATATACATTCTGTGAAAGTTTTTTCTGCACAGCAGATATTGCATGCAGCAATTGTCTTGACAGAAGTCAGTAAATTAATAAAGTAAAAAATTATGTATAATCTGCATAAATTGAATCTCTGTTAAAGATAATTTCTTAAATGATGTTGATATCAGATTGAGATTTATTTAAATACATGAAGTGAAAGCTCTTAAGTAACTTTAATGTATAATAAAAATATTGTGAAGACTCTTAGATGTTATAATTTGACTTATAGTCTTCTCATCACACTCAGTAAATTATATTTCTATTTCATCATTAAAAGTTCATAATGATCTGTATTACATACTCTTTCTTCTCATTTACAATCATTGACTTCAGAACTTTATCAACTTGCTTAAGTAAGAATTTCTTTAAGAATTTTAGAAGTGAGACATGAAATACATTGTAAATTATTATAATGTTAAAGAGATTCAGTCAATAAGCTTAAGTACTTATGACTTTAAGCATTTAAAACAGATCTATTTTTTTTCAATTTAGTTTCTTATAGATATGTCTAATTCAAATATAAATAATGTAAAATCAGACTCAGTCTCTCTTCTGAAAGATTATAAACTTATAATTTTGATTGTAATAGTGAGCTTAACTTAACTGAGTGCAGATGATGCAGTTATTAATAAGATTATAAAGATTTGTTATCTTTTCAGTATAAAGCATAATCATTAAAATAATAAGAGACATTTTCTTCTTTTTAGACTTAATGACAGAATTTAAGTGTTGCTCATAATTAATATAGAAGAGAATAATCTCTGTGATGATGTATTAAGAATTGTTGTATACAAACTTTACAAGATTTAATTAATTATCTCAATCATTCTATTCATAGTTGATGTAGATCTGTAAATATAACTTTAAAGATATGTTGACTCATTTTATTTATTTATTAATGAATGATCAATAGACTGAACTCAGAGCTTGTTGAATGCTTAGCTATTTATATAAATATTTTTTTAAATATTATTTAATTATCATTTGTCTCTGTCTGAGATGATGACTTTAAGAATGTTATGATGTTTTATTACATATTAACAAAGTAGATTCACAATGTTTAGTGTCTTAATAATTATAACTGTGAATATGAAGTGTATCATCTTAATGTAGACATCAATGATTATCAGAATGCAGTCAGAATGAGTGTGTTGTATTATAAGAAGATTAGTAATTAGATTTATCTCAATATGAGATTACAATTTCTTCAGTATAAGTAGAAAGACAAAAACATTATAAATAACATATATAATGAGTTTGTTCTGACTGCACTCTTAATGCTGATTAATGTAATCTTGAATGTACTTGTATATATTAAATCAATAATGCTTATAAATGATAAGATTCAGAATCTGAGTGACACTGTAGTGCTTAATTATAAGTATGTTATGATGTATAACTATAATAGTCAGCTGTATAACTTCAGAGATGTAGACTCAATCTTAATGATAGAGAATGTTGTGTTTTAATTCTTAAGAATGACTTATTAACTTTATAAAAATGCTTTGTGCAAACTCATTCTTCAACAATGTCAGTCAGAGCTGCTCTTCTAAATGTAAGCTAAGTTATGTAATGATAAAGATAAGAAAGCTTAATTATACAGCATCTTCAGCTTTCTTATAGATGATTTGAGTGTAGTTGACTTGCTATGAGAATGTATTGATGAAATTAATTTTGTTGAGACAGTAAATCACAATGAAGTCATACTTTTAAAGATTCAGAGATCATTAAATCTGTTAATAGTTAAGTTATTTAATTATCTTAAAATATTGAAGACTGTTCTGATCTGAGTATACAGTAATAAGATGCTGTGCTTTTTTCAGATAGTGTCTTCAGTGTTTTATACATTTAATTATAGTTAACAGTTCTTGATCTGATGTCTTATATTTTCTTTAACAGAGATTATCTTTCAAAATTAAAATGTCATTGAGTGTTAATGTTCTTTAAATTTTTGATATAAGATTGCAATCATAGCAAAATCAGAGATATCTATCTCTATAATGATCAATAGATTTAAGTTAAAGTGCTGAAGACAAGATTCTTCAATAAAGACAATCTTTAAAGTCTTAAAGATTAACTGTACTTTAGAGATTCACTGAAATTGCTGACTATTTATGATGCATAACTGTTGAATAAAAGATTGAGCAATGTAAAAGTACTTATAAATGAATCTTTAATAAAAGTTCTCAAAATTTAAAAAGATCTGCAGATTTCACAGTCTCTGAGATTTTGATCAGTTCAGAACAATAATGATGTGCAATAAGTTTATGTAAACTCTTTAAAATATAAGAATAAAATTAAAAAAGAGAACTTCAATGATCTTGAAGTAGCACTTCTTTAGTTTGACATAAAGATTTATTATTTACAGATATCTCAATATCTTCTAAATGTTTTGTTGAAGTTTCTTGTAGATGTCTCTTATGATAAGAATGTTATTAAGAAAGATCATGACTTAATCTCAAAACATATTATTCAATATGCTGTTAATATAGATCTGAAAGTTAACAAAGATGTTGATGAGACTGAAGAATATAATTAGATATTTAAATAAATTAAAGATAATTTTAAAGACTGTCTTTTACTTGTTATTTTTCTTGATGCAAATGAGATGATAAATGTTTTAAAGATTAAGCTTGATATAGAACTTGATCTTTTGAATTTTATTTAGAAGAAAGTTAATCAATAACAGAAAATATTGATTTTTAATGATGATGATATTTAGTTTACAGTAATCAATACAGAGTCAAAGATCTTTGATGTCTGACTTAAAAATATAAAAAGTAAGAAATATACACAGTGATGTGCTCTTTCAGATGAAATTATACTTTTAAAACTTTATTAAATACTCTTTAAAAGTCTTAATTTTGATTTCTGACTGTTAAAAAACAGATTGATTTGAGAGTGTGATGTTAAGTTTCAAATTGATGATGTAATTCATGCTGACTTAGTGCAGAGACAACTTGAAGATTTTGTCTTTAAAAAAGACATTAATAAAGTTCTAAAAATAATTAAACAGAGTAATAGTAACTTAATTGACATCAGTGATGTCTGTAAAAATGATTTTCTTAGTAATTAAATGTTGCTTGTATATCTCTGAAACATAAAGATTATTTAATAGATCAATATAATCTTGACTGTTTACATTTAGTGATTACAGCTCTGAGTTTTCATCATTTTAATGAGATATAAATTTAAAGAACAAGATAGTTACATTTACAGTAAGCTTTGCAACAAAGAACATAATTATAACATTTAGAACAGAAACTGCTATTAAGAACTAAGTAACTGAATAAAATGTAATGATTTCTTTTTGTTAGTTAATGACAGAGTTATAGATTTGCAATTATGAAAGTAGATCTTGATCTGTTTTACAGAAACAAGTTTTTTTCTGTTTAGACTATTAATTATGAAGATAAGAATAATGCTGAGTGTCAAGAATAATGATGAAATAAGATGCATAATGATAAAATTAGTAATTGCACTGAAGTTGATAAGAGCTTTAAAGATGTAAGTGTGAAAGAAAATAATTTTAACAAGATGTAACTGTGACAATGAGATTTCTGCAAAGACAATAAGATCAAACTTTAAAGATAAGCTCAATGCAGAAATTTTTATTCTGTTTAAGTCTGCTCTTTTCTCAAGTTCTTAGACTCTGTAATTATAAAGATGAAATCTTTCTTATTAATGTATAAAGTCATAATGTGATCTGTTTCTTCACAATAAAGATAGAGATCAGCAACTTAACATTAATTCTTTTTAGTTTATAATAAAGATTCTTGTAGACTCTGAGTCATCAGTGTGATTTAATGTGTGCTGACAGTGTCAATAGAAATTGTGTTGATAGAGATGATTACATAAATTATGATAGTGATTATTATACTGATCTTTTTAACTATAACTTTTAATTCTTATTTATGATTCTAAATGTGCTGATCAATGCTGATGACTAGACATTTAAGCTTATTATAATTAACTTAAAACATCAAAGAATAGATCAACATGTTCTTAACTTAATTCTTAAGTTTATAATAAAAGATGTCTTCTCAGACTATCTTTAATCACTGAATTTGATAGATTAGATTTTCAAAATTATTAATGAAGATAAGTACAGAGATAATTTGATGAAGATGATGTAGCTTTTTAGTTAAAATATTATACAAATTTAGATTTTTAAACTGTTCTTAAAGTTCTTGTATAAATAAAGTGTAGTCTTCAATAAGATTGTCTCAGTGCTCTTTTAAAATAAATTGTGATCAGATTTAAGCACTCTTATTTAAATATAAAATGATAATAAGAATTTTAATGAAGTCAGTAATGTAAGTTTATGATTGTAACATAAACTGAGTGTATATTTATATTTATTTATTCTTCATACATCGCATGCAGCCTATAAGGCTATGGCGGTTAACACTAGAAATAGCACATAAAACTCCCAACATAAGAAATTTATGTGCTGATGTGCTTTTTGATCACTTCTTTTCAGTCAGGCTGTTTCCTTAATTGTTAACCAACTTTCTTTCATCTTTCTTTTCTTCTTTAGTCAATTTCTCCTTCTTCTTCTTCCCCTAATAACCATTTTCTGGTTCCTACTTTGGTTTCTTTCAGAAACTGTAAAACAGCCTGAAT
>JAABUY010002383.1_pt1 | contig 22434 bp, 23 predicted proteins | sample 5560271 | NCBI WGS metagenome assembly JAABUY01 (sample SAMN10711886, study PRJNA513374) | rock metagenome | isolation source: Antarctica rocks | place: Antarctica: Victoria Land, University Valley | reverse complement strand
ATGACCAACCGGACAGCGTCCTCACGGAACTCCGGACTGAACACCCTCTTTGCTCGACTCACGACCTGGCCTTTCATCTGAGTGGAGTGATTGTATCCACTGTCCGAGAAACGCGGGGCACCTCACCCCCGCCGTCGGCGACACCGTCAACCCCGACAAGCTCACCGCCGCCGTCGAACGACGCCGCTACAACAGACTGATCGCCGTCGACCTTCGCCCGGTCTCACCGACCCACCGACCCCGACCACCCACCCGCGGCACCACCCCCACCCAGAGCTCGAGCCGCGGCTATACCCCACCCACCCCCGACCGAGGCCGCGGAGCCGGCCGATAAGCTGCATCACCTCAGGCACTGGTCTTTCGTTGAGACAACTTCAGTGCCATACCGCCAAATACCGCAGCAAAGACTAGTAGGAGGATCCCAATAAGCGGTGCGTGAGCGACAAAAGCTAATATTGCCGCCGCAACAAACAACAACGAGGAAATTCCCAGGAGCACGACCGAGATCATTGGTACCGGAACGCGGCGGGGTCGGCGGCCTCGTCGAGCACGACCGTGGGGTCCGGCCAGAAAAACCGGGCCAGCAGTCGCTGCGCGGCGGCGGGTCACCGGCCCACCAGCGGTCGGATCGGGGCTCTCATGCGCCCACCGGCACCCCGGCCGGGTGGTCGGGTGTTGGCGCGTGCCGGGGCGTCCCGTGACCGCGGCTTAGCAGGACCCGTAGGGGTGCGGCGGTGAGGTAGGCCAGACGTAGCGCGGCCCGCAAGTCCGGGACACCGGGGAACAGGTAGGCGGGCAGGTAGACCAGCGCGACGGCGCCGGCGGTGGCCAGCGGGAACGCGGCAGCGGCGGTGAGGTCCCACGCCGCGGCGGCCAGCACGAGGCTGGAGTCGTAGTAGGTCTTGGTCGCCGGGTCCAGCAGCATCCGGGCGCACACGCCCACCAACAGGGCCGCGGACCAGCGGCGCCGGGCGACCGCGGCGGTGACGAGGACCAGTCCGAGCAGCAGCTGGGCGGTGCGGCACCACGGCGGGGTTTCGGTGGCGCGGACTCCGAGCAGGTGGATCACCGACGCGGGTGAGACCGCGATCCGGTACCGGCCGGCCGCGCCGATCCCGCCGGGATCAGCGGCCCAGAACGGCGCCCACACCACGACGACCCCGAGGGCGCCGACTGCGGCGGTCCGCAGCAGACGCGATCGCGGGGCGAGCAGGACCAGGGGGGCGAACACCAGCGCCCACGGCTTGCTGTCCACCGCGGCCGCCAGCGCCAGAGCGGACCATTCCCACCGGCCGGCTCGGATCAGGCGCAGTGCCCCGAGTGCCGCGAGCATCGCCAGTACGTCGTCCGGGTGCGCCCAGTGGACCGCGACCTCGGCCCACACCGGAAGCACGAGGGCGCCGAGGACCAGTACCCGACGGTTCCGGCGGGGCCCGGGCTCGGCCAGGCCCTCGAGCAGCCGCAGCGCCAGCAGGCCGGCCAGACTCATGGCGGCGATCCCGACCGCCTCCGCGGTCCGTGCGGGCAGGGCCGTGACCAGCGGGGCGACCGCGAGGAAGGCCAGTGGACCGGACTGCAGGGCCGGGTCGTCGGAGTAGAGCCGTAGGTCGTGCTGGTCCACCAGCAGCCGGGTTCCGGTCACGAAGTAGTGCCACCCGAATCCGCGCCCGGGCAGGTGCACCACGGACCAGACCAGCAGCCACCCGGTCAGCAGTCCCCACCGGGCCCAGCCCCGGTCAAACAAGCGATTCACCGCACGTCCCTCCCGCAACAGTCGTGCGGCCGGGATCAACGGGCACCGCTCAAGCCGCCCGAGCACCCCTGAACCGGGTCTGGGCACCTTCGGAGGCCGTGCAGGTGCGCCATCGACTCCGTGCTCTGCCCGACAGCATGACCGACGGCGGGCGAAGGGTGGACGGACCTTCGCTCGGGGGTGGACATCTCGGGTAGGACAAAAGGGCGTACCGCCAACAGCCGAGCCGGCCCCGATGGACGCCCAGAAGCGTCGTTGCACCTGACCGGCTCGGCCATCGAGCGACCGTAGGACGCAGCGCCGACACGCCGCGGAAGGTGCCGCGCTTTCTGCTAGAGGTCTGCCAGGGTTGGGCAATGCGCAGCGTGACTGGTCCTCGTACCGGGCGCCCCCACAAGGGTGCCCGCTGGTTGGTCAGCTCCCGCCTGCCTCTCCACTTGGCGGACAAGCTGCGTCGCCAAGCCGAAGCGGAGGACATCGCGTACAGCGACGTGGTCCTCAACGCGGTGGCCGCCTACTACGACGAACCGCGCCAGGTCGAACCCCGCGTCAGCGAGGCGGTCCAGGAGCGGCTCATCGCGTAACCCTCGGACACCAGCCGGTGTCCGGACAGCACGAAGCCCCACACACCCCACGAATGGTTTGGCCGCCTAGTGGGTGTACAGGGCTTCGAGACCTTGCAGGAGCAGACATTACCTCGCCCCGTCAGGGCGGGCACGGGTGGCGCGCCGCTTCGTCGGCGTGCCGTGAGTCCGGTGTCCTGTCCTTCTTCTCAGCGCGTGGCCGGCGCCGCCTGCGGCGGTGACCGTCCCGGCGGCCGCTGGCCGTCTGACCAGCGCGGATACCGCTGCAAGCTCCGTCACGGCTCCGAGTGCTGCTGGGGCTCGTGCGCGGGCCGCGGCCGCGCGCCGTGCCCGCCGCCGCAGAGCGGCGGCGTGGTCCCCGGCGTGTCGGCGTGGGCAGGGCCCCGCCGCGTACCGCTCGCAGGTGACCCCGCTGCGGGTGCTGCGTGCGGTACCGGTCGGTCACCGGCCGGCCCGGGACCTGCGCGGGTGGATGGCCGCGGTCCGGGAAGCGGCGCTGGCCGACTTCCGGGCCGATGCCGCGGACCGCAGGGTCTGCCTGGCCGCGATCCTGGCCCGCCACACCGACTGGGCGACCTGCACCGCGCGGACCGGGTGGGGCCTGCTCGCGGACCGCGGTTGCGTGTCGCGGTCCACGGTGGCCCGGTTCCTGTCCTGGTTGCGGTCCCGGGACCTGATCGGGGTGGTCTCCACCGGCCGGGTCGGGTCCCTGACCCGGCCGATGGCCCTCACCGGCCCCACAGGCAGGCCCCTAGCCGGGTCGGGAGCCGAGCTGGGCAATGAGGCCGCCGTGTACGTGCTGGTCGAGCCGCGCCCGGTCCAGCGCCCGGTGCTCGACCCGGACCCCGGTTTGCTCGTGCTGGACCCCCGGTGGGCCGCCGGCCGGCTCGGGGTCGACGAGCACGGCCGGGCTGTGGACCTGACCCGCCGCGGTCCGGTTGCCGTCGACGAGCTCACCCCAGACCAGCTCACCCAGCTGCAGGCAGGCACCCACCACCTGATCCGGTCCACCGGCGGTAGCTGGACTGTGGAAAGAACTGACACCCCCAAGTGGTCCCGCGAAGCGGGAACCCAAAGCGCGCGCGAGCAACTCTGCTCACGCTGCCATCGGCTCGCCAACTGGCCGCTACGCGGCCGAAACAACGCCACTTCGTGGCAGCACCTACCAATACCGGGCCGACCCACCAGGCCCGATCAGCCGGTACCAACATCCAGTGCTCCCCCACCGGGCGGCATTCGCGCTCACCCGACCGTCAGGCCGGGCCCACCGACCCCGCACGACCCTGCGACAGTTTCGTGCCGATGCCGTCGGCCCTGGTCGACCACCGCCCCGGCGACCACCGGCCGGGACCGGCTGCGCCTGGTCGAGCAGCTGCGCGCAATCGCACCCGGCCTCATCCGGGTCGGGTCCACCCGTCAGCTCCGCCACCTCCTCCGTCCCTGGCTCGACACCGCCTGGACCATCGACGACGTCCTCCTCGCCCTCGACCAACACCCCCACACCGGAGCCCGCCCCCACACCCCCCTCACCGACACACCCACCACCGGGCGCGGCGCCATCCACAACCCGGCCGGGTGGCTGCTGACCCGCCTACGGGACTGGACCCACCCCGACGGCACCCCCCTGCCCAGCCGGGCCGACCGGACCGCGGCCCGACGGGCCGCCCGAGACACCGTCCTCACCGCAGCCCGCGCCACCACCGCCGCCCAACACGCCACCGCCACCACCACTCCCCCACCCGCCTGGACCGCCGCCCGGACAGCTCTCCACCACAGCTCGGCGGGAGGCCCGCGGTGAGGCGGCGGCGAGCCTGTGGTCGTGCGGCTGCGGGTCTGCTGTGAGGGTGGCTGGTCCAGGTCGTCGGCTCCCCCGCCGCTCGACCCGCCGGAGGGGTGCCAGACCGCAACCGGGCCGCCGCAAGGCCACTCAAAACCAGCCCCACCGCCCGGTCACGATGTAACCAGTACTGCAAACACTGCACTCCGCACAGTGCGCCGTGGCAGGCCAGCATGAGCAGTGCGCACCGTCAGCGTGGTGGGCAAATTAGTCAGGACACGCCCAGCAGCTTCCAAAGAACTGGGCCGGCCGCCTTCTACCTTCTTGCGTGTGTCGAAGATCGTTACCGTCGCCGCTGGCAAAGGTGGGGTCGGCAAGACGACGCTTGCCTACGAGCTGGCCTACCTGCTTGACGCGCCTCTCGTCGACCTGGACTGGAACCGGGGAAGCAGCACGAGACGGTGGGGGTTCCGGCCCGAGGCCCGCGTCCGGGCCCCGCTCATCGACGCGGTGACCTCCGGTCAAACGCCCGCGCTCGTGGCCGGCAAAGGGCGGAAGCCGGACCTGCTGCCAGGTCACCCTGACTTCGCGGAGCACCAGCCGCCGGATGAGGAGATGGCTGACCTGCTCGCCAAGTGGGCGGGGGAGTGGGGGCACGACTTCACCGTTGTCGACACCCACCCCGGTGCTGCTTCCGCGGGCCACGGCGCGATGGCGGCAGCCAACGTGGTCGTCGTACCCGTCGTGCTCGCGACGAATGAGCTGAACGCCCTGGAGGAGACCCTCGAGGACGTGCCGGACTACCCCCTGCTGCTCGTCCCCAACATGGTCGAGCGTTCGGTTCCCCGAGCCGAGCTCAAACGGTTGCGCCGCATGGTTGAGGACTCCCAAACCCAGGTTGGGCCGGTCGTGCCGCTGTACCGGCCGCTGCGCACGCGCAAGCGCCACGCCGCGCTGTGCGCGGAGCAGCCCACTCCGGTGGCTGCCCGGAACTTCGTGGCCGGGCTGCGCCAGGTCGCCGACGCTGTGAGGAGCTACACCAGTGGCTGAGATCGAGAACGGGCTGTTGCAGTTGGAGAGCAGGCGTCGGTCACGGCCGACGCCCCAGCACCCGAAGCGCCCCGTCCAGGTTCCACCGCCCATCGTCGCGACGATCCAACCGGCCACCCAGCGAGCGGATCAGATGCCCCCGCCGACGCCGACGCCGGCGACGCCGCCGACGCCGGCGCTGGCGTCTCGGCGCGCGCTAGCCCCGGTGAAGGCCACGCAGGTGTACCTCGACGAGCCCACGATGGACGTCCTCCGCAGGTGTGGCGCGGCAGGACTGATCGCGGGCACCCGGGACGTCACCAACAGTGGGGTCATCCGGTTCGCCGTGGCCCGCCTCGCCGAGCAGCTCAACCCCGAACAGATCGCCGAGGCGATGCTCGACGACTCCAACACCGCCCGACGAAGCCCCGGTCGTCAACGTCGCTAGGCCATCGATCCGTGAAACCGCGACGTGACCGAGCCCCCGGCGACACGGTTCGGGCCAGCGGTCCATCGGGGCTTTGGCCCACGAGGTTGCTCGGGACGGCGGATGTGACCGAGTCACGGCCGCGGCCGCCGTCGGCGGGATCGTTAGGTGCGGACGTTCAATGTCGGCAATGTGACGCGTTGGGACGGGCTGTGGTGAAGCCGGGCGGGCGGGCCGGCAAGCTAAGGTTCGCACCACCCGCCCCATTCGACTCACCGCACCCGGACCCCGGTGAAGCACACCGCCGAGGACAGCACCGCGCGTGCGTGAAGCTCCTGCGCCCCCTCGAGTTCTGGCGGTACCTGAGGTACCAGCCCGGGACATCAGGACGTGGCAGGCCAACGCGATCCCGCGAGTGGCGATCTCGGGGTCCGGCCGGGGTGGTCCGGTCGGGGGGCGGTCCTCGCGAGGGTCCTGTGTTACAGGCCCCCGTACGGGATCAAAGTGGACAGGATCACGTAACCGTCCAGACTAAGGAACACGATGGGCCACACCCAGGGCTGCCACTGCCGGCGGGGACCGATCCGGGTACTGCCCATCACGAGAAGGGTGGCCCAGGCCGTCACGCCGGTAAGGAGGTAGCGGCCCTGCCCGTGGGTGGTGCTCCGAATGATGAGCAACCACGCGACGATGCTCGCGATCACAACAGCGACGGACACCAGGTGCAATCCTCGACGCATGCACAAGGCGGCGAGGATACTGAGCCCGGCGAGAACCCAGAGCACGTCGTTGACAGGCCTCGGGAGGAGTAGCTGATCCCAGCCGGCCGAGTACCAGAAACTGTGCTCGGCGACGGAAAGCATCTGCCGGATGACACTGGGCGACAGGCTCGGTGGCGAGCGTATGAGATGAAGTCCCGGGAAGATGGCCAGCATGTTCGCATTGGTCGTCGAGGTCGCCAACGGGTCCCCGTAGAGGACCGCGTTGCGAATGAACCACCACCCGCAGACGGCGGTTGCGCAACCGGACGCCAGTAGCGGCGACAACCAGTCGCGGCGGCCGATAGCAGTGATCAGCATCGAGAGCAGGAGGAGTGCTGTGAGGGGCAGCGCGGTGACCTGCGTGAGCACGGCGGCGCCGAGAACGAGTCCTGTGACCGCTGCGAGCCGGGGAGACCGGGAACGGTGCCACAACAGCCAGCACGGCAGAGCGCACGCACACAAGGCGTCCACGAGTGCGCTGTTGGTGACGGCGGCGGAGATGACCAGGAACTTCGGCCAGGTGGCGACCGTTGCCGCCATCGCGGCCGCTACCGACGTTCTCCGCGTCAGCAGCCATCCCGTCAGGTACGTGGCCAGAACAGTGAGCAGCCCGCAGGAGACCGAGAAGAATCGTAGGGAGTGCAACCACACAGCCTGCTGGTGTTGCTCGGACGTGTAGTCGTGCGAAAGCAAGTACGGGGTGCCGCGCCCGGGCCGGTGCGCCGCCGCCGGCGGTAGTTGCGGCTGGAAAGCGGGGATTCTCAGTGCTGTCTGGAATCCGCCCAGTAGGACGTAGTAGAGCGGGCCCTGGTGGGATTCATCACCGTTTGCCACGGCGATGGGCGGGAGCACGCGGTGCTGCACGACGTACTCGGCGTAGATCGTGTGGCCGAGTTCATCGTCGTTCTCCCAGGCCGGTGTCCGAAGGCTGGACGTCACGACCAGCGCCAGATAGGCGATGAACACGACGAGCACCGACCAGACCACCCTCCGTCGCGCGGATCGCCAGGACCGGAGAACCTCCGGCCGATGATCACCCCCGGGCACGGCGGCCGAGAGGGACAGGTGGTCCACCAGTGATCTCCTCGGCGACCCCGGACGGGGCGTCAACAGGGGTCGCCTCCTCGTGCGTTCGGAGTCGGATGTCGGTCCTCCTCGACGGGTGGAACTCACCTCTTGGGGGCGGCTGGCAACTGGTGAGGCGGCTGGCGACTCGTCCTCGATCTCGACGACGCATGCGGTCAATCAAGGGCTGACGAGGGTCCGCATCGAGCTCTTTTCGGCAGCGTAGTTGATCATGCGTACGAGCCTGCCCGGCGGACCACGCCGGGCGGCTGCACTCCGCACTCGGCTACCGCGGCCCCGAGCAGGCATGAGCAATACCACCAGGCCATGACAGCCGCGACGGCCAACCAACCCCGGTGTCCGGGACCTCGGGGAACCGCGGTCGGCCGTGATGGCCAGTGACCTGTGGCCGAGTTGCTCGGACATGACCTTCATGGGGACCCCGGCCCGAACCAGACGCCGATAAGATTGAATAAGAGCAGTATGCGCCTTTTATTATGATCTGGGCGGTCTTAACGAAGATCACCAGACGCGGTGGTCAACATATCAATTAGCGAACGCGTCGTCGTTGAAGCCGCACCCCTGTTCATTCACCTTGTGCTTGAAGGTGAAGCGTTGTCCGTCGGGTCCTCGCTCGTCCGGTGCGGTGACCCGGAAGATCCCCTACAGCATGTCCCGCCGTAGATTTCCAGCTGGTCCAGCGCGCCCAGAAGGGGGGTTCACCCGGTCCAGGACCAGTTGCTGCACGTGTCGCGCCAGCCATCGGCCGACCAGCGTTTCTGCAGTCCTTGCGGGCCGGACTTGGTGCCGTCCCGTCAGCCGAACCGGAGGTGGGACACCCTCCGGGCGCCCTCGCCGGCGACGTCAACGCTGATCGCGGTGCCTCGGACGACCCATCCGGAGTGGTGTCTCGTCAGGGGTTCCCTCACCGGGACACCCTGTTGGCCGAGCCGTCGGTGATGTCCCCGTTGGTCAGGGTGTCCCGGCAGACCCGCCCGCGTGTCTGTTCCGGGAGCGGTCCTTCGGGTGGGACACCGAGTAGGTGGACGGGCTGACGGGCGGGCGGGGCGCGCTTGTTGCGCGCCGGGTCAGTTGGTGTCGCCGGGGAGTGCGAGGACAGCCGGGACCCGATCGTGTCGTCGGAGGCCAGCGGCGCGGGCTAGCGGATCAGCACCGATGGCGTCGGTGGTCGACGACCTGCCGGACGAGGGTCGGCGGTCGGTTCGCCTCCTGAATTCTGGGCCCCGGGCGTGTGACTTGCAGCGGTAGTTGGCGCGCTTCTGGCAGCGCTATGTGGCCGCTCGGTCGCTGCACGGGACGTCGGATCTTGTCCGGTAGCCCATCGCTTGCCCGGTCGGGGGGCGTCCTCTCCTCGCCCGCTCGACGGCCACCGACCGAGGTCCCCCGCCGGGACACCCTGTGCCGGCAGACGGTCCAACATCGGTTGGCTGTCGGGGGTCCGCGGTCTACCGGGCTAGTGGCACCTACCCTTCTCGGGTGCCGCGGGCAAGTAGCGGCACTTACCCTTCGGTGATGCAGAAGGCTCGGCTGATTCTGGTCTGCGGTTTGCCGGGTTCCGGCAAGACGACACTGGCCAAGCAACTTGCCACGGCAGTGCGGGCCGTTCGCCTCTCCCCTGATGAGTGGAAGCACGCCCTAGGCATGGACTACTACGACGAAGAGGGGCGCGTGCGGCTAGAGGAACGGCTCTGGCGGCTCGGCCAGGAACTACTCACGTTGGGCCAAAGCGTCATCATGGAGAACGGCTTCTGGGCGCGGGAGGAGCGGGAGGAACTTCGACTCGCTGGCCGAACTCTGGGCGCGACGGTGGAACTGCACTATCTGGAGGCACCCGTCGAAGAGTTGTGGCGGCGGCTTGAACTTCGCAACGACGCAGCCGAACCCGGCACGGTGCCCATCAGACGCTACGATCTTGAGAAGTGGGCCGGACAGTTTGAGGCACCGGATGCAGCCGAACTCGCTCTGTTCGACAAGGTGTGAGACAGACACGGCCCATCCTGACCTGCGTGTGTCGGATCAGCGCGAACACACTGCGTCGGGTAACGGAGCGGCGAGGGCATGGCTAGTGCCGGTTGACCGTTGAGGAAGGCACCTACTACGCCCAGAGGTCCGCGACCCGTGCAGTGAGGGCGTCCAGCGAGAGGTCCGTCGCATCGACCTGCACGTCAGCGTACACCGCACCGCGCTCCGTGCTGTGCAGACGCCGGAACTCCTCCTCCGACAGGTAGACGGTTCGCGTCGCGGCGCGTTGCTCGGTCGCCGTCAGTGTTGCGGTGATGTGCACGATGAGGGGCCGGAGGTTGCCCGCCTTGTAGACGGCACCCGCGTCCGCGAGGAGCACGTCAGAAGCGACCACCGAGAAGCCAGCGTGCTTGAACGAACTCATCAGCAGACAGGCATTTCGAGCAGCGAGTTTCGTCTGCCGTGCACCCTCGTCTGACCTCCAGGGTGCCGCCTCACCAGCGACGACCATCCGCCTTAGGTCGTCCACCTCCACGACTGCACAAGGCGGGAACTGGTCAGCCAGTAGCCGGGCCACGCTGGACTTTCCGACAGCAGGCGGCCCCGTCAGTAGCAGTGGTCGCTCGGGCACAGGGCGGACGATAGGGCCGCGCGGATTAGTACCGGTTCCTCGGCTGACGGTAACGCCGCCTGATCGCAACTATCAGTCTCACCCCTGCACGCTCGGAAGCGGCACTTCTCCACTGTGGATCACCGGCATATGCCGCTCGCTGAGCGGCACTTACTCGGGGTCGCACAGACGGTCGTGACGGTCCACGAGCGCGTTGACCAACTCCTGCGGCGTGCCCACTACCTGGTCGGCACCGGCTGCCTCCAACTCGCCCGGCTCCGCATAGCCCCAGGTGACGCCGATGCTCGGCAGCCCCAAGGCGCGAGCACCGACGACGTCCTGCGCGCGGTCTCCGACCATCTGCTGGGAGGTGTTCGGTGCGGTCACCAGAGGAACTACTGGCTGGTCGGGACAGGGTCTGGCCGCGGGTTGGTCGTCCTGGAAGTACGTTGCGGCAGTGACAGATTGGCGGAGCGACCGGGTGGGCTCTGCGCTGCGTGGTGAGAATCCGACCGTGCTGGCCCGGCTGCCGGGGGGCTTTGCGGTCATGGGGGACCCGCAGTGGCTGCCGGGGTACTGCGTTCTGCTCACGGACGACCCGGCGGCTCAGCGGCTGTCAGACCTCGCGGGCCCGCAGCGATCCGCATACCTGTGGAAAGCATGGCCGCGCTGGGAGAAGCGGTGGAACGAGCCTGCGGAGAGGTTGACCCGGCGTTCCGTCGCGTCAATCTGGAGATCTTGGGCAACGCCGACGTATTCCTGCACGCACATGTGTGGCCGCGCTACGGATGGGAGCCGCCAGACCTGGTGCACCGGCCGGTGTGGCTCTACCCGGTCGAGCGCTGGCGCGACGAGGAGACGGCTCTCGGACCCCAGCACGACGCGCTGCGGGCATCGATCGCACATCACTTGAACGTTCGATAGCAAGGCCACTGCTCGAGGTCCGGCCAAGCAGCCAATGGCCTCCCCAGGCCGACGGCTCAAAGTCGCACTGACCGATCCTCTACCGGATAAGATCGTCAGTCCCGGCGCAGCCGGTGGCCGTGCCACACAGCGCTGCGAGAACCGCGCCACTTACCGTTCAAGGTCACATGTCACCATGCCAACGCAGCCGTCCCGTAAACGATCGTTAACGGCACGATGACCGCGGAACGGCGACACACCGACGGGTGGCGTGCCAGAAGCCGTGCCGCAACCTCAGTGTGCGGGAGTTGGATGCGCGCCGTTTTCGGGACGGTCGCAGCCGGCGCTCGACCGGTGGTGACGGGTGTCGGGTCGTCGGGATGACTGGGCGGGGACAAGCGGTGGCGAAGAAAGCTCGGATCGGTACCCGGTCGAGGCGGTGGTTCGGGTCGGCGGCCGCGGCGGTGGCGATCTTCGCGGCGTCGGCCCTCGTCCAACTTCTGACAGAGCCCGGTGGTCGGTGTGGGTGATCGCTGTGGTTGAGCGCGCTGTTCTACGCAACAATCCGTTCACCACGCACGGGGTCACCCGGTCGGGCCGGCTGCCGGGCGACGGTGTCGGGGTTGAGCTCGACCCGTCGTGACCCGGGGCCCGCACAGCTGATCGGGCGGGCGTTCCAGCCGAAGCAGGTCGACGCCGAGCCGGACAAGGCCGGCGGTGGGACGGCTACGTCAACGACCTTGGGCTGGTCCCGTGCAACATGGTCGCTGCGCATCAGCACGCTGTCGGTGGTCTGCGGGGACGCGGGGAAGGAAGCGTCGGCGGGGGCGACACGTGTCAGCTGCGCAGGACCAGCAGATGGGTGCGAGCCCGGTTGGCAGGTGAGCCGGTCGGCGGGGACAGTGGACGGCGTGGTCATGGTGGTGGGGCGAAGGTTTCGTGACTGATCCGGTCACCGGCATGGTGACGGTTGCGGTGCTCTCTCTCGGTTACCTGGCGGCGCTTGTCCGTCTTCGCTCGCGCGGCCGGAGCTGGCCGGTCGCTCGAACCGTCGTTTACTTCATGGGAGTCGGCGCGGTCCTGGAGTTGATGTGTGGCTGGGTCGCTGCCCGCGCCGCGGATCTCCTCTGGGTGAACGCGGTGCAGCTGCTCGGGCTCCTCGCGGTCGCTCCGCTGCTCCTCGCTCTCGGTTCACCCGCGTCGCTGCTCAGTGCGGCCGCTCCCGTGCGAGTCGGCCGGCCGCTGCGGCGGTTGCTTGATCTGCCGCTGTTCCGACCGCTGACCTACCCGGTCATCGGTGCTCTGGTCATCGCCGCGGTACCGCTGGCGATGTACTTCACCCCGCTGGCCACCGGACTCGCCCGGGACCCGGTAGGCCGCCAGGTGTTCGCCCTGCTCCTGCTCACCCTCGGTCTGCTGGCCGCCTATCCCCTCGGTGAGGGTGACCTGAAGTCCGCGTCGTTCTCTTACCCGCTCGCCATGTTCGCAGCATTTGTCGAACTCCTGATCGACTCTGGTCCGGGAATCCTCCTGCGATACCGATCGACGCTGATCGAGGGCGGTTTCTGGGCGCCGCTGTCTCGGGCGGCCGGGTTCGACGCGTTGAACGATCAGCATCGCGCTGGCGACGTGATCTGGTTGGTCGGGGAGGTCTGGGACCTGCCTGTCCTGGCTGTCCTGTTCGTCGCCTGGACACGCGCAGACCGACGGGAGGCCGCAGATCTCGATGCCAGTCTCGACACGGCAAGCCACCCACCCACCGGTCCCACCGCTGCCGGGAAGCGGGCCCGCTGGGGGCGAGCCGGTCCGGAGGTAATCATAGATGAGGAGGGCATGATCCGGCCGTGGTGGGTCGCGGCGCCCCCGGTCCCTCCTCCAGAATTCCCCCGCGCAGCTGAGGACCTCGACCGAGCGGGCGGCGAGGAGGTACGCCGCCGCAAGTGAGGCCGCCGCCCAACGCGCAGTAGAGCGTAGCGCGTTGCGCTACGCCCATGGAGTGCGTCTGATGTCTGGGTCGGCCGGCGGTTGGCGGCGTCAGAGGCGTGCGGTGACGTGCTGGCCGAGGGCGGTGGGGGGCCGGGTGTGGTGTCGGGTGGCGGCGAGTTCGCTGACGTGGGTGAGGACGTCGGCGGCGGCGCGTGCGGCGCGGCGTAGGTCCTGGGGGTCGAGTCCGGTGACGGTGGTTTCGATGCCGGGTGGGAGGTCGCGGGGGTCGTGGTCGAGGACCTGGGTGAGCCCGTGCCAGGGGTGGAGGGCGCCGGTGGCGGCGGCCCACAGCGCCCAGATGTGGTGTCGGGCCTTGTGGAGGCGGTTGTGCGCCTCCCACGGTGAGCCGCGGTGCAGATACTTGCCGGTGTCGGCCAGGGCGCACCACCCGAGGAACGCCCACTCGCGGACCTGGTCCGCGGTGACCTCGTCAGCGGATGGGAACCCGCCGGCGGCCGGGCCGTCCGCGATGACCGCGGTGGCCGTCCCTGTCGGCGTGGGCGAGCGGTAGAGGGACACGAAGTCCGGGGCGGCCCGGCCCCGGCGTACCTCGGATTCGGCGAGGACGGCGAGGTCGAGCTGGAGCCCGTCGTGGAACTGGGCGAACACCCGGCGGATGAACCGGTCCGGTGGTCCGACCCGGTGCCGCAGCACGTCCACGACGGTGCCGTGGCCGGGCAGCGCGTCGACGACGGCCTGCTCGACCGCGCTGACCTGCTCGACGCCGGGCTCGGCGTCGACGCCGAGGGCGGCGTCGACGTCGGAGAGGGCGTCGGCGGCTCCCCGGCCGAGCGAGCAGCCGACGGACAGTGATGTGACCAGCGGCGTGGTCTGGCAGAGGTCGACCAACCGGTCCAGTAGCCGCCGTTGCCTGTCCAGCTCAACGGGTAGCGCCGCCAGCCATACCCGGCCGTGGACCGCGCCGTCCGAGGTCTTGACGGCGTTTACACCGCCAGTATCGGCAGGGGCTGGCCGCCAGCCGCCGAGCGTCGACGCCCGGGGCGCCGCTCCACCGACGGGTCGCAGGGTGGGGCCGTTCCCGGCCGCGTGCGGCGGTGTCACCGGATGAGGTGCCGCGCGGGTCGGCTGCTGACCCGGGAAGGGCTGGGCGCCTGGGGCGGTGAGACCGTGCGATGGTGCCCACCTACTTCGACATCGGGTTGCGCGGGTCGGCGGAGAGCTGGCGGGCGTTGCGCCGGCGGCGGGCGGCTCAACCGGTTCCGGCCGGAGACACGGATCCGGACGGAGATGACGTCCGGGCGGAGACGTTCCGCAGCTCTTTGGAGCAGGCCGAGCAGCAGTTCGCGGCGGCTGCTGTCGTCGGCTACGACAGTCGCGCGTTGAACCTGTTCTACGGCCTGTCCCAGGCGGAACGGGCGATCGCGGCCGTTGCACCGGGCGGCCAGTGGGAGCTCCGGGGCCACGGCATCAAGGCCCCGGACCTCAACGTGGCGGAGGTGCTGGGTCTGCGGCTGGAGCCGTGGCGGGCGGGTGGGTCGGGCAACTTCGTCCGGGTGTCGGAGTTGTTGAGCTCAGACGCCCTGGTGGCGTTCACGCTGGGTGAGGTCTGGCCGCTGCTGGTCGAGACGGTCTTGCACGAGCGGCCGGAGTCGCCGACTCCGGCACCGCTGTTCGTGCGCGTCGACTCCGAGACCGTTACCAACGACGGTGCCTCGGTGGTCACCGGTTCGCTACAGCTCTACGGGGCCTGCTATCCGCCGGGCGGTCGCTGGTAGGAGACCCAGCCGGGGCCGCTCGCCAGCTTCGTGGGCCGCTACCCGCAGCTGCGGGGGTGGGAACGGACGCTACTTAACGGGTCGCCGGTCGAGTGGCCCCAGCCGCCGTCGACGCAGCTGAGGCTGCGGTGGGCTGGCGGTGAACTGGCCGGCGACCCCGACGCGTTACGGGAACGGTTGACCCTCTACCGCGGGCAGCGGGTCGCCTACCCGGTGCTGGACGGGCGCCCGGATGTGATGCACCCACTGCTGGTATGGCACGCCGTTCTGTTCGGCCTCTCGATGCTGACCAGGTCCAGCCCGGCGCGGTGGACCGGGATGATCGACGTCGACCACAGTCGCTAGGCCACGCTGATCGAGTATGTGCTCGACCTCGCTCTCGACGCCGTCCCAGACCTCATCGACGAGGCGATCGCGACCGTCACTTCCGTGCCCTAGTCAGCGCGTCCCCCATCGTGATGGTCAGGTTTTCGGTACGGTCAGTGGATGGCGACAGTGAGCGGTGCCCAGCGCCCGCACCGCGCCGTTACGCCGCCGGCCGCCAACCCCGCGAAGCCGTCCGCCCGCGCGGCAGCTGGCGCCGCAACCGGCCCGGCCCGGAAGCGCCCGGCGGCGCGGAAGCCGAATCCTGCTGGGCATCTGGTGGGGTATGCGCGGGTGTCGACGGCGGAGCAGGATCCGGCGTTGCAGCTGGACGCGCTGACCAGCGCGGGGTGTTGGCGGGTGTTCACCGATCACGCGTCCGGGAGTCGGGAGGACCGCCCGGAGCTGGTGGCGGCGTTGGATTCGTTGCGGTCGGGGGACACGTTGGTGGTGTGGCGGTTGGACCGGTTGGGCCGGTCCCTGCCGCATCTGATCGACACCGTGACGGGGTTGCGGGAGCGGGGGGTGGGGTTCCGGTCGGTGACGGAGGCGATCGACACCACGACCGCGGGGGGGCGGTTGGTGTTCCACCTGTTCGGGGCGTTGGCGGAGTTCGAGCGGCAGCTGATCCGGGACCGGACCCTGGCCGGGTTGGCGGCGGCGCGGGCGCGGGGCCGGGTCGGCGGGCGGCCTCGGACGATGACCCCGGCGAAGCTGCGCCTCGCGCGGGCGTTGCGCGCGCAGACCCCGCCGGTCAGCCTCGGCCAGATCGCGGTCGAGCTGGGGCTGCCCAAGTCCACCGTCGCCCGCAATCTCGCCGCCCAATCCCCAACCCCAGCGGACGATCCGGGCCCGGCAGGAAGGGCCCGGCGGTGACGGCGCCGACACGGCGGCTGCGCGCGGTCCCGCCGCTGCCCGGGCAGCTGACCCTGGACCTGCCCGGCCTCCCGCCGCCGGCCCAGCTGCCCGCGCCGGCCCCGCGGCGGGCGCGTCCGGCTGCTCATGGCGGGCGGGGCCGGCGGCCGTCGGCTTGGGTCCGGTGCCGCGGTTGCTGCCGACCCGGCACACCGGGGACGGGCCTGGGTGCTGGCGCGGGTGCCGGTGGCGGTGTGGGCGGTGTGGGACGGGGAGGACCTGGTCGGGGTGTACGCCGAGCAGAGCACCGCGCGCGCGGACGCCGCGGTGCTGCAGCGCGACGCCGTCCGCGCCGGGCTGCGGGGACTGAGCGTGGACTGCCTGCCGCTGCAGGTGTTCACCGAGTCCCAGCACACCCGCCGGTGATCGGGCGGTGGACACCGCCGCGACCGGCCCGGTAGCGCGGACACTGCCCTGGTGCCCCGTCTTGAGCGTGGTGGTCGGGGTGGGGGAGAGCCGGTTGTGGGTGGCGTGCCGGACCGCGGCCCTGGACCCCGCGACGGCGGAGGATCCGCTCGCCGGGCGGGGTGAGTGGACACCGCCATCGCGGGGAGAGCGGTGCTCGGGGTGTCGGTGGCCCGGTTGTCCATGCGGAGCTTCGCGTCCGCGGGGTCGGACCTGGAGATTTCCCCACAGGCTTTGGGGAAACCGCGTGGGGGCACGTCCGGACTCTGCTTGGAGCGGTTGGACGGCAGGCGAGACCGGGACTGCTGGTCGCGGGGCGCTGCGAGTAGCTGGTCCGGTAACCGCCGTCGGCCAGCTCGGCGCCGGTCGCCGACTGGTCTTCGCTCCCGGTCGTGCTCCCACCCGTGGACGCGATCGCCGCCACCCTGGACCCTCACCCTGCCCGGCGCCGACCCCGGGGAAGGGTCTTTGGTTACTCTTTGGTCGCGCGGGCAGACCGTTGCATAGCTTTTTGGTTGCGGGTAGCTACGCGAGTGCCTTGCTGCGTTCGCGCCGTTTCCGCTTACGACGTGCGGAGCGTGCTTGCAGGTAGAGCTGGGCCGCCGGCTCCCGGCGGGCTAAGCCAGCGAGTATTCCGATCGCAACCATCGTCAGAACGAGAGCGGACCCTCCGTACGATACCAGGGGAAGCGGGATGCCAGCGATTGGTAACAGCCCTAGTACCGCAGCAATATTGACACACGCCTGCGTCATCATCCAGACGGTGATTCCGCTAGCTAGAAGGACCACAAATAAGTCGTGACTACGTCCGGCGATTCGAAAGCCTGCATATCCCAGAATTCCGAAGAGGATAACCACCGACAGCGCGCCTACCAGGCCGAGCTCTTCGCCAACGATTGCAAAAATGAAGTCCGTGGACCTTTCGGGTAGCGCGCCCCATTTCGCCCGGCTGGCGCCCAGACCCAAGCCCCACCAGCCGCCGTCAGCGAAGGCATACCTCGACTGTACTGCCTGATATCCAGCTCCTGACGGATCGGCAAAAGGATGCGCGAAGCTGGCAAACCGGGCCAGTCTGTTGGGACGGGTAATGATCAGTATGGCCAGCGCCGTCCCGCCAACAAGGAGCGCGACGCCGAATGCCCGCAGCGGAGCCCCTACTAAGAAGAGCGTCCCTGCAATGATCGCAAAAAAGATGACCGCGGTGCCCGCGTCGCCCTGGCCAACGACTAGTCCAGATACGCCAATCCCTACGGGAATCAAGGGAAATAGTAGGTGCCGCCACTGGCGGAGCAGATTCTCTTTGGTAGACAGGACCGCAGCTACCCACAGGACGAGCGCAAGCTTGGCAAACTCTGAGGGCTGGATCTGTAGGGAACCACCCAAGGCTAGCCAGTTTTTGTTGCCGTTCACCGACACACCGAAGGAGGGTACGTAAGTGAGCGCAAGTAAACCGACGGAGATTAACAGCGCCGGCCAGGCGGCGACCCGTAACAGTCGGGGCGAAATAAAAACAGCGGCAACTGCGAACGGGAGCGCGATTAGCGCCCAGGTGATCTGACGCTTAACAACCGTGTAGCTATTTCCGTCGTTGAGGACGAATGAAGAGATTGACGAAGCGGACAGCACCTCCGCGAAGCCTACCGCCAGCAGCATCATGGCCGGAGCGAGGACTAAGGCAAATGAGGTCATTGGCTGCGCCAGCGCTCGGCCGCCGGCCGCCATGGCGGCGTGTAGTGGAGACCGATACTCGTCAGGGGAATCGGCGGCCGGCGGGCGTTGCTCGTGGGCGCTGCGAGTGGTTGTGCTCATTGGGTTAGCTGGGCGAAGGTCATCGAGCCACTCATGCGCTCAGTCTGCTAGCGGTCGACCGATATCGGGGGATTTGCTGCGCGTGTCAGGTCACCACGTCGCCTGCTGTAGGTGGCGACGGGGAGCGCTTCGGCTCGGGTGATGAGCCGTTGCCGGGTTGATGACGCTCCCGGAGCGGGTCGGGGGCGTGAGGGTCCGCGGTGACCGGGAGGAGTGGTGCGGAGGCGGTGGGCTGCTAGTCCTCCTTCGGGAGCAACGCGCGGTTAGACACGAGAGCCCGGGGGAGCGGGCCTCACTTGTCAGTGAGGAGGGTTCGGAAGCCGGCGGGGGTGTGGACGGGGGTGTGGACGGGGATGTGGTCGGTGAGGTCGGTGTCTCCGGAGACGAGGACGGCGGCGGCGGTCTCGGCGAGGGCGATGAGGTAGTCGTCGTCGGGGTCGATGGAGTGGACGTGGGGTGGGGTGTCGGGGTCGGGATGCTGCTCGGCCTGGCCGCGGAGCAGGGTGAGGAGCTCGCTGGCCTGGGCCGGGGGGACGCGGGCGGCGATCTTGGGGTAGGTCAGGACGCGGGCGAGTTCGGTGAGCAGGGCGGGGGAGACGATGAGTTCGTAGTCGCCGTTGAGCCAGGCGCGGACCAGCTGGGCGGGGGTCCCGGTCCGGGACAGGACCGCGGAGATCAGGACGTTGGGGTCCAGGACGGCCCGCAGGTGCCGGCGGGGTCCGGGGGGTCCGTTCAGTGCGGGGACTGCCGGGTGGCGCGCTGGGCCTCGAGGGCGAGGGCGAGGGCGGCGTCCTCGTCGAGGTCGTTGGTGGCCCAGAGCTGGTCGAGCAGGTCCAGTCCGAGGTCGCGGCGTAGGGCGTCTTCGATGACCTGGCTGTCGGGTCTGCCGGTGCGGGCGGCGCGGACCCGGACGGCGGTGAGGACCTGTTCGTCAAGGGTGATGGTGGTCCGGGTGCGTGCCATACATGAATCTTGCATCGCGATGCGCTGGTCGGCGGGTGTCGGCGCCGCGGTGGTCCGGCGCTGGGCTGGGTCGGTCGGGTGTCGGTGAGGTCGGGGGCCGGCCTCGCCGACGCCGGGGGGCGTCGAGCACGGGCCGGTCCCGCCCCACCTGTCGTAGCCGGTGGTGGGGTTCGGGCGCGTCGACCTGGCGGCCGACCGGGACCGCCTGGGGGCGTTCCCGAAGGACCCCATGGTCGGCGTCGCCGGGATCGGGTCGGTGGGTCGGTCGGGTGGCCGGGCGCGGCGACTGGTCCGGATGCGGCGACCGGTCCGATCTCGGTGGGGTATGCCCGCTGCTCGACTGACGAGCAGGACCTAACCGGACGAGCAGGACCTAACCGCCCAGCGCGTCGCCCTGGAGCGGCTCGGTGTTTCGGTCGGCCGGGTGTATGTCGACCACGGCCGGACCGGGACGGACCGGGACCGGCCCGGGCTGCGCCAGGCCCTGGCCGCGGTCCGGGCGGGGGACACCCTGGCGGTGACGAAGCTCGACCGGCTGGCCCGGTCGGTGGTCGCGTCGCTTCAACGGTCGGCCGCGCTCATTCCCTCCGGCTCAATCGGGGGTCTGACGTCACCTCGGGCCCTTTCGGGTCTTACCGGGGTCAGCGGGTGGCCGCTGCGGCGTCGAGGTAGTCCTCGATGGCGTGTCGGAGGAGATCGGCGCGGGTGGACCCGACGGTCGCGGCGGCGGTGTCCATGCGGTCCAGGAGGGGTTGGGGGAGTCGAACGGTGATCCGGGGAGATTCGCCGTCGGTGTTGTGGTGGCCGTGTCGGCGGGCGAGGTTGGGCCGGCCGGGGCGGGGCGGGGTGAGCGGGGTGGGGCGGTCGTCGTCTTCGAAGGCGTCGGCCCAGGCGTTGAGTTGGTCGACGGTTTCGGTGGTGCCGTCGGCGAGGTGGACGGTGCCGGTGATGTTGCCGTTGAGGTCGCGGGTCTGGCCGGTGGGGATCGTGGTGGTCACGGCTGGTCTCCGTTCTGCCGGTCGTAGGTGAGCCGGTGGGGGTGGGTCGGGGGTCGGTAGCTCAGGGGCATGGCGTGGATGACGAGCCACCGCTGGTCGGGTTGGGGGACGAGGACGACCTCGAGGGGCTGGCCGTCGTCGGTTGCCCCGAGGACGAGGTGGCGGGTGGGGTCGTCGGGGAGGGGCTCGTCGTAGACGGCACCGGCCAGCGCGCTGAGGATCTGCTCCCGGGTCAGGTGATGGCGGTCGGTGGCCCGGGCGAGAAAGTCCACCCACTCCATCATTTCGTCAGCCAGAATACTCCGACTTAACCCGGGAACCACCGAGGCGCCGGGACCCCGGGCGTCGTAGCACATGGCGGGGGCCGGTTGAGGGGCACGGCGGCGCTGCGCTTGCCGGCCGCTGCGGCCTGCGGCCGCAGCGCTCGAGGACGGGAGTGACCGGGGTGGCGGGTGAGCGGACGCACACGGTGTCGGTGCGGCTGTCCCCGGCCGAGCACACGGCATGGGTGGCGGCTGCCCACGGGGCGGGCCGGGGCCGGTTGGGGTCGTGGGTCCGCGACCGGGTCGCCGCCACCCTGGCGACCGGGTCCGCGTCGGCCGCTGACGGCCCGGCCGCCGCCAGCGCCGGACCAGCCTTCGGCAGCCGGCTCGGTGTGGCGGCGGGGGAGTGGGCTTGGTTGCGGGCCGAGCTGGGTCGGGTGGGGAACAACCTCAATCAGGCGGTGCGGGTGGCGAACGCCAGCGGGGTGAACCCGGCGCGGGTCGCGGAGATGGCGGACGCCGCGGCGGCGACGCGGTTCGCGGTGGCGGGGCTGCTCGCGGCGGTCCGGGCGGCGGTCGGGGCCGGGCCGGCGGCGGCGCCGGTGGTGGGGTCCCGGTCGGTGGGGGAGCAGCTGGCCGACGCGGACGCGGAGCGGGTGTTCGCCGAGCGGGTGCGGGTGGCGGCGGAGCGGTTGTACGCGGAGCGGGTCGCTCGGAACCGGGCCGCGGTGGCGGAGCGGGCGGCGGCGCGACAGCCCGGCCCGGGAGTGGCCGGTCCGGTGCGGCCGAGCCGGCGGGGGAGTCGGGGCGGTGATCGCGAAGATCACGCGGGGGTCTGATCCGGGGCGGATCGGGGCGTATCTGCACGGGCCGGGCCGGGCGGAGGAGCACGTGTACGAGGGCCGGCTCGGGGGTGCGGTGATCGCCGGCACCGTCCCGGTGCTCGAGGCCCGGTCGGGGGTGGAGTGGGTCGCGGAGATGCGGGCGGCGATCACCCGGCGGGCGGACATCACCCGCCCGGTGTGGCAGGCCTCGCTCCGGTCGGCGCCGGGGGACCGGGTCCTGTCCGACCGGGAGTGGTCCGACGCGGCGCAGGGGTTCGCCACGTCGATGGGGTTCGACGGGCACCCGTGGGTCGCGGTCCGGCACGGCGCGGACCACGTGCACGTGGTGGTGTCCCGGGTCGACCACGCCGGCGAGGTGTGGCACGGCCGGTTCGACCGGCGCCTCGCGCAGCAGGCCTGCGCCCGGCTCGAGACGGAGTACCAGCTCCAGGCGGCGCCCCGGTCCCGGGCCGTCCCCGTAGTCCCGGGTCAGCGGCAGGTCGCCGGGGGCCCGGCGGACGGGCAGCTCACCCAGGAGGAGTGGCGCCGGGCGGTGGCGACGGACACGACCCCGACCCGGGTGGTGCTGACCGAGCGGGTGCACACCGCGGCCGTGCTCGCGGCCGGCCGGGGCCGGGCGGCGTTCGAGACCGAACTCGCCGGGGTCGGGGTCGCGTTCGTGGCGAACGAGGCGTCCACCGGGCGGATGAACGGGTACCGGTTCGCTGACCCCGCCCACCAGGACACCGCCGGGGAACCGGTCTGGTTCAAGGCCTCCCAGCTGGACAAGACCCTGTCCTGGGCCGCCCTGAGCAAGCGGCTGAGCGACCCGCCGCTGGCCGGCGGGCAGGCGTCGGTGAAACGGCTGCTGCAGACCCGCGCCGCCCACGACCGCGAAGTCACCGCCGCAATGCAAGCAGCGCGGGCCGGGCGGGACCGGCAAGCCACCCAGGACCGAGACCGCGCCCACCAGCACCTGAGCTGGGACGAGGCCCACTGGACCCGTAAATGGACCGACCGTGGCACCACCACCCCCGCCAAGACCACCAACGACCAGACCCGACAGGCCGGCGGCATCACCCTGATCTGCCCCGCGTTTCTCGGACAACGTCTTTTGTGCTTTCAAGCTGCCTTTTGGTAGCCGGCGTGGGTTTCGCTGGGTGTCTGGTAGCCCAGGCCCGAGTGCAGTCTTTCGGTGTTGTACCAGCTGTCGATGTAGGTGGTGATGTCCCGGATTGCGTGGGCCCGAGTTGGGTAGACGGTGCGGTGGACACGCTCAT
>JAABUY010002382.1_pt1 | contig 22438 bp, 35 predicted proteins | sample 5560271 | NCBI WGS metagenome assembly JAABUY01 (sample SAMN10711886, study PRJNA513374) | rock metagenome | isolation source: Antarctica rocks | place: Antarctica: Victoria Land, University Valley | reverse complement strand
CAATACTACCTGCACTAGCTCGCCCGACGACCTCCCGACGAGCAGAGAGATCTACGGCTCCCTCACCGTCCTCCTCACCTACCTAGCCTTCGCGACCTACCTCGCCTGGTCCATCCTCCCCGGCGAATGGTTAGAGCGCATCGGATGGAGTTGGTATCCCGCCCAGTCAGTCTCCTCCCAATAAGCTAGCCGACCGACGACTGAGATGAGTGGTAGGGAATGGGCAGTGGTGGTACCGAGCTGGATGATGGTGCTGGTTCTGCTGGCTTATTGGAGCTACGCGGGGATCACGGCGTACCTTACTCCGGGATTCGATTCGGTCAGCCTCATCACCGGTATGTCCTTTGCAGTACAAACCATTGAGGATTGACGAGTATGGCAGACAAACACTCTGGTATCCCAAGTTTGGATGGAAGGGCGGATGATGCTGAGAGATACTACAGCAAGTTTGCGGATCAGGGGGTGGTACCCGAGGGCGTGGATCTGCCGTTGGATCTGGTGAACAGGCTGCTCTATCCACCGAGGAAGCGACTACAGGGGTAGAGATGAAGCCTTCTTGTCACGGCTGGGCGGTCGAGTGAGCGGAGATTTAAAGTCCAGGCATCATGGAATATCTCGTCTCGTCAGCCTCCCTCACCTCTTCCGCTATTTCTTGCCAATACCTAGCATACAAGTCAACACGAGTACCGGCGTAGCTCGCTCTCCTGACCGATACTACGAATGGGTCTCTGTTTCACCTCACTCTCGTCGATCACGGCGGACTGGAGCACACGGCCCTTTGCAATCATGTACGGAGGAAAGAAATTCATGACATCCGTATTGACCTAGAAAACCGAAGGGGAAAATATGGTCCAGCCATGCAAGAGAAGAAAGATGAGGAAACGATGAGAAATGAGATGTGTTCGAATTGATTGTCCATAAACAAGCAAGGCTAAACTCCCGTCTACTCCATGAACTCGAGCGAATTGTTCTGTAGCGTCGGTTGCGAGATCATACCCTTTTGCACCTGCACCGGTTTGCCGAGAGCGCTCCTCCTCTGCGCCGTTACGGACAAGCCGTTCGCGGACCCGGTCGTCGTGAGATAGCTCTTCGTGACGATGTCCTCGAAGGGGTTCCGGCTCGCCCGTGCTTGTCGCATCTGGGATGGCTGCGGTTGCGCGAACCAGCTACTACCGAAGACGGATGGACCGTACGTCGTTTCATTGTCGCCGGAACCGTGGGCGGAATATTGATTTTCTTTTAGCGACTCCCGCTGTTGCTGCCGCATGGTTCGGTCATTCTCGACGGGCGACGCGTAGAAAGAACTCGGTCGATCATCGATTATCGAAGCCGCGATCGACGGAACAAGCGATCCTCGGCGGTCGTCCCCGGTACCTCCGTAATTTTGATCTTGATGACCTGAGAACATAGACATATGCTCCGACAGTCGCCGATGCACCGCACGTTCGTTGCACCGCTTGACCCGCTTGTAGATCCAGAAGACCAGACCTAGCCAGAGCAAACCTCCTATACTGACGCAAACGCCGATGACGATGTTTCTCGTCCGACTGCTGCTTGACTCCGTCGAGCTCGACGCGGAGGCCTTTGTAGGCGTGCCCTGAGGTGCCGCGAGTGGATATGCCGTATTGATCTGCGAAGCCAGCTGGCCTTGAATCCCCGTTTGGTTATATAACGGTGACGACTGCGTCTTGAGGTAGGCGTTCAAGATAGCAAAGTACTGCGAAGGGATATATGCGAGCCACTGAGTGAGCAGTGACGCCTCATCGCCATTCCAGGAGGCCGGCTGGTAGACCATCAAGCCGTACGTCTGCACTGATGACGTGTTGATGTCGAGGGCGTTGCCGATGAGCGCCGGGAATGTATTGAAGAGCTGACTCGTTGCATCGGACGAGTTTACCACGAAGGCCCATGGGTACTCCGCCGCTGCGAGGAGGATGGCAATCAGAGTGTCGTCTTTGAGCGGATCGTTGTCGCCTCCAGTTCCAGCATTGGGTTGGTTAATCGCCGAATCAGCCGGAACAATCATGGTCGGGATGGAGCTAGGGATAGCAGCGGTCGACGGCAGCGATGCAGTAGTACTTGTCCCGGTGCCAGAAGTGGTCGACATCGGCGCCGCAGTCGCGGTAGGAGTCGTCGACGTAGAACTCGCAGTCGCCACAATAAGCCATGTCTGGGAGGGCGTATACGCGTCATCCGTGCTCGAGCTCGTATAGCTGGCGGTGTGCGAGGAGCTATCAGTCGTAGATGTCGTACTCCACGTCTCCACCTGGGACCCTGTGACGGCTGGCGTCGATGTCACGGAGGAGGCGGTGAGCCCATTTGAGTCCGAAGCTGTAGCAGCCGGAGAGCCGGAGTCGCTGGGGATGGCGGTACTCGAATGCGTGACCATTGCTGGCGAAGAGCTCGTCACACCGCCCGTGACGCTACTAGACGGAAAAGCTGACGACTTGAAGGTCCCATCAGCCACTGTTGTGGGAGGCGGGCTCGTTGAGTCTGATGTGGGGGTAGCGCTACTGGGTGGAATTGAAGTTTCATTCGAAGGCCAAGTTTCTGATGCAGTGATCGACGAGTCCTTAGTGGTAGGAGCCGCATCTGAGGACGAGGAGGTCACGGATGGGGCGGTGTGCAGCGTCGAAATCGACGCAGTCGAGACACTCCACGCTGAAGTTGGCGTTGCTGCGGTAGTGGCCAGCGTCGGCGGGACCCCGGTGTCACTCATGGTGATCGGCGGGCTAACCGTCACAGGGGCTGTAGTGAACTCCGAAGGTGACGAGTCGCTGCCTCCGCCTGGGGTGAAGTCGTTCGTACTGATAGCAGGTTCGCCTGAGTACTGTCAGTGAAACACCAGTCAATGTTGTAAGACGACTTACTGCTCGAAGTAGTCGTCACCGACGCAGTCAATCGAGGGGAAGCTGCCGATGAGGTGGGCACAAAGGCAGAGTCGGAACCTGTAGAGTCGATTCGATTAGCAACTCCAGTCCCATTGGTTTGATTGGCAGGCGGGCTTGACACGGAGGCAGGAATGGGTTTGGAAAAAACCGGGTAAGCAGAGAAAGGTATTGACGTATTGGAAGCGGATGAAGAAGGGATGGACGAATTTATCAACGAAGTAGAATTGCTGGGCATTGAAGGCGCGGCCGAAACTACGCCTGGAAGAGCCGTCGATGTGTTTGAGAGGCCTAGGATCGACGAAGATGGCAGGATTGGGCCCGCCGGAGTTGTATTCACGGCAGTGCTGTTGAGGACACTAGCGGAGGCATTCGCCGTGGCTGCAGAGGGCAACATTGGGGTCACAGCGGTCTTGACCAGAGAGCCAGATGGGGGCATTCCTGGTGAGAGCCCCGTTGGCAGGAAGGAGCCTGTTGTGACAGATGTCACGACCGTTCTGGTTGACAATCCAGAAGTGAGGGTCTCGATCGATAGCGCAACCCCAGTGTCATTCAAGCTAGCGGTGATGTTCGTCGTCGCCGCAGAGGTCAAGGGCGGGATGCCAACAGGCTGGCCGAGAGGATCGGAGGGGGCAATTCCGGTCGGCAAGGAGGAACTGTTCCCGAATGAGGACAGTATGGTTGTGGTTAACGAACCAGAAACGAGGGTCTCGGTCGATAGCCCAACCTTCGTGCTATTGACGCCAGCGGTGATGTTTGCCGGGAGACCAGCCGTCTGGTCAACAGGACCGGAAGCAGGCACTCCTGGTGTGAACCCTATCGCTATGGAGGATGCGATGGTACTCGTCGATGTGTCAGAAACCTGGACGACATCCGCGCCGATGTTGCCGGGCGCTCCGGAGGGTGCTGTACCTTTATGCCCGCTAGTCGACGCTGATGCTGTAAATTTGGTTGACGTGGTGCTTGAAGTCGCCGACAGAGTCGTCCAACCCGAGAATGGGTTTGGGCCGGATGAGGTCGCGGGCACAGAGGTTCCGTTCGCAAGTCCCGACGTACTTTTGATAGCAGGGTAGATGCGAGTGACCGGGATGCCGTTAGTCGTGTATGTTACGGTATTCCCTCCGACAGACGAGGCGTTTGCGGAAGTTTGTCCCGCAGCGAGGGTGGACGATGGAGTTGAGATGGCTGTCGTCGATAGGTTGGTCAAAATTGTTGCTGAAGGCGGCATGGTCGTCGACGTTGTTTCCGTCGTTGCGGACGAGGTCACTGCAGACGTGGTGAGAACCTGGGTTAATGTGTTGCTACCACCCCAGGATCCCGCTGCCGAAGACGAGGTCGAGGTTGACGACGTCGAAGGGGTCCAAGGCGTAAGTGCATTTGCAAGGTTCCCTCCTTGTTGGGTCGAGGCATTGACGGAGACTTGCCCCGGAGGCACCCAGCTTGAAGTAGTCTGACTACTCGCAGATGACGGAGTGACCGTGGACGAGTTGACAAGTGGGGCTGCCGGTTGTGCACCAGCCAAAGGGTTCGTGCCATTGCCTGCTGGAGCAGCAGGAACTGATGGAACGGAAGCAGAAGGAGACCAAGTGGTCGAGGAAGATGGAGAAGATGGTCCTTGTTGAGCGGAGGGGGTGGATGATGCCGGTGGCGGTTGTCCCGGGCTCGTCACTGTAGATGTGGTCGAGATCGACGTTGAGGTGGAAGTCGGAGTCGACAGGATCGCTGGTATCCCAGCGGGAGCTCCCACACCGCCCTGCCCCCGAGCCTGTCTCCTCTCCATGGTGCTTGACCAGTACAGCCCGCCTACAGGCATAGCCGGAATAGGACTTGCGCTCGCGAAGATGAAAGGCCATGCCACATTGTCCAACGGAAGAAAGAAAACTTGAAACCAAGAAGAGAGATTTGAGGCTGAAGAGTCAAAGAAAAGGTTGAACGGTTCAAGAGAGTTTGGAGGTTTTGAGGGCTTTGACTCACTGCTTGCATTTACAACTCCTTGATCCCCCGCCGAGACTGATGTGCTTTCGGATGCAATCGGTACGGGGGTTGTGACGGCAGGATCGGTAGCGGCCGCTGCGGATGCCATCACAGCGGAGTCGGCGTTGCTAGCGGCGGATGCCATGATCGCCGCTTGTGCATTGCTCGTCGTATCCACAGGCGATTCTGACGAAGTGAGATTTGCGTCTGAGGTCGTCGAGGTCGAGGATGAGGCGTCAGAGGTGGTGACGCTGCTAGTGAAATCATCTGAGGCGGTCGAAGACGATACGGCTGGGCTTGATTGCTCGAACGTCGTCGACATGGTGGCACGGGAAGGTGCCATTGTCGATGACATCGACGTCCCCGAATCAGTGACCTCGGAGGTCGAGGTGAACGTCACGGAGGCGGTGCTGACATCTAGGCTGCTTGTTGCGGTCGTCAAGAAGGGAGTATCCACCGTCGAGGCTAGGATGCTGTCTGTGGAGGACGCAGCGGCGTCGGATGAGGATGTCGATTGCCCGACGCTCGGAGCAACGTCGGCTCCTAGAACTAAACATCGCGTCAATGTCTGAGATCGACGAGCCAGTTCACGACAAACCATCGCGGCCAGCGTCCAGCTGCCTTCTCCCAAGTCCTTCTTCCCGCCTCCATCTTCTCCCCCTTCCAGGCGACCTTTCTAGCACTCCTCCATGTCCAACTGCGGCGACTTGCGCGACAGCGAGAACGAGGAGAACGAAAAGACCCAAAAGAGCGGGTGGTCGCCGTATTCTTCGCATTGCGTTGCCATTCAGAGCGCAGATCACGCTCGGATTCGGTCTTCGCGAAGTAATGATGATGCCGGTGATCAGCGAGACATGTGGGGTCTATGACGAGCAGTGAGCATGGCGACGATGGCAAGGCCGACCATCACATGGTTACTCAAGACCCACCGATCGGTCCTAGTCGATCAAATGCTCCAGATCCTCAGACGTGTTTCGGCGTCTCCGGCAGGGAGTTGAAAGGAGGGTGTGGTGTGCGGGTTTCGGCACGGTTCAAAGGATACGGAGCGGTATTGACGTGTAGTGGTATAGGTGATATTGAACGAGTGGAGTTGTGCTGTAGGAGCTGTGTGGGTCGTCACTGCGGATTGCCGAGAGTGACGAGGGTGGTTGGTGATGTAGGGTATGGTCGATTAGGTGCCTAAACCGGTTGATTTCGGAGACGCAGGGTAGGGTGAAAAGAAAGGGGGGGGGGGGGGGTGAACGGAAAGGAGGTGTAAGATCAGCTCAAACTCGACCTTTTCGCGCCACCGAGGGAGCTCAGAGCACCAAAGGTATGTCCAGATCTCTCGCCCTCTCTCATTCGCCGTGCCCAGTCTGAAACACTTTCATCTCCACGAACGAGGGATCCCTGTGTGCATATTCGAAAGCTCTGCGGTACTCACCTTTCGTTTGGCTTCGTAAACGTGGAACGAGGGGAAGTCTTCTCTCGAACCGACCAAGTCGACGAGATGCCTGACGGACAATGCCTTACAGATGAATGGAAATCGAACACGGGAAATCCAGACTGTTTGTCCGCAAAAACAGGCACGCACGCGCCGCGCCGCGGAGAAGAAGTCAAAAACCTTCCGACAGTCAGCTTGGTCTTATGCATTCTGATCTGCAAGCGGTTGACGATCTCGGTATCACGGAAAAATGCTGGATGCAGCGTGCTCTGATGTTACATTGACGATCAGGGCGAAAGGTCCAGTCAGCAGTGTTCGTACGATTTCGACTGGGGCTTATGCCAATCTCGTTCACGCCGATGTCAAAGTCACATGAGGTCTCTGTCATAGACAGAATGTTTCGCCCAGGTCGATATGCGAAGGGACGATTGATGATGAGATCGATCCTATCATCAAGCTGATGGATGTCGGATCAACGGGAAGCCATACCATCATTCGCCTCGGCATTTTTGCACGCTGATTGATTTCTGATGGATGTCGGATCAATCGGGAAACCAACCACGTTCTCGGACAACTTCCCATGTGCTCAGAGCACCTGAACTCGCAGCATACGACACGCATCTCCTTCTCCTCCGGCGGGACCCCATCAAGTGAATTGAGTCGCACCCAGCAATCGTACGGTCAAGATGAGCGACACCACCCCCCGCAGTACGTCGAAAGCCTTGTCCTACTTTTCCACCCTCGTATGCGCGCAAGTCGGGCGGCCTGACTGTCCAGAAGAACGGAGCCAAAAGGTATGCGGCATCTATGTCCTCACGGATGGCGATTGCAGCCTTGATTGCCCGAAGCTTCACCCCCGAGACGTCGCAGGTCACCTCGGTAAAGAAAGCACAAGAGTACAAGGGCATGAGAAACCCGCAATGCACTGTCCATGACCTGTTGACCGGAAGTGGGCTGACCCTAGCCTTCCCAGTGGCAGTCTGTTTGAAAGGAGACTCGTGCTTTCACAAGGCAGCATGCTGGTTTTCCCATGCCAAGGATGTTCGAGGTGAGTCAAAGTGTCAAAAATTTCCGGTTCATGGACGAGGCGGACAGAGCTCGCTACACCACCTGTCATCAGGCAGCATGAACTCGAGCATCCCGGTATTATTCTGGAGTCTGGTAAGTTTCTCCGTCTGCCTGCCCAGCTGAGAACCCCCTCTCTAGCGCCAATTCTCAACTTCAGCTATGCTCCTCCGAAATCATCTTCGCCGCCAACCTCTGAGACCCCACCGTCAGAGATCACCACGCGAAATGCGAACGTCACCGAGCCGATCAAGAAACCCGAGGCGATCCAAACACCGATGCCCAATACTTCCAATGAGACGGACGCAGACAGCTCCTTAAGCGACTGGTTCTCAGCATTCTGTATGCACCTGGACTCTACGATCTCAGCGGACGAGACGTCTTCGCGCGGCCGCGAGGGTATGCTGAATAGTGAGCAGGATTCAGCGGACGATGTGTACAGAAGTGACGGAATCGCAGGACTGGACCGCCCAACCGCCTTTCGCTCGGTCGTCTGTGAAAATGCTGGGAAGAAGAACGATCGTGATGCTGGAGGAGATGTTCCACGATGAGTAATACCACATCAACCCTTGCGCATTAGCCTGGATTGCGGGTCAGTATCTATTTGTCAGACTGTAAACGGTCACATAGAGAACTTGAAAATGAGATCATACAACCATTACAACCTTTCACTCAACAGCTCTCTAGGGATCTCCAAGATAATCCTTGATCAACTACACCTTCACCCTCTTGGTCCCCATCGTCTCCCTCCGCGGTTCCCCACTCGCCATCAGATCGCCCAAATGTCCCTGTCTCGGCGTGACGCTCTCCCCCCTCTCCTCACCCGTGCTCTCAGCCTCAATCGTCCCCTTCGACGCGGCATTCTTGATCGCCCTCGCAGGAGTTTGGCGCGGCTTGAATCCTCCAGCCGTCATCTTCGCCAGAGCCGAAGCGGGACTTGCGGTCGGGTGCAACGGTGAATATGTCGACGGAGCTGATGAAGCGAGACGCGGTGCTTTGGGCGTCTCGAAGCCGCGTATTGGTATCGTATTGGAGGAGTCACCTTTCGCAGCGGCTTTGAGATTCAGCTTGGACTTCCTTTGGCCCGAACGCGCGTTGCTGCGGTTGTGATTAGATCGAGGAGGGCGATATGAGCGGAGGTTCGGGCTTAGGGCATTCCCTTGCGCGTGTGGGATCGAAGGAGTGAAGGCAGAGGATATGGGGAGAGGGAAAGAGTCGGTGTCCTTCGCTGTGGGAATCTGCGACAGACGTTTCCGACACCAGCAAGTCAAGAACAGCACTCGTTTTTGTCGCCTTATTCACGCAATTAGCGAGATTCCCCTCCAATTGGAAAGACCACGCACTTGCTGTAGAAGAAGTAATTCGCGGACCACAGCAATCCACCAGCGCGACTACCCCGACCCCCCTCCCGTTCGTCATCACCCATTTCCTCCGGCGTATCAACCCCACTTTTCCGCCGATCTTTCCCGCTACTCGACCATGTGCGCACCATCTGCACCGACTTTGGCATGTCATCCAGCTCCATTCCCCCTTGACCCCAGCTGGCCGGGGTTTCGTCCACTTCTATCTTGTCCGCGCCTATCGCCTTGTTCTCGGCTTCTTCTTCCGCATCCAGCTCAAATCCATCCTCGCTGGTCTCCCCGTCTTCCGCATCAATATGCGGATCATATTCCGGCTCGGGATACCACGAGAACACCTCACATTCATCGAGGGGGACCACCTCGTTGAGGATGCGGTGTAGGTCAGGATTGGTCATGTCGGCAGAGGATTTGGACGGAGAGCTGGACTTCAAAGGCGGGGACACGTGGACGGGAGCAGACGTGCCCGTCGCATTTGGGTTGAGGGTTGGATTCAGAGCCATCTGGCCCACGAGCATTCTGAGATCCTCAGTACCCCTTTAGACGGGGTGCACAGTGTACTCACGAAGTCTCGCCGGTCCCAGATGGGCCGAGCAGACTGCCGCTCAGTTGACCGAGCACTTGACTAGACGAAGGCTCCCGGGTGAAGTGGTCCGGCCGAAGAGAGGCGAAATCATGGTCCGGAAAAGCCGAGTTCAGTGTGGACACGAGTAGAAAGTGTACTTTGCTGCATCATTCGAAGTTCAAATTCGCGTCAACGCGAGATCTAGGCCAAGGGTGGTGCCACATACCGAGACTCCTTCTCATCCAGTCTACCGAAACACGATGACAGCCCAGCCTCCCTCATCTCCGGGGAGAAGCTCATCCTTGCCTCATCAGCATGGTACATGGCGAGTCACCTAAGGCTCACTCCTCCATTTCGTCTTGCCCGCTGACGTAAGCCTCCTCCATCTCCTTGAACATCTTCCTTTCTTTTCCGATAGGTTTGACAGAGTACGCCTCGAACCGTACGTTCACGCGGAGCTCGGGAGAAGGATTAGAGGATAGGGAGGAAGAGAGTTGGGTGAGGAGGGAATGATCGAGATACTTCATGATGGCCGAGGATGATGTTCAGATTGTTGGTGAGGGTCATATATAGTGGGATTGATACGACCTCCTCCCGTTGTTGTCATGTACAAAGGACCGACCGTCGAAATCCATCGAATCGAGATAGCAGATAGATTGAAAGAGATGGCCGTACGAATGGCAATGAAGGTGATTGGAAGATGAAGTGAAGGACGTAGTCCTTGCTGTGCGGTCTGATGTCGAGATGGCGGAGGGCCCCTCACAGATAAGTCGGACAGATAGTATCCCCAAAGGGATTCCGAGGGATCATGTTGGCTCGGTAAAGATGTCGATCAGATTGGGAATCCTGGAATGTGGGGATCAATGTCGAAGGGAAGCGAAGATTCTCTGGGCCTGGTGAGGTCAAGGGGTTCAAGTTTCGTCGGTTAGAGATTACGATGGTCTTCACCCCTAGCATCAGTTGGTCATCATGACGATTCCGGAAGTAGTAGTAGCGCGGGCGCAATCCCACTAACAACGGGACCATTTCAGGACGATTTCCCCACATGGCAATTATGATCTGTTCACAAGATAAAGCGTATTTGTCCTCGCGCTTTGACTTTGCTCGTTCCAACAAGATGGACGAATCCAAGGAGGGCGATCATTACCTCCTCTCCCTCCCAGGCCCATCTAATCCTTGCAATACCTTCCATACACCCGCAAATCCCGTCGGTCTCGGTATTCATCCTCGGATCGCACCTCCAAACCTTCCTGAACCCGACGAATCGTTCGAAGGCGAATGGGCGGAGGGCGCGTCACCGGCGGAAGAAGGGGAGAGTGGAGAAGTTGGTGAGGGTGACGAGGGCGATGAGGAGGAGTGTGAAGGGAGCGAGGCGTCTTCAGTCATGTTTGATCGCGATCTGGACCCAGAGGGGTGGGCGAAGAGGTTGGATGAGCTTGCTGGAGTGTTAGAGATGGGTGAAGAGGAAGCGAGGGCTTTGAGGTGGGGTCCAGCATTGGGTAGAGAGAGGGATGGTGGGTCTCCTCTGCTTCTTGATGTATCATTGACTGAGTGTGGTTTTATAGCGCCAGACTTACCGTTGGAGGACTTCCGAGCACTCATCAACCATCACCTCACCACTACCGAATGGCGATATACTTCCCCCACCAAGCTCTTCCCACCTGTCCTCACTCGCGGGTCCGCGTCATTGCCGTTCTTCGACGACGGGCTACTAGATGGCGCCAGCGGGGTACACCCAATCAGGGTGACGGGGACGAACTGGATTGGAAGGGACGTGGGGGATCTGGAACGGAGAATGGGGGAGTTGGGCCGGGTGGCCTCACCATAATGGGCGGTGATGGAGCTGGTCAGGGTGGTGGGGACGTGAGCTTGACAGCTGGAGGACGGTGAGGTTCCAAGGGCGTGCTCGTGATTACTGTACGAGTGTATGTACGGCCGAGGCTGACATCCGAGCAGAGAATATAGCGATGCCATGCATCTTTGAGATACCTGTGCAGGTATATGGATGCGGCCTCGTGTTGCGCGGATCTGTCCCATCCAAACATCGTTGTATCCCCCTTCGATTCCTTGGATTCCCGGCCCGCTACTTAGCTCGGGCGTGGAACCGCTGCTGGGTTGCGCAATGCCAGTATCAGACAAATCCGCACCAGAACATCGGGACCGCAACTCTTTCCCATAGAGTACTACTGTCGGACTCGATGAGAAATTTGGGTTCATGACGGGTCGAAAATCCGCATGCTGCCCAACAGACTTCCTTCTACGCGACGAACTACGCCTGATTGCTTCCGCTATTCAATGCGCCAAACATAATCTTTGGTGGTGGTTGAGTTGGGGCACCTTATGTGAGATCCAGCAGCTTAACTGTTTTCTACTCTGATGAAGGGTCCACGCAAGTTATCCCGATTTCAAGCAGTAGGGTCAAGATGTAATACTTTGGAGGAGGCGGTACAAGCTCGGGCTACAAATCCTCAAATCCTCACTTTTCAGGCAGGTCCAGGATGCAGATCTTGACTGGAAGGTGGACGAATAGCACTTCTGACCTGAAGCCTCCAGCAGGGCACCTAGAAGGAACACGACTTCTCACGCCAGCCCGAACCACCCCAAGACAATCGACTCGCACGCCTTCTTGACCCCACGTCAGTGTATTGGGATCCCACAAGACGTCAAGATCCTTCGAGCAAAGCTGATCCAGTATGCCTACTATCGATAACAAACCCCGTCTCGGAATTTGAGGAAGCCGATCTCGGAGAAAGATCCGCTGCGGTCATCGACTTTCAGAGACCAAGAAGGGCGAGTGATCCAGGACCAAGCACTGGCACCAATAATCCGGGTCTGAGAGTGGAGATCCGCAGTCCAGTTTACGACCCATCAACGACCCTGCACGATCATCACGACACTGGGTCATCACCCCTCTCGTCCCGCGACCCGTCGATCAGTTCGGAGCCGGACATCCTTATCACTCCGATTCCCTCTCGAGCACAATCTCTAGACACAATCGGTGTTGACAGTCTCCAGCAAGGGCCAATAACCTCTACTAAAGAGACCGAGTTCATCTTCCGCACCTCGCCCAACGCGCGAATCACCAGGCGCGAACCATCGTCCTCTCTTCGTACGTTAATTCTTCTCATCCCTGATCATGGCTCACGACTACCAGTCCGCCCCACCACATTCTGGCGACACCATCCCCTATCCCCTCACGCTCCCACTCATCACTCCCCGTCATCCCGTGTGATCCGGCGGTCCGCTCTTATAGCCAGTACCGCATCCGTTCAACAACCCGATCCAGACGAGGAGGCTACCCGTATCGCCATCGGACTGGCCGGGATTGGCTTCGACGGGATCGATCGCCTCGCTGCCTCAGCCTGATTCCCACTTGAGCGATGAGGGGAATCATCTTCAGCCAGAAGATTGGTCTGGCCGTGCTGCTCGCTTTGGCGGTCCAGAAGGGGAATCCGGAAGGGGAAGCTTTCGTTCCCAGGTGTCAAGGCAGTGGCTTTCCGAGTTCGGGCGCCAACGAGGCTGGCTCCACACCATTGCTTCTTGGTCCGCACGGATCAGGATCCGATGGGGAGGCGCAGCGCCAGTCACTGCTAGTATCAGAACGGTATCGATGTATACCTCGAGTACCAGTACCGCATCTAGCTCTTCGAGCACCAGTCAGCCAACCAAGTCTGGCGCCTCTTCCCAGTCGACACTGTCATCCCCCTCATCTTCTAGCGCTTCCGCGACCACATCCGCCACGCTAACCCCACTACCACCAGGCGCCGATGCAGGCAAGCACCCCTCGAGCATCCGATTCCTGATCCCCGTGTTCCTCCTCATCGTAATCACTATCATCGATGGTCCTACATGAAATGCTTTGCCGGACGCCGCCAGCGGAAAGGTATCTTCGCTTACCAGCAGTCCCCACAGCGAGGGGCGGGATGGAAAGAGATCCACTCGGATGACGTAGCGACGAGAAGGACGACCCTTGGTACGCCGGGGAAGAAGCCGGAAACCCGGATGTAGACCTTCACGCCAGTCATCAGGCTGTATCGGTGGCTGGTAAAGGGTGGGGCTGGAAATCTACGTTCAATGCTTGGCGCAGTGCTCGTGGGAAGGCTGATGAAGCGGATGGTGAGGGTGAATTGGTGGATGAGATGGGTCAGCGTCGGACAATCAGGCTCGTGACCAATATCAAGCGGTCCGAGACATACCAGACCATCCCAACCATCGAGGCTACTCCATCGAAGGAAGAACGAGGCTCTATCCGAGCCTTCGGGATAAGCTTGCTACACTCACCTACCGCGCCAGTCCACCCCAAAGCCCTGGTGCCCTCTCGCGCGCGAATTTCACCTAACAAGCACCGTACTCCCACCCAAGACGCAGCAGAGATGCCCGACCCGCCAGCTTGGATCCGACCACACGCAGGATCGCCGACCAGCCAGATCCTCTCACCGCCTCTCCACCGACACCTCTTTCTCCATCCTACGATCAGTAACATGTCGATCGCCCAGGTCCAGGCGAGCGGTGCTAGCGAATCTGGATCCGACTACGGTAGCGATGAGGACCCACACACTCGCACAACCGCTTCCCGACGATCCCGAGTTCGGCGGAGGCGTTGGCTAGCTCGTACACTGCTCTTCCACCACGGACACCGAGATCGAATAAAACGCCTCGGACGCCACAGGAGTGTGAGCAAGAGATTGAGACGGAGAAGATGACAGAGGAGCCGACGGAGAGGAAGACGGCATCACTGCACCGACTGCCAAAGCGGACAACAGGCTCGGCCATGACGCTAAAGCGGAACCCGACGGCTCCAGCTTCTCGGATCAGGCCTTCTCCTTCCACCAATCCCGTCACCAGACGGACAACGGGAACCATAACGCTACGGACAGCGGGAACTACGAGGCCACGGACAGCGGAAGCTAAGACTGCAACAACTCTCAGCCGATCAACCGGAGTGAAAGATCTCTCATCCCCATCGAAGGAAACCACGCCCCGCCCCTCCGGCCTATCCCGAACGAAGTCCGTCAAACCGGCATCAGCCTTCACCTCCTCTGATGCGAGCAAAGCTCGTCGCCCCGTAAATCCCGCCGGAAGCAGGAACGAGCGCAGGGGAAGGTGGAAGAAATCCTCAAGGGGCGCTGGAGTGACAGAGCACTAGCATCCCCCGCGACCAGTCCGAGTATCGATGGGTTGATGGGGATGACCAGTCCGGGGGTGGAGGAGGCGGCTGTGATGAGTGGGGTTGGGGTTGAGCAGAGGTTGGCTATGCTGAGGTCGGTAGAAGTTTAGCTTGGCTTGGGATAAATGGATTATAACGGTGTTTCGCTCTACATGGATTGCTTGTTCTTGCTGCCAGATGAGCGAGGTGAGAAGGGTGCATAAGCCGAAGATCCTAATGCGATGCAGTGGGTAATCGGAAGACCGCTCAAACGAGGGTTTTGAAGAACGACCATCCACCCGCAGCCGCCGACATGAGTCCCGCACTGATCATCGCTGGCCGTACACCCGCTACAAGGCATAAAATATAAGCGGCACTCCCAGGATGCGATACCGATTTTGGTAGTCGATTTGGGAAGGACTGCTCACCTGTCGATTTGTAGATGGCCCCACTCGCCGCAGCCGCCGTCAAGCTATTCAGGATATCATGCTTCCCCCGTATATTGTCCATCGACGAGTTGGCGATGTTGTAAAAGATTGCTGCGGCGTATCAGCATTCATCCTTCTGGACGAGCATAGGTAGACTGACCGAGCACACCGAGCGAGTTCGCCAACAACGTCCCTCTCCGCGTACAAGCGTTCAATACGCTATTCAGTCGGAGCTTGAAATTCGATCGATTGCCCAACGGTCTCGAAACGCCTTCTCTCAATCCCCAAACCCCTCCAACCGCCAATCCTACACCAGATCAGCTCTGCGACCCCAACCAGGCATACCCACCTGAGAGATACGTCGTCCCGGTGCCTACACAAAGATCGTCCGTCCATCCTCGACTAGGCAAGACCGAAGTGGCCCCTTGTACATCCGTCAACTTATCTTCCTCGAGCTGAAGGAAATCCAGCTTGTCGCCCAACCCGGCGAGGGGATGGAGTCGGGCGGGATCGAAGGCAGTGGAGAAGGTGTCGAGGGCTGTGGGGGCGGGGAGTATGGGGTTTGGGTTGGAAGGACCGGCGGAGGGGAAAGGGGAGGGGGTGGATCGGAAGGTCGTGCCGGAGAAGGCATCGGCTGAGGTGGGGTACTGTTCTAGAGTAGGTTGAGGTCGGGGAGTCCGGTCGCCGAAGATACCGCTGAGGAAGGACATCCTGTGAGAGATGGGATTCCAGGACTTGAGCACGAGGACTGATTTTGGTGATGATAGCGCTGATGATCCAAGGAATCTGGAAATCTTGGAATATCAGTGGCGGTGGGACTTCGGCAGGAACGGGGCTAAATTCCCGTTGTGGCGGTCATGTCCTGCGAGAGACCTAATCGAGGCGAAAGCCTGAATGCATCAGAATATGCTACGACGGATGCCCAAGCTGCTCTACGCTCTTGGTACTGGTTATCCGCCATCTTACATATTTGTGGCTAATGGCCGCTGATCCTACGATTGCACAGCCAGCGTCTTGTTGATCGGAGGATTCATAGCAAACATTGCCCTACGGATCACCATTAGGGGATACTCACCCTTTACCATTCGCTAGGAACCTGCGTCGCAAAGCTTTGCGCCTCGACGAACCCCCCGAGCTCGAACATGGCCATCTCCACGCTGATATCTCCGCATGCGGCGTAATCGAGTCGCTGGACCGCATCGCTGACTACAGGCGGACATACTTCTTCCCGTCGGCAGTACATGGCAGGCGTTCGAAGATATATCGCGCAGTAAAGGGACTAGCGACGACACGACGAATCTATTTCCCTGTCAGAGCTGTGGTAGCGGACTATGGTCGTGACAGGTTGCTGGACTTACTTGTGAGCGGGGATATCGGAAGTATCCGGCTTGGTTGGCAGGTCAGTCTCGTAGCTCAATCCGGGAGCAGGCAGTAGGCTTGCAAGGTTGTTGTCATGCGAGAAGTCCGCGTAGAATGTTTGAGAGGGAAGGTGGCGGAGTTCGTATCCATAGTCGAGTTAGTTCCCGAGCCCAGGAGAACGGGACTATCGGCAAGACGGGCGAGGATCTCGTTTACTAGTCCGACACCTAAGACCCTGCCATATGGGGATCCCCAGGCATGATCGCTATTCCTGTCAGCTCCCACAAAACTGCCAAAGGACGGGATCGACATACTAGAACTTCGAAAGGTCGTAGAAATACTCGTTCCCCATGAAGTCGACGTCGGTGAAGACGCTGCTCCAAGGTGACGCGACCCAATCCTGAGACTTGACGCTGTCGAACGAGAAGAGGGAAAGGAGGTTGGTGATGTCCGTTCCGCTGACATTGGTGCCGAGAGCCGAGTTGATACGCTTTGCGATGGGTGGGGCGAAGACTGACAGTCAGTTTGCCTCGGCCTCGTCCCCGTACGCAAGGTCGAGGCTCTCGTCGGTGGTGCAAGTGCCGATCGACAAGGTGTCATTCAGACCGTCGCCTTCGTACACCACCTAAACAATCGCGGTAAGGCAGGAGGCCAAATGAACGAAATATAAATCTGCTCACGACATCGACGTCCGGCTTCTTCGCAGTGAGACTGAAATTCTGCCCCTGAAGCCCTGAAGAAAAAACTCCCCACTCTCCACTATCCTCCTATCCGATCTGGCCCTGACGAAAGGACCTCCCGCCACCTTCTCATACTCCTCCGCATACCTCTTACCCATATACCACATCTCCCTCCTCCCGAAGTCCGTCAGGTCACCGGCCGAAACATTTGTATAGGTGAATCCCTTGACGAAATCCAGCTTGGGGTCGGAAGCGCTCGTCGCATTCTTGAGCTTCGCTATGCTCGTTTGAATCTTCTTCAAGGCTGAGGCGGGATTTTGTGCCCCGTGTTTCACGTAGATCTGGACTTGGTCGTACTGTAGCCTGGCTGAACGGATCGACAGATGTAGGATGGCTAGGAGAGGAAGGGGGAGTAGGGACCGAGGTTGGATAGGTCTGCGTAGGGGTGGACGGCAAACGCTGCGTCTATATCGGAAGAGCTTACGGGGTCTTAGCAAGCGCTATCGTTCCGTCGGCTGAGACGCATCAGCTCCACGCGCGTATCGACTACATAGGCAGTGCAAAGAAAGAGGGTGAAGCAGATCTGACCGATGAAGAAATCATACTGACTTGGCGGGTGCAGCTGTAGAGAGCGAGGTAAAGACTGTAACTAGCGAGAGCAGAGCTTTGAGCTGCATGGTGATGATGTAGACTTCGATTGTTCGATAGCAAGATAAAGCTCAGTGACAGCACCGAGCGCCTTTTCGAGGCCCTCAGCCGACATCTTCGTCGAAATATCTGCGGGACTGATCCGACGAATGTGCTAAGGAAATAGGAGTTTCTGACTGGGGAGAACGTGATAGCGTTAGCCCCGTGCCTCTGATCCGACGGAAGGGAATTGATAGCCTCAATCCCGTGATTCACGTGATTTGAAGTTTCAGTAGCAGCATATCGCCCGCAGGCAGCAAAATAAGTTGCACTACATATTGGTAGACACAGTGTATTTATCCCGTTCGATAGCTATGAGCGGTCGAGGCCATCACCTGGACGTCATGAACGGAGCTTCGAGCTTGGCGGGCCCCTCATCCCCTCCAAAATCTCGAAAGCAGAAGAAGCGCGCTGCGCCCGAAATCGGAGAATCCGATCCTCAAACGATATCGAAGACTCCACGCCTCGATTTGCCGGATGATGACGACTTTGACGTTGATTTCGCAGGGGAAGCGGGCGTCGATCCGATGAAACAGTTGGCCAATGGAGCTGCTGATCCGATGGAGCACCTCGATAATGGCGGCGGCGGCGCGGATCCGATGGAGAATCTTGAGCAGGAGATGGGTGAGGACGGCGGGACGGTTTTGCCGAGAAGAGCGGATGAGTTTGAGCAGGAGGCGGAGAGGGAGGTCGAAGCTAGTAAAGGCTTGGATGGAGCGGCCGGGGACGAGGGGAAGATGAAGCTTGTGCATCAAGTCCGACATCAGGTTGGTTGAGGTCATACTCCGAATTGTCCAGTACACTCAAAGAGTCTAGGTCGCCTTACCTCCTCGCTATCCTTACCGTCCCATCGCTCAACACAAACGCCTCGATCCCCCTGCTCGAACCTACAAGTTTGAGCTAGATCCGTTCCAGCAGGTTGCGACCTCCTGTATCGAGAGAAACGAGAGTGTGCTGGTCTCGGCACATACGTCAGCAGGAAAAACAGTTGTGGCGGAGTTCGCGATCGCTACATGTCTGAGTGAGGGGCGGAGAGTGGTATATACTAGTCCAATAAAAGTGAGTTAGCCAGAAATCCTGTAAGCCGAGGCTGATTCAGCTGGTAGGCATTGTCGAATCAGAAATATCGGGAGTTCCTGGATATCTTCTCTGATGTCGGATTGATGACGGGAGATGTGACGATCAATCCGACTGCGTCTTGCTTGGTCATGACCACCGAGGTCAGTCACCGTCTATCTTTTCTCGCTGCGATCTGACTGCCCCAGATTCTCCGGTCCATGTTGTATAGGGGGTCGGAGGTCATGCGAGAGGTCGCATGGGTCATCTTCGACGAAGTCCACTACATGCGTGACAAGGGTACGCTTCCGACTTCCAGCGTTTGCCTTCCGCTGATGAGTTCCAGAACGTGGTGTGGTATGGGAAGAGACGATCATCCTTCTCCCCAAATCGGTCCGCTATGTCTTCCTTTCCGCCACGATCCCCAACGCCATGGAATTTGCCGAATGGATCTGTCAAACCCACGAGCAGGCCTGTCACGTCGTGTACACCGACTTCCGGCCGACACCGTTGCAGCACTACCTCTTTCCGGCTGGATCGGAGGGAATCTACTTGGTTGTCGATGAAAGAAGCAATTTCCGCGAGGACAACTTCCAGAAGGCGATGGCTGCTCTCGCGCAGGGACAGGGAGAGGACCCGTCAAATCCAGGGAGCGGTAGGGGCAAGAAGGGGAAGACAAGGAAGGGTGGCGCGATGAAAGGTAAATAGCTGCAGCCGGCGAGAGCTGATCTTAGCAGAGAAATCCGATATCTATAAGATTTTACAGCTCATCATGACCCGCAATCTAAACCCCGTCATCATCTTTGCCTTCTCCAAGCGCGAGTGCGAGCATCTCGCCATGCAGATGTCCAAGCTGGACTTCAATACCGAGGACGAGGCTGCAACCGTCGGACAGGTATTCGAGAATGCCATCGGCGCGCTGAGCGAGGACGATCGGAAACTTCCGCAGATCGAGCTCATCCTGCCCTTACTCAAGCGGGGCATCGGCATTCATCATGGTGGTCTATTGCCTATCCTGAAGGAAGTCATCGAGATTCTGTTCCAGGAGGGTCTGATCAAAGCGCTCTTCGCCACGGAGACATTCTCGATCGGACTCAATATGCCGGCCAAAACAGTCGTGTTCACCTCGGTGCGGAAGTTTGACGGCAAAGAGTTCCGAAATCTTTCCGGCGGAGTAAGCGGCCTCATTCCGAAGGGTCTTCGGGTCTGATATCTAGTAGGAATACATTCAGATGTCCGGTCGCGCAGGTCGTCGTGGTCTGGACGCCCGAGGTATCGTCATCATGATGTGCGACGAAAAGATCGAGCCAGACGCAGCGAAGTCTATGGTCAAGGGCCAGGCGGATCGGCTCGACTCGGCATTCCATCTTGGCTATAATATGATCATCAATCTAATGCGTGTCGAGGGTGTGAGCCCAGAGTACATGCTGGAGCGGTGTTTCTTCCAGTTCCAAAATACCTTGAGCGTGCCGGTTCTCGAAGATGGTAAGTTCTATCGTGATCCAGGGGATCGCAGGCTAATTATCCACAGAGCTGAAGAAGGCGGAAAAGGAACGCGACTCTATCGTTGTTGAGGATGAGGAATCGATTTCAGAGTATTACGAACTGCGGCAGTTGCTTTCCGAGAAAGGCGCCGACTTTCGGGCCGTCATCACACATCCGACATATGCGCTACCTTTCCTCAATGCTGGTCGGCTGGTGGAGGTGCGAGAAGGTGACAAGGACTTTGGGTGGGGTGTTGTCGTCGGTTACAACAGGATCGTCAACCCCAAGGCAAGCTCTAATCGCTCTGCTCATCTCGTAGCTGACAAGGAAGCCAGGGTCGACCACCAATTTGGACCGAGAACGACCCTCCTCAGAAAGCCTACGTCGTCGATGTTCTTGTGAAGATCGCCTCCGGATCATCCGTGCCCCGAGACCGCTCCGCTTCCAGCCTGAACCCGCCAATCAACGGCGACCAAGGTGAAGTCGCAATCATCGGTGTCCTCCTTTCCTGCCTGCAATCGATCAGCCAGTTCCGGATAAACCTGCCGAAGGACCTTCGGGGACAAGGGGAGAAGAATACCGCTTTCAAGGCGGTCGGAGAGATCAAGCGGCGGATGCCAGATGGGCCGACTCTGCTTGACCCCGTGCGAAATATGGGGATCAACGATAAGTCATTCAAAGACCTTGTCAGGGTAAGCTGGTTCAGCTGAAGCAGCATCAATGCTGACGAGTCGAAGCAAATCGCCATGCTGGAAGGCAAGATTGAATCCCTCGAGATCACTAGATCCCCTTCCCTGCCTCGGCAATTCGACCTTTTCGACCGGAAGCGGAAATCGATCGAAAACGTCAAGTCGTTGAAACGTAAGATCAACTCGGTACATGACGTCCTTCAGCTCGAGGAACTGAAGTCACGCAAGCGGGTCCTCCGTAGACTGGGCTTTACTACGTCGGAGGATGTTGTCGAGATGAAAGGACGAGTGGCGTGCGAGATCAGCACCGGTGACGAGTTGCTCTTGACGGAGATGATGTTCGGTGGGGTGTTCAACCCGCTCTCTCCAGAACAGTGCGCCGCTCTGTTGAGCTGTTTCGTCTTCCAGGAGAAGGTGCGTTCTCTCCTCCGCTCGAAGCTAGTTCCTGACGTGTCATGAACATAGTCCGATGCGCAAGTCCGGCTGAAGGAGGAACTATCGTCCCCGCTTCGTATCCTGCAAGAGACAGCTCGGCGGATAGCCAAAGTCTCCACTGAGTCTGGGATCGCCCTGATCGAGGACGAATACGTCCAGACCTTCAAAGTGGAGATGATGGATGCGGTACTGCAATGGTGTAGAGGCGCAAAGTTTGCTGAGATCTGCAAGGTTGGCCACACACTCCAACCGATTGTTAAAGCTGAGGTGCTTCCAGATGACAGACGTATTTGAGGGATCGATCATCAGGTGTTTCCGACGTCTTCAGGAATTGCTGCGACAAATGGGTCAGGCGGCACATGCTATTGGGAATACGGAGCTGAAGGAGAAGTTCTCGACGAGCTTGGAAATGCTGGAGAGGCAGAATACGGTGGTCTTCAATCCCTCGTGAGTGCTTTCTGAGGTATCGGCCCGAGCATATGCTGACGCGTGGACAGACTGTATCTTTAGTGTATACCTTGCATTCCAGAGAGTATGTATCGATCTTATGCATCAGATTGGCATCCGGGCCTCGCAATTTCACTAACTACCGGATTGATCGATTTGATAACGGTATGCCAGGGTCGCATCTCTCTGGTTGTGACCGAATTTTGGCGTTCAAGTTGCGGGCCAAGGACAAGTTCTTATCATCACAGTGCCTCGAGTCCGATGTAGCTCGGACTGCAAAGGTGCATTCAACTGATGAACGGCTGTCCATTCAACCACTCAGCGACCACCGCCGCCATCCCAACCCCAAAGATGAGCAAACAACCATCCCTATAAGTTTGCGCAAGGAGTGTGAGGTATCGCGAGCCCGTAACCAGTGGTCGAGAGATCGCTGGGGGAAGGAGAGGGAGAAAGGTCGAGATGAGCGAGTGAGGTCGTGGTGGGGACTACGAGGAGTATCAGCTTTTTGGGTTGGCCCTATCAGCGAGCGACTAGAAGCATACATTGAGGATGAAGAATCGTGTGGTCTGGAGGATGAGTTCGAGTGTCGTGAATGCCCAAAAGATCGGCTACGATTCTCTCTCCGTTAGCCAATACCACGATCTTGAGGTGGAGAGCGCACCAATCCCTCAACCCCTCCGACCGACTCATCCTTAACACCCCTCCATAACCCCTTCCGGCCCCCCCACCCCCCCCCCCCGCCCCCCCCCCCCC
>JAABUY010002378.1_pt1 | contig 22450 bp, 22 predicted proteins | sample 5560271 | NCBI WGS metagenome assembly JAABUY01 (sample SAMN10711886, study PRJNA513374) | rock metagenome | isolation source: Antarctica rocks | place: Antarctica: Victoria Land, University Valley | reverse complement strand
ATCTCGTGCTTGGAGATTCTGTTGGCGTTGCTTTCTTCTCTGTATGGTTGCTCAATTCTCTTAATAAGACGAATGTGAAGGTGCATGAGGTTAATTCTGTCAGTTTGAAGGCAGTGTCTCTATGCTAACTGACAACGATTATATTCTACCAAGTTCAAAGTATATTGAACCGGCTGCTTATTGAAGACTTGTGCTGTAAAACTGACAACGCAGATCCACGAGATCCCAAGACTGCTCGGCCCGCTGACGACTTGAGGCATTCAACAATAATCGGGCTACGACAGGGGAGATAATCGAGCGGGGCGGGTCGTCTCGTCATACACCAAGAGATCTTCTCCAAACCCACGACGGTCTCTCTCTTAGGATCCAGCAAAGCCGTTGAGCACGAGTATATTTCGAGGCTTCAGCCGACCCACCGCAGTTCTGGAGGTCGTATCAAAGATGTTCAAACGTTGAGCACAGTAGCAATACAAGCAGATCAGGTCTTTAGGGAATATTTATTGGAGAGTATTGGTATATGAGGGTCAGAGCGAATATGTGCATGTAGATGTATTGACTATCTAGTAGGTAGAGCATATGTATTTTGTATTGAGTATATCGGATGAAGGAAGATGTGGGAGGAAGGATAAATACCCCTAGCGCCAAGCCGCTTCGGCCGGAGCGGAAATACCTAACCGCCGGGGTATATACGTACTCCATTACGTAGTATATACGTACTTCATTACGTATGTACCCCGTTTCCTGTTGGAAATAGGGGAGTTGGTAACCTCCGCCTCATAGGGCTGGTAGGGCTGGGGCCCGCTAGTAGAGTTTTCACCTTCCACCTCCTAGATAGCCTCCTAAAAACAACAACCAAAATGTCAAATATGCCCCCATATGACCTCGTATTCCAACATTTCCAACAGAGAGTGCCTCAGCAGAGACCTCGATTATATTGCTACCACCGCAATGAAGAGACCGGGCGATCCGGGACAGCACGTTGTTTGGGATGTTTGGAGGAAATGAGAGCCAGGCGGGAAATTAAATGCTAAGTTAAATCTGACGACATACCAGTTAAATAATTTGTCAGAACCAGAACACGTCCAGTGAGTAGCAGAAGAGTATGGATTGGAGCAGAAGTTGCCTCAGGACCTCAGACGTGCGTGGCTAAGCCCCGCGCAGAATCATATACTGCATACGGTATGAAGCACTGGGGGGGTAGTGGGTCTTATTTTGCACTTTTTGGAGATTCGCCACTAATTTTGGTGCGGCAATTCCACGCAATCAACGATAAAGAGAGGCTGTTGAGCCTCTTTCACCAAGGGTTCTTCGACACTGTAGTGAATGCCTTGGAATAGCAGTTGCTAGCTCATCTGACAGCTTGATACCTTCTCTGCAGATGTTCTGGGGTTCCGATACAGTGTCTGATTAGAGAGGGAACGGATGTGGGTTTGGACTAGCGAATGATGATTTGCGCGAGGGATTATATGAGGTATGAGCTCGATGCAGTCCTATCTTCAAAGCAGATTGTTAATTCCAACTCTCCATGCCGTTTTCGGAGCTTTGGGGCTAATAATGGCCACCACTATGCAACGCCAACGCCAGCAATCGCCTGGAATGCACGACCGAAATTTTTCCTTTATGCGTATCTGTTTGCGAATTTCTTGCCTCTCTCGCTAGACAATATGAAGAGGAGACTAAGGAGGCTTTACAGATACAAAGGGACTGTTGTTTAACTTGTTTGTGAGCATCGCGACGCGACGCTCGGTCTGTGCTCTAGGCTCTGTTGGAAATAGGGGAGATGGTAATCGCGCTGATAGGGCTGGGGCCCGCTAGTAAACTCCTATCCAGCTCAACCTACATAGCAACATGCCCCATGCTTCAGAACTAATTGAATAATGTCAAGGTTTGACCTAGTAATCGGGGTTGGGGAGATTCACTGCGCTGGGTGACCGCCCACCTAGTAGTAACCCTTCCCCCGCCCGGATCAATTCCTGCGCGCTGGCTACCTCACATACTTTGGGGGGCATAAATTGTAGCGCTGATTGAGCTGAATTCAATGCTTCAGAAATATCGAAAAAGTATGCAGGTTTGACCTAGTAATCGGGGTTGGGGAGGTTCACTGCGCTGAGCGATCGGGTTCCCTCACCAAGCAGCAAATTCCCCGATCGATACTGAACTTCAGGCGATGGGTTGGGGTCCCAAAGTGTGTGAGGTAGCTGATTGATCCGGGCGGGGGAAGGGTTACTACTAGGTGGGCGGTCAGCGCAGTGAACCTCCCCAACCCCGATTTCTAGGTCTAACCTCGATATTTTTCAATTATTTTTGAAGCATTGAACTCGGCCGATTCAGAGCTACAGTTATGCCCCCCGAAGTATGTGGGGTGGTCAGCGCATCGAGGTTGATCCGGGCGGAGAATTCGATAGCAGGTAGTTGAATCTTCAGAACTGCGTAGAAGCTATCGAATATTCCCTCCTGTATCTGCGGCCTGGGGTGTAGACGTTGGAGAGATCCCCAATGGCTGTGCTTGTCTGAACCTATCAGAGTCATCGCCGCTATGTACGCCTTGAACATCTCGTATGTTCAACGCTCGTCCTCGAGGATCAGACTCATCGATTGACTGTTCATATTACCTCCGTGCTTTCCCTTACCTGGCCGAATGCCTATCGTGATACGCCAAGGTCATTTCTAGGGACGTCACGCAGATTACCAGATTGTCGGAGATATTAATGAGGATAATGAATGAGCTTTGAAGAGTTGCAGGCTTGTCAATAGATTTCTTGGCGACTGGCATGAAGAATTGCTACTATGGAAAGCATGTAGCACTTAGTCGAGGAAACTGAGGACTTATATATTCGAACGATGCTTAACTAATTCACATTAAAGCTATAATTGCTCCTGTAGACGGACTATTCGGTAGCCGCATCCCACTCTTAGAGATTGGGCTCTCAGAGTAGTGCTGCTGTGAACCCCTTTCCTTGCGTCTTCAACCCTCTGCTCTCTTGGTTTGGTTACGTTGACTTCGCATCATAGTTTCTGCCTGTGGCATGAGATCTTTCTCCTCTAGACATGATGCGTGAAGTGAAGCATTCGTGCGATGAGAAAAGCATGAGATATAGATGTGTCTATGTTAAGGAAGATCTTGTATTTGTTGTCAGCAAAGATCATCAGAAACCATAGACACTCGCTGACTGTCATACATATTTCTGTTCACTATATATTCAGGCTACTCTTTAGTTTTAACAATACATCTTAGAATAACTTTCCAATTATCACAATGCCACCTTCAGATCGAGGCAAACATCAAAAATATCCCCAAAAATAGAGGAGTCAAAAGAAATTGAATATTTCTTAGAATTCATTCAGACGTACAATGATGTTATAGAAACAGTGGAGAAGGACAAGAAAAATCTAATGAACAATCTTAATAATATGCAAATTATCATCTCGCAAAGGTATAGGAAGGAACCACGCATAGTAAAGATTATGAATAAATTAGAGCGTGAAGTGGAGATGGTGACAACTAAAATGAAGTCAGAGGCTGAAAAAGATTTCTCTAGTGTCATAACACGCCAGCCTTGCCAGGTGTGCCAGGGCGCGGCAGAACATAGAAAATGCTAGAGTTCTGGATCTTCCGTTTGATTAGTGCAATATCTAGGTATGTTCAGGTAAACTAGAAAGGTTGCTACCTCATGCTGAGGTGGCCTTTCCCTTGTGGCTCATAGTCTTTTTGCTTTGCTTTACTCTCTCAGGGAAGAGGGCACAAGGGTAATTCTTGGACTGCACAACGTGTCAGATGGCGAAGAAGTTTGTAAGGTGATAGAGATTAACCGAAGGACATTCTGTAATCTATTGATGATATATATTGAAATGAACTTGATGACAGATGTCGAGATGTGATGAATAGCTATCAGTTTTCCTTCTTTTTCTTCATTTAATGTGCTTATGCAGCCAAAGGCTATGAAGCACAGCATAGTATCTACGTATATAGATATACATAGAGTCGTACTGATGATATATGTAGTATGGAAAAGCTCTCTGCGTGAAACAGGTCTTAGAGCTAAAAACCACACTGTTGTTAGTAGTCGCTGTAACCTGAATTCATTTTCCATACCTAGTCAAGTGAGCTCAAGGAAATCCTGCTGCAAGCAGCCGACTCAATCGTAGAGATATCCCGTAGACCGTACATTGTGCAATCACACCGATAAAATGTGTGACAAAGAGCTATGCCTGAGGTTGCGAGCTGGCCGTGCGAGTAACAGATCATGAGCTCTACGTTATAGTCGTAAACTGTCTATATGACCAAGTGACCATATAGACAAATCGAAATTGTGAAAGATGGTCACTTCGACGTGAGCTTCCATTCGCTGTTTGACCACATGATCATCTAGTCATGTGGTCTTGCAAAGACTGTGTCATGTATTCGCAGTGTATATGATTGTGCGTCATGTCTATCTGTTCGAAAAGCTGGGTCGTGCCTTCGCAGTGTAAGTGTGTATGTTGTATATAAACTCAATGTATAGGTAAAGCGCTATTACTGCTCTGTGTATATGCGAGCTTCAACGCGCGGGAGGTCATGTTGTTATTGCTTCGCTTTTCGACTGTATATGAGCTCAACGCATGGGGTAAGAATTCATATAAGTACCTCCTTCTTATGATAGCCTCTCATCTCTATCCTCGAAGTACGGCTATAACAACATGACTCAACCCCGGTGTGACAAAGATTATTCCTTAGTTGAGTGACTTCATACTACTCAACAAGCTTATACTAAACAAGATAACAAGATAGTTGAAACATGGAGTAACAAGACCCATCGGCCCAATTCCCTGATCATGAACGACATAAAAGCAATCCTTGAGATCTCAAAGTCAGGAGCAAAGCAATATCAATGGTGGTATAATACTTGAGCGTCTATTGAAACCATCTATTGTGAAGATCAATTGTTGGGTCATATGAAGTACATGTATATCATTGAAAAGCAAGTTGCAACGCTCATTCATCTTAATTACTTATCGTTCTAAAACAGACAATTCACCAGATCATGGTAGAGATGATATAAACTGCATGAATTATCGATGAGTATCTCTAACACATCAGAGAGGTGAAAAGTTGTAGAGCTCACCTCTGAATACAGCAGAGTAGCGTGCTAGTGATGCGGATGATAAGGCCAACGAAAGTAAAGGGCTCGTTCATTATATAGAACCGTGAAATGTCTCAGTGCTTACCCTTGTGCCAGACGTCATGGTGGAATGTGGGTGAAATGTCTAATCTTTGCTGTAATTTGTAGAAGACATATGAAGATCGAGAGTAGAATAGCCAGACCGAAGCAGCCTTTTGCAAGACTCATGCTATGAACTTGCGAAAGCAGGCGTTCCTGAAGTGGAAGACAGTAAGGTGATCTTTTCTGATGAGTATGTAAGCCAGGGATCTCACAGCTCATTCATATGGCCAGTTGAAGCACCCAGGCAACGAAGGCTGCCTTGAAAGAGACAAGAGCAACATTTGATGTGTACAATGTAGCGACTGAGGTGAGCAGCATAGACAGCGAAGTTCAAATGGTGGTGAGCAGGGCCGCGGATCCAGAATAGTAAAGAAGAGCATTGATGTCTCGATATAGTTCCGTATCAAAGATCTGTCTGCTTCAGACATGGGACAATATCAGCTCTGTCAAGCCTGGGTTGGATTTGCTCCGGTCGATTGTCAAATCGCCGCCAGAGACACAATACAGTTCGTGAAGCAAGGAAAGTATTTGCAGGTCTATTTCTTCTCGATCCTTTCAATTGGTGACCTGATGGTGGAAGGGCAAGAAAAGCTTATGCAGATGTTTTATGTTGGAAATAGGGGAGTTGGTAACCTCCGCCTCATAGGGCTGGTAGGGCTGGGGCCCGCTAGTAGAGTTTTCACCTTCCACCTCCTAGATAGCCTCCTAACAGCAACAACCAATATATCAATGTGCCCCCATATGACCTCGTATTCCAACATTTTACACCATTCATGATCTGTTGACACCAATTATTTCTATGAATCGTTTCTTTTCTCCTCCTTAATCACTTCCGCTCCTTAAACGTTCGTGTTAATCCCTTTCCCCATTATCCTCCCCACTCTCCACCCCCATTCCTCATTGACTCTTTCCCTTTCTAGATCCTTCGTATTTGATTGCCTGTGCCAATGACGCATTGAACTTGTGGAAGATGGCTCGTCCTTCACGGTAGGTCCGATATTCCTTGAGCCGAGAGCTTACACTCTTAAAGGCACGGTATAACGGTGACAAGGTCGATTTTGCCATGCAGAGCCCACCGTGCCCCCAGTAAGCATTGTCGAAGCGGCGCTCCCGCAGTCCTTGTAGAGAGGTGGAGGTGAAGGCACTAAAATTGCAATATCTGAGGCCAAGGCTTGGCGCAAGTTTTAAAAGTCAGCATTACGGTAGTTGGTCATCTTGGAGGCGGTCTAGGGAAAAGAGGAAATACTATAAGAATCCTCTCTAGGAACACAAGTCTCGACCTAAGCCATCGTTACAAGATTGCTACATGCCATCAAGATGGGTCATCGCTCTGCCCATGATAGGTACTATCGCCTCCCTCATCTGTCTTATCGTCGTTGGTCTAGGCGGCACGAACCACGCCTCCCTGAACAACCTTTACTTTTTTCGAGCGAACACCTCCCAGATCCACATCAAATCCACCATCCCCAACGTACCGGGTCTGCCTGCTAATCCTATAGGAGTCAGCATTCCCGGAATCGACCTCACTCATGACAGTTCCACCCTTGTCGCGCGAGCTCTAGGAATCAAAGATTTTTACCACGTCAGCCTCTGGAACTACTGTTCCGGTGACTTTAGAGACGGCACCGGCGGTATCAAAGATCATGTCACATTTTGCTCCCCGCGCCAAAACGACTTCTGGTTCAACCCCGTCGATATCTGGAAATTGAATAACACTGTCGCGGACAAGCTCTTTAGCAAAGAGCTTAAAGCCGGCCTGGACAAATACAAGACTGTTACGAATTGGATGTTTGTCTGCTACATTGCTGCTGTTCTCTCTACTATTATCGAGATCTTGATCGGCCTCACCGCTCTCATGTATCGCTTGGGAAGTGTCGCCACAACTATCGTCAGCATCATCAGCTCACTCTTTCTCTTCGCCTTCGCTCTCACTTCCACGATCCTTTACAGCACTCTCGTCGGGATTTTCAGTTTCGGGATGAAAGAGAATCAGATCCACACCAGTCTAGGCAAAACGATTTACATCTACACCTGGCTCGCCGTGGGTTTCTCCATGTTGTCGGGCTTTTTCTGGCTGGTCAGTTCGTGCTGCTGAACAACGTTGGTGGAAGGTTACGAACGCACAATCATAAGAGGATCAAGAGCCTGCGGTAATGTAGCGCTGTTACATGGACCGCGACCAAAGAATTGAAGTCTAAGCTCACAAGCCCTTTTGGGCGGAGACTTCAGCGGCATACAAAGAGTTCTAAGTTTTGCCGTTTTCACGGGTATTCAGTTTGTAAGTCGATTCAATGTATTTCCACCATGGTAGGGTCATTCGAGGAGCAGCTAGTTCTCTATTTCGATTGTTTGTTCCGAACGGGAAAAAGGGATCGTGAAGTGTCCATTTTCTTTATGAATGATTATTTAGTCTGGTTGATCGCGGTGAACATGTTTAGGTGCACCCCCTATCCTTACAGATACTTCGTCAGATAGATCTTCAGTGCTTCCCCGTAATTTCGAAAGCAAGTGATCTCATGGCAAATAGAATGTCATTGCCACTCCTTCCGACATTTCTTTGCGACTCAATCAATTCAAGGTTAAAGACCGTACATACTGAAGATTGACTTTAACCACCTTCGCTTGTGATGAAAGAAATGAACTTCCTCACGCGTTCCTGCATGCATTCTTTCGCATCTCTTGGCAGAGCTGTCTTCATGATTCGAGCAACTGATGCGGAACTATAAGTTTTAGCAAGAGATAGAAGACAATGCCGGATGAATAAAGCTCCACAGCATCCCAAGATCTTTTGACCTAACAAAACATGTGGCAAGGTGATTACGATCTGTGCAATATATTTAGTACGTTGGCACTGAGAAAGAGTCACGAGGGACTTGTATTCTTGATCTCATGCAGAATCCCGCAAGACCATTCGTAAACCTTTACTAAAGTCGGCTATACCCAACGTTCGGTACGAAGCTAATAGTCTATCTCTTGTGGTTTGCTCGAGTCTCGTTCATTCGTAGTAGATGTAAACTAACTAAAATGGATATTAGTCGATACCGCCGTATCCTTATGCATGACCCTCCTTGAAAGTGCATTCTGGAGCTCCTTGAACCTTCTAACATTGTCCCATCACCTTCCGGGAAGCGACGTACGCCATGGACTTGGTGCATTTCAGGGAGACCCCTTGCGTGGTGTACAATCTATGAAAAAAGAAGTCAAGACGTATGCTCTGATACAGTATTATGCCAATCAAAGCGTGAGTGACGCAAGAACGAAGAAAGATATGGAGACGAGAATAGAGACGATGACGGAACATCGATGGTCAAGGGTCTACTCTGTGTAACATTACTCACAGCGACCCAAGCCAAGCCAAATCACATTATATCTCATGAACAATTCTGCTCAACTTTCAATTGTACCAGCATTTATATTCCTGAGACTACACGCATCCTTGAGCTCGAACAAGAAATCAAAGGAAAAAGGGGGGAAAGTCAAGAGATACCGAAACAAGCATTAATGTCTCAAAAAGGATGAATGTTTTGGAAGGCTTAAGACCTCATCACGCATGTAATACCCTATATAGAAGAGATCATTGAGCAACTCGAGAAAGCGTCTCATCGAAAGAAGTTAAAAGACTCGGCCGAGGTATATCTAGATAGCTTTTTTATAAAATCCCCAATGCGCAACATGTTACTTTGACTATACTCTAGATCAGTAAGACCTCGTCAGTTCCTGAAGAGCGCTCACAGTCATCGCTTCAATCGAAATTAGGATCTGCGAAAGCGACCATGAAAGGCAATAACCCTCGAACCCAAACTCTCAAATTTACGAAGCGTCAAAGCTCTAGCTCTCACCAAGTCAACAACTACGATGAAGCTCAAAATGGGAAGCCGATAGCAGCGAAGACGATCATGTCTCAATGGGTTTTCCAAAAGAACCGAATCATACCAATGTTCGCTCTTCGGGAGGAGGAAAGGCGAATCCTGAGAACCAGGCCGGCAAAAGCTAAGCTCAGTGACAGATTGTGCACAGAGTCTTTTGTGGCGCTCGTGGTATGGAGACCTATCTCGACAAGCCCCGTTGGCTGAATGGAGATTTGGGTACAACATCATTCCACGGCGACTTACCCGTTGCAGATATTAGTTCTTATATATGTCGAAATCCCAACATTGTGTTCCTTGTGTTTAAGAATTATAGCTGTGTTCAGGGCGCCTAAATCACAAGAGCGGTATATGACACGCAAAATCCAAACGCAGCGATACCGTTTTCCGTGTCGGTTCTAATCATATCAAGAGATCTTCAGCTTGTTGTTGCAAAGCCTTTTCACAAAGCTTCAGAGGTTCACCAACAATAGATACTGTTAGAAACGGGCCACGACGGGGTATTTATCCTTCTAACCCTAACCTTCGCTGATTGTTTTATAGAGAAATGTCCCGAATGATCAAAGCCTCGTTTCTGCCTTGTGTCTGTTCAGTTTCCAATAATGTCCGGCAGAGATCTCTGACATCCTTTGAAATATCATCATCATTGAATTCGCATTTTCAAGCTCAAGTGTATAGTCCGAATTCTTGTCTTTTTGACTTCTCGCGGCAATTGATCGCTAGGTGTCTGATTGGTAGATTGCGATATCTTGCGGCGAAGACAAGATGAGGACCAATCCTTTTCTTAGACTCTTCCCAACACTCAACCCTTTCGAAATCTTTCCTGACCTGGCTGTCTTGATCGAAGTACTCCTTACGTCACTAACCTCCCGGTCTGGATCCAATATTGGAGAGAGTCAGGGCTGTTTCGTTGGTGTCACTTCCTCAACAATACAACTCGAAGGCGCGATCAGGTCATCTTTACGACGGCAGCAAAGAAAGAACTTTCTTTCCTGTCTGTGGAGAAGTTGCTTATCGGAGGCGAGCCTGTATCTCCCGAATATGGTTGTTTTTGAGTGTGAGTTGCTTTTCTATCGTCTGCAGCTGCTTGTTTTTGATGCCTCGAGGCTGCTTTCCTACAGACGGTCAGCTCAAACATGCATTGTGGACTTCGAGTACTCATCTTCATCCTTTAACACCGCCCATTATTCTTGATGTTTGACTTTGCTTGACCCGCGGGCCATGTCGACTTGAAGAAGGGGGCAGGAGATGTGATGGGAAAGTCTTGGCAAAATGGCAAGATGCTCGGTGCTAAATCAGCGCCTAACCTGACCCTGGGGCAAGCTTGAGCCACTGGTCCTTTGACCCTTCTGGGGCAGCCTTTCCACGATCTACATTGACAAAGTTGCCAGGACAGAGGTCAGGACTCTAAGATGGCGAAAAACTACGTCCCATCAATGTTTCTCCTCTCACACTGGATTGGATGTTGGGGAACGGATAACAGCCCGGCAACAGGTCAGTGATCTGATTGCATCACAAGCTGCTCCACGGCGTGAGCCGGTACGTGGCCTACTACTCGCTGCCTAACACGAATGATTTCGAGAAATACTTGGGATGTTGGGAAGATGCTGGACCTATCGGCAAAGAATCTCGTTCCTTTGTGCCAGTCGCCGAGAATGGGATGTGAGTCCTAGATACTGGGAAGCCTTTGATACTACAGGCAAAGAACCTCGTACTTGTATGTCGGATGCTAGAAATGGAACGATAAATCTAAATATATTGGGAGGTTGCTGACGTCTTCCTGGAAGAATCTAGCTCAAGGTAGCTCCGAATATTAGTGGAATACTAGTACTATCACCGTATCAAACACCCAATAGTCTTAACCCAGCAGATCTTTTCCTTCATGTAATTCGACTTGCCTGGTACTTCTCTGCAGCTTCGCAATTCTCTGCACCTACTTTTTACACAGCAGTCGGAAAAGCTGATCGGTACTAGCAAGATCAAACGAAGAAGAACCTAGATGGAAAGGTGAAGGAGTCGAGATTTACATGTCTTATAAGTTACGAGTTATGTTAAAAGTAACAAAAATCTAGAATCTAATGATAATAAACAATGAAAAAGCATCAAATAATGTTTTTAAACTTGAATAAAATGTAAGTTATAATCGTGGCCACCACTATGCGACACGGGGCCCCATAGTGGTCATCGGCTCAATGACGACCTCGGAGTCGTTTTTTTGGCAACCCACCAACATGAAAATCAACCATTAATTCAATTGAACTCCGAATAGCTTCAAATTCACAAACAATCCTACGATTTGAATGTTCTAGATATTCCTCTAAGAAAGTAGGAACTTAGCCGTTGTGACGCCGAGTGGTCGCTTGTTCAACTCAGCCTTCTCCTTCCGTTTTTCGGCCCTCTCCGCCTTCTCCTTCTTTTTTGCCCTAACTGAAGCCAATTCTCTGCACTCGCTCACTTTTACGACTTCGAATTTTGCTGCTACTGTTCCGGGTTGACTATCGCGTTTACCCCTTGAAGCAGCTGCTTCCTGTATGGCCTGAAGGTCCCTGGCTGTAATATCGAGAGTGTGAGACGCAGTCATTGAACCCCGAATAAATCGATCCATATGTATGAGATCAATTCCATCGTAATGACCAACCTCCGCTAGCTCCTTTTAAAGCATTCGACCATGTCTAATGATTGAATCTGGTCCCTTCGGAGTATGAAGCAGAGGTAGTGGGGAAGGACTAGGGGTCCTGGGGGCTCGAGCCAGCTGATTTGCCCTCACTTTCTTCAGAACAATTTCAGGATTGTATGAAACTAGCCCGGTTTGCTTGAACGCATGTTTGATAGTCGACGTTTTGAACGTTTTGTTGTGAAAGCTCTGAAACGCAGCCAGAAATTCCAGCTTACCGAAGTTGTAGCCACCCAGCCGAACAGCATGATCAATCGCCTCCGTATAATAGTGCTTGAAGGGTTGAAACACACCGACGTCGAGGGGTTGAGTCAGATGAGTGGAGAGGGCAAAGTTCCAAAAAAGGTATCCCTTAAACTGAGATCCTTATGTGCGGGGTAGCAAGAAAAAGGGGGTTGCTTCTCAGCCTTCTCACGGGTCAGATAAGCGACGCTGAGTCAATATCCATCCTTCAGCCAATCCATTGCCAGGTCGTCATTGCTGTATCCGGTTTCGCTGGTACCAATGAGAGTGTCGTCGTTGAAGCCCCATTTGTGTAAAATGTGCACTCCGGCCAAAATCAACATAGGAGGTATAAACCAACCCCCAGAACTCACACACTCCACGGAAGTAAGATAGGTACGGTTATCCGGATCCGTCATGCAAAGTGACTTGTTCGGATCCAATGTGACTACAAATTGAGCACGTCCACAGCCGATCCGAAAGCCTGTTTCATCCATGTTCCAAACATCCACATCCAGTATGCCACAAGCTTCCATTGCTCTTTCATATTTGTAGAAATGATCGTCAAATGTAGTCACATTCTGACTGTTCTTTCTAACGTATGCCAAAGGCTTTTGTTTTCGCCGATAATACTGTGGATTTCGCTTCAAAAATCATCCAACCCACAGTGATGCTACAGGACCGAACCTTCGCACACACCAAACACCATCTTCACCTCTCGACAGCCGAGTCGTTCAGAAGCAATACCTCAGTATAGCTAGCCGTTTACCTGCTAGGACACAAGCAACGAACCACCGTCTATTCGTAGTGCGCACAAGTATCGCTGGGTGTCTCCTCTCTAGGTCAGCAATGGCGGCCGTACTCCAGCCTGGAAGGCTGGAAGGAAAGGACTCGGGATGTCCGTTCAAAAAAGACGACGAACTTAGTGGTAGGTGAGTGGATGGCAGATCTTTACTTTCCTGCACGAAATTTGACAAGTCAGCTAACAGGCATTCCCAGCGGAGTGTCACAGCGCTAGACTCCGTGCTCGTATCTGTTCACTGGTTCACGTGGCAGGGAGTCTCTGAGGCTCCCTGCTCCCTCTAGGTAGCTTTACCGGCCCCATCAGAGGTATGCAGCGGCGGCGATCGATATCCAGGCTCGGACCTAAGGAGGAAGGGCATGAGCATGCGTTGATGCCGAAAGCTTCGTAATATGGAAGAGTTCGGTGACTAAGTCTAGAAGCTCAAAGCTCTTCAATTCAGATGGAGCAAGATCGTAAGAGTCGCAATCCCGGGGGCCTTTTTGCGATCAACCGCATCTACGTTAGGCTTCGGGGAGCGCTCTGTCTCTTTGTCCCAACTTCTCGTCGCGTACTTTATGCAGCCACTCTTGGACAGGTTCCCGAGAACGTCATGAAAGGCAATTACGGTATCCTCACCCGATGAAGGGGTCACGTCTTCTCCGAGAAGCAGCGCCCGGGAGCATCACTCCTCAACTGCAAGGCCTACCTTCCTGTCCACGAGTCCTTCGGTTACACTGCTGATCTTCGTTCGCATACCGATGAATGATGTTTGATCACTGACAGCTTTTGTCTGACGGCTCGCCTCCAAAACAAAGAGTCTCAAGGAAGTTGTGCTCACCGTTGATACTGTAAGTCCTTTAGTACTTCAGGTGTTCATCTATGACTGATAAACTCGACAGTGCTATGGACGGAAACCACCCGGCCCCAATCTTCTGTCAGGGTACACGAAGGTCATACTGAGAGTTGGAAAATGCTTGATGGCTATGCGGAATATTACCGCGCAAAACTTCCGTCACCTGCTACTACTACATCTGCCTACCAGGACTGCAAGCACAGCTCTTCATGCCGCCTCAAGCATGGCTTTAAAATAGCACCCACACCTCGTTGCTGCCGTCGCTGCCGTCCCTGCCGGCCTGACGTTAATAGCCCTTGAAGACAGACTGGGCCAGTAAGAATCGGGACAAACATACTGGGCAGAACATAACACCGGGCTCGGGCTTGCAAAGGCAGGTCTACGCTAGATACAAGCATATTGCAAAAAATCGACGTTAGTCTCTGGCGTCATATGGCTGATGCGCGAACCCAATACCTTTATCTTAACGTAGGACGGTTCGACTCTCATCGTCATTTAGCCAACTCTTTCATTTGCTCTAAGAGATTGTAGATCCGCATCGTCTTCGAGTCAGGCAAAATGCGCCTTTTGATTGGGCAATCGTTGCTGCGCCTGGTGCCTGCAAGTGATGCCAGTATCAACCTCGGCCTATGTGAATGATCACTCTGTATCAAACTTTCTCAGTTCTGTCTCAGTACCTCCTGCCACTTCAACCTTGCTTAGGTTCACATTTCTCGCTGAAGTCGAATATCGATCAATACTATCACCATGTCAGTAATTGATCAATCGCTCTACGTCTATCCCTTCAGCGACGACGAACAGCGCGATTTCTACGATCAAGTTGGTCATCTCATTGACTTTTGCCGCGAGCAAAAGCGGTAAGCAGACAGACTTTGCTATAATGAGATGCAAGTATTGATCATATGTCCTTTGATAGTGAAATCGAAAATACTCTCATCGAGGAAATCAACCATTATAATCGCTCGACCGTCGAAGCTCATAATGAGTACAATCACATACCTGCGGCGCTGACGATGAAACACTTTCTCGTATTGAAAGAAAAGCTTGAAGCCGTTCGCGTCAACTGCCGGAGTATGTTCCTTGACCAGTACCCAGAGAATAAGGCTAACAATATTTGTTACAACAAGTTGATCCGTCCAAAGTGCTCATCAGCCGCGAAGATTGGCTTCAAGTTGCGGCTTTATGTTACACTTTCAGTATGGTTTTGGCAAGTTGAATCGCAGAAAACCATCGCTATATTACAGCGTTGGTGGTGGCTGGTACATGAGGACAGTCAACGTTGGATGATGCGTTTGTCGCAGTGGCAGATCGCTTCCAAGCGTATTCAGGCCGCCATTTTGACAGAATGTCAAACCCGTCAAATTGACGCAAACTCTTTCTTGATTTCGTCAAATCCTGATGAACTCGGCATCGAAAAAGATACGTCAGGTTCAGATTAGGATTAAGTTTAGAAGCAGAACGCACGAGTCTGAAAGTTTTAATTAGCAGGATGTAGATTGCTTAACACCTATGTCGTTCCTTCTCATCAGAATAGTGCAGATGACGTTCTGAAACCAATAGCTTGTTAGGAGAAGAACGTTCAATAAAACCTATCTCTAATGCTTACCACCTCTACTGAAATTTCTACTCCGCATTATATTGGGTTCCCTATCGAGCTTCACGTAGGCGAAGCTAATAATGAGTTTACGGCATGAACTAGGAGTTCATCGCAATGAAGCTCTCTCTGACATCAACACCCGTTGCCTGCCGCGAGAGATATGAACAGCTTGTGCATAGCAAGGTCGCCGGTTTCATACATTGTACACGATATTAGACGGCGGGAAGAAGGCAGATCTGCAAGCACCACGTTGGCTCCTCTTGTGGAAGAGAGCGCCTCAAACGTCGTGGCAGCCCCACTAGCGCCGAAGCAGCCAATGACGGATGAGGTTAGGACAAATCATTCTGGACGCAAGACCGGGTTGGGAAGCTATGCAGGCGGCAAGCGCAAGGGCTGGGGGAGATGGGCTGGATCAAGCTGAAACGGACAACAGAAACACCGATAAGAGTAGCATGGCTGACGATCAAGCTGCTGAAGATGCAGCAGAAGCTACAGCCGTGCCAGAAGAGCCGAGCGGTAACGACGGTCCTGTAGCTAATGCAGAATAGGGAAGAAGACCAAAGGTGAGTTTAGGCAGAACACTTCTGTACCATCAAGCGCTCTTCCAGCTCCTATTGAGTCACCTTCTTCTCAACTGGTGCACATAGACAGGCGAGGAAAAGAGATCCTAGGGAGGAGATGACAAGAAACGGCAGAAAGCTGGACACGTACTGGGGCGACCAAAGGGACAAGATCACCTAGCATGGAGTTCAGCCGGCCAGCCCAGAACAAAGTCATGCAGCGGATGAGTTGGAGGTGGCTGCCGCGTGTGTGTGGAGTACCGTAGGAGGCAGACAACGAAGTTCTTCGACAGCCGAGTTCTATCGTCCACCCTCGCACTGCTATCGTTGGACCATTCCTCCTATCTTCACGCAAAATGGTTTAGGCTGCATCTCTCAGCAAGGCAACCCTGGAGATAGTAAAGAGGTTCCTTTCGAGCACAGACTGTGCCCACAACCTGGGTGAGGAGTGAATGATATTGCAGCAAAGACGGAAAACTCTGTACAGAATAAGTTGGAGCCAATATCGAAATCGGCGACACCGAGGGCGCTGATCTATAAGGTTACCGCTACGAGGACATCGACGCCTAGCATTTTCCCGCGGAGAGAACTGAGTGAGAAATGGTTGTTGAGGGGGTCGCTCTGTGCTGACCTAGTGTGGCGAATTCAGCTACAGCGGTTGGACAGCTACAGACTTCTTTGGATTTCCGCGACCATACGATGTGGAGGCAACCCTCTGCGTCGTATTCTGCAGGTTGATGCCTGTAAATTTGTTCTATATACTATATCGTACGAGTATGAATCGAGTAGAGCGTCGAGTAGCACTGGACTTATACTTCATAATCCCTCACTCCCCCCCGCTATGCGTGAAGCAAGTCTTGGACCCTGACGTACCTGATCGATCGATGCTTATAGGTCTATATCCTAGTAAGCTTTTTTTGGGCAAGGCATAGGCATAGTGTGTGCATACCTATCGTCCGCGGCAGCGGCGAGCAGCGATGCCCGGTGTTGTGATCTTGTCCCCTGTTGGCCATCCCACTCGCACTTTCTACGCAGTCGAGTTCTAGTACACATCGCCCGAGAGTTTGCACGATCCTTACACTGGGTGTCTGTTGGAACACGAGGTCATATGGGGGCATATTGACATTTTGGTTGTTGCTGTTAGGAGGCTATCTAGGAGGTGGAAGGTGAAAACTTTACTGGCGGGCCCCAGCCCTACCAGCCCTATGAAGGCGGAGATCACCATCTCCCCTATTTCCAACAGTGTTCATAGACGGCTATGGTTTGCTCCTCGCGCAGGAGGATTCTGCAAAGCCCGCATAGAGACAGGCTTTCTAGTAACATGAAGGCAAGGCTGACACAACTCTTCCTGAGGTTGACGAGACTCATTTGCGGGAAGGTCCAAGGTAAGACTGTGTGTCAACGAGATGTTGTCTTCCAGTAATGTCGTGCTGCAGATAATCGGCCCAGTTCGAGGCTGGCTCCGCGGAGAACTAGATCGTTGTAGCTTGTCTCCTGCTTCAGTCCTTTTCTTTTCTCGATTCATAAAATCTTCTCATTCTCCATCATGCTGGTAAACCGCACCTCAATTTCCAGTTCGCCATGCGAATTCAGTGACAAGAACCTGTTCATGATGTAGGCTTTTGGCCGCCTCAACGTCGTCCTGGGCCCCGTCAAAGTCCGGGAAGTAGTTCTTGGACGGGCTGCAATGGAGCTTGGGGCCCGAGCTTGTCACACTTCGTGAAGAAGAGAGTCATAAGCGTCGTGGTAAACCATCTGCTATTGGCGATAGAATCGAAAAGCGTCAGGGCTTTCTGCATCCGATTGACAGTCTCGTCTTCAACGAGGAGCTGGTTGTAAGAACCTATGTCAACGGTGAAGATGACTGCATCCGCCGTATCGAAGGCATGTATCCACTTTTTCCGCCCGGAGCGGGTACCGCCGACATCATACATATTGTGTTTGCCGACTGCTGCGGGGAGTGGGAATGTGGTCTCCGTGATTCCCGTAGTTTCGACACGATACAGGAGAATGTCTCGGTCCGATGGAATATAGTAAGGGTCGCCGATCCGCTGTACGCTGCTGAAAAGGCTCAAGATATTGTTCTACCACATAGCGCACATGAGGACTGTGAAGCCCACTATACAGCATTATCGGCCAGTTGATATTTCCTCGATCTCCTGACGCATTCCTACACCCCGTTGTCCTCAAATAGACGCTCTATAGCGCTCACGACTTCTGCTTGTAATAAGTCTCCGTCTGATGGACTGGTTGCATAAAAATAGTCTGCACGTGGTAATCTTGATTGATATCTTTCCGTGATATCTCCAAGCACTCCATGACTTCGCATATTTTGCACGGTGTTATTAAAGATAATCTCTTTGAAAAAGTCTCGGTCAACAGAGAATCCGGCCCCAACGACCAGTTGGAGAGATTTCAACAGCGTCGACCAAAACGAGGGTGTGGCAGTATTCATCACGTCATGTCGTATGGCTTTGAGAGCTTGCTCAATTTCCTCATGACTAGGAATTGTGCTATAATTACCTTGCCTTTTCCCTTGGGTTTCTTGAACGCAGGCTCAGACGTCCGAGATGACGGCAGTCCCGGCTCTGTCTGTTGTGGGTCCGACGTGGTCAATTGGCTGTCGTTCTGTTTGAATAACTCAAGGTTTGATTGCTGGGAGAAGGGCTCTGCAGCGAAGTCTTCTGGGTTGGGTAGCTGGTCAACGGCGGAACAGATTCTTTCGTGATGGATTGGATAGAACATCTCTAGAACATTTCTCGTAAACTTGTAGGAAGGCATCAAATTTCTTTATGGGATGACGGTAAAATTGAGTATGTGTTCCCTTGATCAACGCATAATGCCCGTACATTCCTACGGCCTCATTGTCGTGCGAAATTGAGAAGGTAAGAATTTTCTGGTTGAGCTCGTCTTGACGCGACTCGACGACAGCATTTGCCGCAACGGCGGCGTTATGAGCGTTCTGCCGATCCGCGATATTGAGTGCTTCGTTGCCGCATTTCACCTCCGCTGTCAGAAGTGGGAAGTCAGAAGTGGGAAATACATCTCATCCGTAGTCACTAGACGAGATGTAGTCTTCCAATCACCGATAAAGAATTGCAATTTCTTAAGCTGCTCAGAGGTGAATGCAGACGATTTGAGCCCTACAGCAAGGCCGGGCTGCGGACGAGGACCTTTGGCGAGGGGGATGAATTCGATCAGATTTTCGAGGTTTGTAGCTCCGCGAAGGTAGAGGATTTCGGCAGAGGGAACGAGGAGCGGAGAGCCTAGCTTCGCTTTTGTTACGGACCCTTTGACAGACTCTCTTGAATAAATCATCGTTGAAGAGAGAACCATCAGGCACTGTCTGATCCGCATTGAGTAGAGTCTGGCATAAAGACTTGCATTCTTTCGTAGTGGTCACCTTGTCGTCATCATTCCTTCTTCGATCCAACGCTGAATGGGGTTGACGTCGTTGTTCTTGATATCAATATTTGTACGTGTTGCGCCTTCAACAGCACGGTTTGTAGATAAGATTCGTGGACGTTTCCAGGCAGGTGTACGAGCAGTTCCTTTGGCCTCAGGTTTGTGATTGTGTCCAGGTTCTTCACTCCGTTTCCGCTTTCGATCTAGATTGGAGGGGTTGACTGATTCCTGTGGATGCTTTGGCCTGAGTCAGTGGTCGCAGTTGTATAGCAAGGGATTGTAAAACGTACCTCTTTGTCAGGCGTAATACTGGTTAGGGAAGGAAGTTGAAATAGTGCTTCTTGAATCTCCGGTTGTTGACAAAGGCCTTTTTTCTCTTGTAGACGTACACTCTTGCGAACAGGCTTAACCGACCAATTTCGTTTGATACCGCGTGGTTGTCTGCCACAGGTTGTCAGCTGAAGAACGGTTTGGAATGTATGATGGCTGTTTTACCTTGGTTTTTAAATCTCTTTGGGGATGAGGGGACGGGAGGCACACGTCTTTGTTGCCTGTAGGATGGTGTACGAAAACGCTCGCGGCCTGATTGACGAAATTCGAGATCCTCCCTTGCTAGTATTGATAAATCTTTGAGACGAGCTAGAATCATTTGACACAAGATGTATCATGAAGCCTATTGCATTCTAATCGAAGATTCACATGTCAAGAGCGTTACAAAGGCTCTCTAGCAGCTTTGCACGAAGAGGGAATCGTCCATACGGGTACGTGAAAAGCCATGGCTAAAACATATTGTTGATTGATTGATTAATCCATACTCCATCTGGATCTATGTCGGGTCTACGGCCGCATGTTTTCCGTAGGTGAAATACCCTAGTAGAGAGAACCTGTCATACTCTCTCGGGTCGTGGGAGCGTGCCCCTACGGCCTGGTAACATGTCGTGTTGTGAGTCGGTGCACTATCCAGGGACGATGTCAGGCCTTATTCTACCTACTTGTCTTCCCTGGGCTATGGTTACCCCCCCTCAAATCGATCTACTTCTACCTGCTCTCTCCCCTCTCTCACACCACCGGCCTCTAGTGCTGCCCGTTTATCCTCCTCCGCCAGCATACCTTAGCAGGGCCGAAAGCTCTCCTGACAAGCTGCATTAAAGGAGCGCGGGCCCTAACCAAGTGGTGGATGGAAAGCAATATCAACGCCCAGTTCTCCCTAGCGGAGGTCCTTGTGTATCTTTAGGATCTCTTTATGGTTTATGAAAAGAGCAGGGACGGATTGAGACGTTGTAGGCATTGTACCTACCTTAGCTCGGTAGGCCCCGTTACTACCTTACTTACTACCCGTAGGCACTTATTCTGGGCTACTTCGAGTTTAGGCCTTAGCTCCGTACGAGGTACTTCGGTTCGCCCATAGGCCGCCGGCCGGAACCATAGCGGGGCCGCGTAGTCTAGTGCTAGTGCTACATACATACTACCTGCCGGTATCCCTTTAACCGCCACAAGGTCGGCCCCTCTTTGATCAACAGTTGACCAGATGGGGTACGGGTGCTCAATAAATCCCGCTGTCGCCGACTCGCCGAGTCTTTTGGTCCCACAAGTAACTCCGTACAACGCTCTTGGGAATCGATCTAGGCCAGCAGGGGAAAAGATTTACTGCAGTCCTTTCTAGCCACCGTAGAAGCCGGGCCGGTACTGCCGCTGCGCTATAAGAAGCAGCAAATTTATAGGTACCCACTTTGCTGTAAGATTCGCGATAAGAGCATGCTGATTCGTTTACAATAATGTTCGAGGTTGTCACACTCATCCCTGTACAGTTGAGTCACGGCTATGATCACTGCATAGAAGCCTGCACTGTCAACACAGCACGGTCGACTTTCTAGCTGATCCGATTGTCAAGGCTTTCGATAACTGCTTAGCATTTCATCTGCTCTGAACGCGGACCCAAACGCCAACATCCTCACAGTTCAAGCTCCAGAGGCTTTGCTCCGTCCCCACCGTGTCAAGAACCTTGAAGAAGACGGCCACAAAAGGATAATCAAAAGACCAGCGGTCGCCGTGCAAGCCAGTAAAGACGGCTTTACCAAGGCTGTGGTGGTCGAAAGGAGTTACACTGGATGAGTTAAATATGAGACCGGGGTGGCAACGCTGTATCTTTATCCTATTTCGGACGCCAGCTAATCTATGATGCGGCTAATTTCGCGGGAAATGCTCGGCTCCGAGTGGATCACCCTTCTCATCGTAGCATACTCCACTGTAATGGTCACTTTTGTCGTTGTCGCTTGTGTGATTGGCCTCCCTAGGTTCGCGATAACTATGAACGAACCGGTGATCAGATCAGAAGAGAGACACTTACCTCATGGGGATATCCGTAGTGCCATCCGGCAGAGGTTTCTTCGCATTCTGTACCTCCGTACGCTTCTTTTAAGAGTTTGCGGTGCTGCAGTAAGCGGGGTCATTTCAGAATATTTATGCAAGCCTTCAGTCCTAGACTGTCAAGTGTGGATGTTGGCGCCAGTTGGCCAGCGTCAGATGTCGATCGGGGCTTGCTGGGCACTCCAATTGCCAGGTGCATAGAATATAGAGCGACGCCAGCCAAAGTATTAGATGTAGAACTCTTGTGCATCACCGTTTTCAATACACCGGTCGTCTGTCTCTCTTGTGCTGAAGTTCAAAATTGTACCAAATCTTGTCGAGGATGTCCGCCGAGCTCAATTAGTTACAAGGGCTTGAGAGAGACGAAGAATGAATAGTGGTTCTTTCGACTAAAGCTGAATTTATTTTCTGAGACTTTGTCACGGTCAGTCGAAAATAGTAGAAATAGCATCTGTCAGCCTAGCTAGATGAGGTTCAATGTATGACTGATATATTTTTTATTTCTCGTGCGCAAGTCCTGAATATAGTGATCGAATGAGTGCTTCATCTCACTCTGACATACCCTTAGCTAGGACACCAGCTGGACTTCTCGACGTGATGGTTGCAGGCTCATAGCAACCGCAAATTCTACACCCAAAGTGGAGAGGATTATCGTGTCCAGCAGTCAAACCGTACGTCTGAATGCCTGGCTCAAGACACTGGTAAAGCGCGTACATTGCCATGAACGAAAAGCCACAATCATATAGAGCACTGAAGTAGCAGTCGATGCTCTAAATCTCAAACTCGCCAATCTAGATCAAGCTGCTTCCTTCGCCTTCATCACTTGTTCACACCACAGATGTGCTTCTTCCGCCGCTCTTTGGGGATCCTCCATCCTCTCTATCAAATATCCTTGAAGTTGAGCGGCTGACAACTCATTCT
>JAABUY010002375.1_pt1 | contig 22481 bp, 33 predicted proteins | sample 5560271 | NCBI WGS metagenome assembly JAABUY01 (sample SAMN10711886, study PRJNA513374) | rock metagenome | isolation source: Antarctica rocks | place: Antarctica: Victoria Land, University Valley | reverse complement strand
TGGCCCCGATCGGCCAGAGCGGCGCCAAGCGCGAGCGTACTGGTGGTCTTGGCGACCCCGCCCTTTTGATTAGCTAAAGCAATGATACGCGCCATGTGTCTCCTCTCTGTCCTCTAGCACCTCTAACGCGCGTCGCTCGACCGCCTCCTGCATCGCCACGCGCGGCCCCATGCCGACCGGCTCGAAGTGCCGACCCACGTAGCCGCGCCACACCGCTGCGCCGTCGGGGAGCGTTACGCGCGCCTCGTGGAGGTCGGGGGACCGTTCAATCCAGCGGATCACCGGCGCTGTGCTCATGGACATATAGCCCTATCTCTACCCTCTACACCCGGTCGGCATGCTGCGCGGCGTGCTGCTCTAGCGCCGCCCTGGCCTCATCAAACGACACGCGCTCGATGATGATCGTGTCGTCGTCCAAGCGCGTGGCCGTCACCGTCGCGTCCCAGGCAGCGTCGGAGCGCCCCGTGTCCTTGTACTGCACGACATACCCATAGGGCCGCGCGGCACCCGCGAGGCGATACGTCCACAACGTGCCGCTCTTACACTCCCACTCACCCGTCATGCTGCTCCTCAACCACCGCGCCATCCGCCGCGTGCCGCCGTGCCTCTTCCTCGGTCGCCACACGCTGACGCCGACGCTGATCCATTCGTTGGCGCGCCTCGCGCTGCGTGACCTCACGCGCCTCGGTTTTCCGCGCCCGCGCCGCGTTCACCCGTTCGCGGGCGTCCGCTCTCTCCTGCTGCACAACGCGCTCACGTTCACTGCCTGCGCTCTGCCCCTGGTCCATAGATACGCCCCCTCTCCTCTACTCACCCGTCCTGTCGCGCGGCATGTTGCTCGATGGCTGCCCTGGCCTCATCAAGCGAGACTCCTTCCGCGATAGCGGTCTCATCGTCGGTGGGTCCCGCGGTCACAAGCGCGTCCCACGCGGCCTCCGTCGGACCGTTCTCCCGATGGCACACAACGGTTCCATAGGGGCGAGGATGACCGAGACGATAATATGTCCACCAATTCGGCGCCTTGCACTCCCACTCACCCGTCATAATGTCTCCTCATCCGTTGGCACAGGCGCGTCGGCAGTTCCGTCCATCCGCAAGGGACGACAGGTCACACAGACTGGCGCCGTCGTCACTGCTCCCACGGCGGCCCATGTGACGTGCTGCGAGCGGCGCGAGAACAGGTGACCTGGGAGAATAGCGCCGGTGCACTGCGCGCACACCAGGGGCACGGACGCGCGGTACGCCGTCGTGCGCGCCCCATCACTAGCGGTCGCAGATCCCACCACATGGCTCCTGGCCTGTCCAGGCATCTCTCCCTCCGCATCGTGTCGCCTTCTAGAACGAGTGGAGCGCGGCCGGGCGCTTTATCCAGCAAACCATGGCGGCCGTGCTCATGGACACGCGCCCCTATCCTCTCTCTATCCCTGGACCTGGTCCTGGACGCGCAGGGGGTGGCAGGCGAGGCACACGGGCGCCGTTGTCAGTGCGCCAATCATATCACGCGCCACCGGCTGGGAGCGGCGCGAGAAGAGGTCGCCCGGGTTGATCGCCCCCTTGCACTCCACACACGCTACCGTGACGACCGCACGGTAGGCCGTCGTCAGCGTGGCCGCCCCGTCGATTGCGGGTCCGACACAGGTACTCTTGACGCGGGTCGGCATCTACGTCTTACCTTTGCTGGGCATGGACGCCGTATCGCCGGCCATGACGACGTAGATAGCGGGCGTGTCGGGTAGGTTCTTGCGCGCGGCGCGCCATACGGTCATCGCTCCTTCTCGCGCCATTGGTGCCCCTCTCTCGCCGCGCGCGCGCTGTCCCCTTCGGCGTGCGTCACGGCACGTTCAATGTCGTAGATCGTTGCCCGCACGTCATCGAACGTGGTGACCGGGTAGCGCCACATATGGCGATTGATGGCCGTTGCCAGGGCGCGGTACAAGTCTCCCTCGCGCGGCGACGCAGTGCCCAAACGCCATTGCCGTAACAGGGGTACGGCGTCGCCTTTGCGACGCAGGCGGGTTGTCAGTAGGCGCGCTGCGGCGGTGCGTATAGTTTCCGTATCCTTCATCCGCCCCAACTCGGCTAGGACGGCCTGCGTCATCACATTGTGGTCGTAGACCCGGTTGTCCATCTTGTCGGGGTCGTCGGGCATCGCCAACGCGTCATAGGCGCGGGCGGCATACCCGACGGTCAACTCCTGGCGGCGCGTCATCGGCTCCGCATCGCACATGAAGTACTTGCGCCCGTAATCATTGACCGTTTCAATCTCGTGCTGGGCCTCTCGTGTGTCCGCCACCGCTAACCGGGGTCGCCCCCGACCGCGCTTGTTTTCGGAAGCTGTTTCCGTAATTAGCGACCCGGTGTCGGTTGTCACAAGACGTAGTTTCGCCGTCATTGCCGCTCCGCCCGCTCCCCATCGTGCTCAATCTGCTCTAGCCGCTCCACCACAAGCTGCCGGATGAGGATGGCCGGCGGCACGGTCCGCCGCTTTGCCACTTGCCGGATGCGCGGCTCTATGTCCCGAGGGATGCGCACGCTGAGCACCCACGGGCCGGAGTGGCTCTCGTCGTTTGTGCCCTCATTCGTCATGGCTACCTCCTTATGTGCCCGCGGCCCGCGGCCGGAATCGACCACCTCCCGCATTGTATCATAGCATCTAAAGCACAGCAACTAAGGTTCTATACTATATTGACAAAGGTTCTATAAGGTGCTATGATAGGAGGGTGAGGAGCAGATAGCTTCCACCAACGAAAAGGCCGGTGAGTGGTAGCACACTCCCCGGCCAGGGCACAGGAGGGACCAGTCCATGACCGCAACCGCACCCAGCATCAAGTCTACGGGGACGAGGACGGCGCCGGCCAGCACCTTTAAGCCGCGCATGCGCAAGCTATCGGAGTTCGTGTACTTGGTCGAGTCGTCCTCGAAGCCGGGCACGGGGCATAAGGTGGATGTCTCGGCGGGGCGCTGCTCCTGCACAGCCGGTCAGTTCAACAAGCGGTGCCACCATCTCGCCCTCGCCGAGCAGTTCGACCGCGGCGTGCAGGCCCTGCGCGACCAGGCCGAGCGCCAGCGCAAGGCGGCCTGCGCCATCGCCCCGGTCGCGGGCATCGACGCCCAGCTCGCCGAGTCGGAGCGCCGTCTAGCCAGCGCCCACCACGCCCTGGCCGACACGGACCCGCGCGACGATAGCTACGCCGTGCTGCTCCGGGCCGTCGATCAGGCCGAGCGCGCGGTCGCGGCTCTCTCGTCTAGCGCCCTGCGGGCGGCGTAGGGTGGACACAGGCCACTCACAGACAGATAGGGCCGGCGCGGCTCTCACCCCATCGCCGGCCCCTGGGTGCGAAAGGACCAGTCCAGCGACCTTCGTGCCCAGCCCCATCGTAGCACAGGATGTCGCCGCAGGCCCGCACGGTCGCCCTGTCGATCGGCCCCAGTATCGCTACGCCGGCGACGGCCGCTTCCTTCCGGCTAACGCTGCCGCTCGTGCTGAGTGCGAGCGGTGGAATGCCTGGGCGTCCGAGGTCAACGGCCGTGCGGCCAGGAGATGCTCATGACACCCCTGGCCCGCCACTTGGGACACCGGGGCGCGCGGGGAGTCGTCGCCCTTGACCCGCCGCCCGCCTGCGCGTGGTGCGACTCTGAGAGCGCCACGGCTATTGTTTCCATCGAGGCTGACGAGGGGCACACCGCCGTCCTCGCCCTGGGGCCAGCCTGCCTGCGACAACTTACGGCGCTAGGGCTGGGCATCCAGTCCCGCGCCGTGGAGGGGCGGGGCGGGTGAAGGCTTGACACAGGGGCGCACGGTCGCCGCCCGCCCGAGAGCGGACCACCGACAACCATCAGCAGAGCGACGTAGCCGCCGGCCGCCTGGCCGGCGTTAGAGCAGCACGACAAGAGGAGTAGTACAACATGAGCACGACCACACGGCAGCAGACCACGACCACCCACGACAAGAAGACCTGCGCCACCCATGAGCACAACTTCGACCCGCACGGCTGGCCGGTTCACATTGAGTTAGGCCACATACAGGACGCCTTCCGGCTCTTAGGCGCACAGATTGGGGGTTTCGACCAATATGCGGAGGACCAGGGGGACGACGCGCCGCGCCTTCGGGCGATCGCTGACGTGGCGCGCACCTTCATCGACCTCGCCGAGGCGCTGGCGGTCGACGCCGAGGGGCCGCGCGCCATCGATGGTAGCGCCTGCCGCCTGCAAATCGCAGCGGTGGCGCCCGCGACCGCGCCGGCGAACTGATCGCCCTGTGTGCTCGCCTCGCCAAGGTACGGTATCTTTGCCGTACCTGGGCACGCCAAGCGCCCCACATCACTCACCGGCTCACAGAGAAGAAACCACCCATGACCGCGACACGCATGACATCCAGCACCGACGACCTGCGCGATGGCCTGCTCGGCGGGGACCTGATGGCTATCGCGCCCGAACTTCTCACCGATATCAGAGCCTGGCAGGACGGACACCTGGCCTGGACGCCCGCCCCTGCCCCGGCCCCGCTCACCTCGCCCACCGGCACGATTGCCGCCGTTCTGGAGGGGGTGCGGGACGGTCGCCTGGTCGTCGTCCACTTTGATGCGGTGGTGGGCTATGAGGACGCGCTCGCGGAGGACGCGCACCGCTCCTTCACCAGGGACGGCGACGCTCGCTTCCCGCGCATCATCACGACGTACACGCTCCTTGCCCGGTTGGCCGAGGCGATCCACTGGAGTAACGCCCTCATCAAGTCGGACGAGGCAACCCAGCGTCACGACGCGCTGGGGCGCATCCTCATGGCGCGACGTGCCAGCCACGACGCCTCGCGCTGTCTGACGCCCCGTAGTGCCCCTTAGCCCATGCGCCAGCCCCGCCGGCACAGACAGGCTGCGCAGAGGGCTGGCAGGGCTGGCGCCCTCTGCGCAGCCTGTCAAAGATGCGGAGCGCCACTTGAAAGCGACGCCGCACAAGCGGGCGCACCTGAGGATGATCACCAGCGACGCCACGCCTGAGTTGTTACCCGGCGTGTGACGCTCCGTGCGACCACGCGCCGGGCGTCACCCCCCTTCCCTACACGTCATGCCCCGCCATAAAAGGAGCGCCCATCCATGAACGCACCCACCACACCCCACACCGACCAGGACCTTCCCGCCATGCCCTCGCGCCGTGTCCACTTCCCTGACGGAGAAAAACTCGACACACCAGGCGAATGGGGCTACACCCACGTTGACTCAGACGACCTATGGCAAGCCATCGAACTGCTGCGTGCCTACGCGGCTAAAATTGTCCCGATCAAAGACAGCCCCAAGCCCGCCGGCGCCCGGTTCCGCCTCCTTGCCGCGACCCTGCGCATCACCGCGCGCCTCTCCGACGCGGCGGCGGCCAGCGTTGACCAGGTTGACGACGGGGCGCAGTGCCGCGCGCTCCTGGCAGAGATCAAGCGGGCCGAGAGGGACACGCCTAAACGACATGCGGGCGCCTGACACAGGCGACGCGCCAGAGCACGCAGGAGGCCCCCAGCGCAATGCTGGGGGCCTCTCTGGCATCGTGGGGTACGGAGCCACTCACGGACATATGACGCGTCCCAGCGCCCCTTAGGCCTTACGACGCCCTGGCCCGCGTGCACGGAGCGCATTGTATCGCGGCCATCTGTGTCGCTGTGACTCACAGGAGCAGGGCGGCGCTCAACGAGTAGGTCCAACTGTCACTCGTGCCTGGCGTCACGCTTGCCGTCCAGACGCGCGGCAAAATACCGTTCTGCGCCAACGTCAGCCCACCAAGCGCCGCCGCTGTGTTGGGCAGGCCGGGATAGTAGGCGTAGGTGTACAGGCCCACGGCTGAGTTGGCTGTCGTGCTGGCGACGATGGCGGCGCCCGACAACAGGGCGACGGTCGCCGTCCCCGTCACAGGGTCGATGGCTTGCAGACGCGGCGTGAGCGACGCCGCTGCGACAGCGGGCGAGGCCGCCACGTTCAGAAAGAGCAGCACGCCACGGTGATTTAAGCATGCCTGCGTGGCGATAGGAGGCGCGACTGTACGCGCTCCGCTTGGCACGAGCACGAGCTGAATATTATTGAGCACGAGGTCGGTGCCCGTGCCGTTGTTGTAGGTCATGCCAAACTCGGGCACTTCGCCGAGCGGTGTCCCTTCGACGCGGACGGACGTGCCGCCGTAGGCAAGATCGGTGCGTTCGCCCATCACCGACCACCGTTAGCGAGCATCGCGTCGAACTCGGCCGTCGCGTCGAAGGGGACGGTCTCGCTGTACGCCGCGGCCTCACGAGCGACCACCACATCAAAGTCGTCATAGGTCTGGCCCATCTCTCTTTGACGCAGGGCGGAATCAATAATGTACTCCACCTGCTTGTCGTCTAAGAACGGGTGTGCGCGCTTGGTTTGCTGCCGCGCGGAGCGGAGCGCGGCCAGCCCGTCGGCATAGGGGCTAGCGGCCTCACGGACGGCGGCGGCCTGAACAGCGGGGGCAATCAACTCGGTCATAAAATCGTCGTGAACCATCAGGGTCTCCCTTTCATGTTTGTCCTAGTCGTGGCTTAATCGGGGTACAAGGCCCGCAACTGGGCGGTCACGTTATCGTCGTGGGCTTGGACGGCAACCGCAACATCACGCGCCGCCCGGTCCTCGGCCGCGCGGCGGTCGGGGACGGTCGCCGTGATGCGCGCCAGGGCCTCTTGCCGCCGCTCCCACGCGCCCGGCCGCTTGTCGGCCCGAGCGGCCACCAACACCGCTTCCCGAGCGTCATCACGCGCCGCGCGCCTGGCGGCCAGACACCGCTCAAGCTCGGGCGTGGGACTGATCGTGTAGACAGGACCTTGGGCAGCACGCACTTCCTCGTACGTCGCCCGCAGCGGCGCGGGCAGAACGATGGGGCCGTTGGAGGCGTGCGCCGGCGCAGCCACGGAGCCTATATGGGCGTCGAACAGGTCGAGGAGGTCACTCATCACCGACCCCGCATCCCGCCGCCTGCTCGACCGCTGCCGGCGCCCAGGCCGCGGCCTGTTTCTCCCACACATCGAGGGAGCGGTCAATATCAGAGACGAAAGCCTCGGCCGCGACGGCATACCCGTGTTCGATGAGCGCCTCACGGTTGCCGGCCGGTGGCACGTCACGCTTCTCTGTGTCCAGCGCCTCATCGGCCGCCGCCACCTCGCCACGGTAGACGGCGTGGTCCACCACGCCGTCGGCAAAACGCTGGCGGGCCAACCGCTTGCGGGTTTCGTACCGCAGCTCGGCCGCCTGCGCTACCTGCGCGATACGTTGCGCGCGCACCAGGTCGACCGCGACCATCCGCGCCTCTTGCGCTATCGTTGGCCGCAGAAGGGCCTGTAAGGCGTTCTGCGGGTCGCCCTGTGTCCCGGTGTGTTCCAGCACCATATTCATACTTTCTCCTCTCCTGTGGCTTCTCAAGCCCTCTAGCGTGCTTTCAAGGCTGTTACTGCCACTGGACGACGCTCCTGTGACACGACTGCTCATTCGCATCGTCGGCGACCTGACCGCGCTGCGCGAGTATGGCCTCGGGCGTGGAGGCGTCGAGCGCGGCGAGGCGATCTTCACGTGCGATGCGCTCGGCGTCGGCGGCATGGATGGCCGCCGCGAGCTCCTTCTTTGTGCTGTCGCCCGCGTTGAAGATAGCGCGGGCCTCGCTGATACGGGCGGCGTGCGCGTCTTCGATGTCCCTCTGTATCACGCGGCGGTCGGCGCGGACCTTTGCACACAGCGTTATGAGCTCAGGCGTCAGGGCAAGCGAGACGACATAGCGGGGTGGCGTCGCGTTGGGCAGGACGCCCCACCGGGGATTCGGCTCCCAGGGCCGGATGCGCGCGAAGGCCGGGTTGTCGGTCATCTCGTCGGTCGTCTGTTGTGTGGCTGCTGGTGTCATGCCGACGCCTCCCAGTCGTACGTCCCGCCCTCGTCGTTGCTGTCCATCGCCGCGCCTTGGGCCGATGGCCACACAACCGTCGCCGCATCGTCGCCCACCACGGACACGTCAGCGGCCCGCGGCCCTTTGCCCCGGCCGGGTGTGGGCGTGAACTCCACCCGTGCCCGTGGCTTGAGATCGTGGATATCGACGCCCCGTAAGTCACTCATATGGAAGAAAAGCTCCCCACCGCCGCCGTCGGGCTCAATGAAGCCGAAGCCGGCCCCAGCGCGCAGCCCCGCAATCCTACCTTTTGCCATGTCGTCGTACTCCTATGCTAGTCGTTCGTACTGCTATGCTTAGTAACGGGAGTCGACTGTGGGCAGACCGCCCATGGAGCCCCAGTCGTCGTGCATCTCCCCGACCTCCCGATGCCATTGGCGTTCCATCGTGTGCCAGTCGTCCGGCTCGACCGCCGCGAGTTCATCGTGCAGCGAGGTGACGACCTGCTGCTGTGGCTGGAAGGTCCGCAGCATCGCGGCGATCGCGGCCGCCATCACCCGGTCGTCGTGCAGGGCACCGCTGGCGCCGGTACTCCCGTTCTCCCTGACTGTGTAGGTGCGGCACTCGCCAATGAAAGCTGCGCTACGAAAGGGCCACCGCTCCCCGATGGCCTGAGCCAGGGCGTCGATGGCCAGTGGTTTCGTCCGAAGGGTCGTCGGCCAGCCCAGGCGCGGCGTCGGGTTGCCCACGGCGTCAAAGTCGATGTGCGCATACAGGTTCGGGTACGCGTGCGTGTTCTGCAATTCGAGCAGCACGGTCCCGCCGTGGTTGTTGCGCTCACAGCCGAGCAACGCGCCGTTGTACCAGCGCCCGAGGTCCGCGAGGTAGCCCGCGAACTCCTGTGGGGGAAAGTGCCCGTGCAGCCACGCCACATCGAGGCCGGTGTTCCGGTCCATGACGACGGCCGCCGAGTAGTCGCCCTTCTCAAGCCCTTCGGCTGGGTCGGCCCCAATGACGTAGGAGCGCCCGCCTACAGGCATCTCCCACACCGTCAGCCCGCCACCCAACTCCGTGCCTATCGGCTCCGTACAGCCCTCTAGAATGGCGTGGAGGGCGTCTGTGTCGAAGCGGCCCCGCCCCGAGAGGATGAACGCCTCTTCGGCGCGGCTTGGGTACTCCTGATGCTTCTTGTACGGCTCATACCCCTTTGCCGCCTGCTCATACCAGGCGGCGTCACGGCCTGGCCGGATGTGCCACGGGAGGAAGATGGGGCGCATGCCCGCGCCGGCCTGCGCGGCGAGCCACAGTTGGTGGAAGTGGTTGCCCGCCCCATTCGCTGTGCTGATGACCAGGATGCGGTTTCCCGCCGACCTGGCCGTGACCGCGCTCGCCTCGAAGATGGCCTGGCCGTAGTCCATGAACGCCGCTTCGTCGAGGATGAGCAACTGGACGTTGATACCGCGTGAGGCGCGCTCGGTGGCCGCTTGCGGCAGGATGCGCGCCCCATTGGCCAGGTCCAGCGTCGTCGTCTTCTGTGGGTCATCAAGCGGCACCTGGAGCCATGCCGGCAGGTGCATCCAGGCGACCCGGCATTTCTTAGCGAACTCGCGCGCCTTGGCCTCGTCCGTCGAGAACACGCCTACCCGTGTATGGGGATGAAACGAGACTTGCCAGAGCGCCAGGGCCGCAGCCAACTCGGTAATGCCCAGTTGCCGCGCCTTGAGCGTCACGCACTCCCGGTGCTCTGTCCATTGCCGCAGCACCTCGCGTTGATAGTCGAAGAGATGGAAGGGGACGACGCCGGCGCCGGTATCGCTCTCCACCTTGCAGTAGTTGTCGATGAAATACTCGGGGTCGACGCGGCAGCGCGCGACCTCCTCGGCGACCCACTGCGGGTCTAACCCGTTTAGGTCGGCGTCCGGGTTGAGCAGGCCGGCGCGTTCGTCCTGGGCAGCGTCCTGCTCCAGGACGCGCAGTCGGCTAAGAAGCGTCCGATCCGTCGGCATGGGGTGTGCCCTCCTCGCGGTCCTCCAGAGCGGCGACACGCGCCGCGATCTCGTCCGCATCGACGACGCTGTATAAGCGCACGACCGCACCGGCGGCGGCGGCGATGCTACTCAGTTGCGCCGGCTCCATCTTCCCGTCGCGCACGTCCATCATCCCCCTGGTGAGCAAGCCCAACAGGGGGCGGAGGTCGCGCGGTAAGACCTTTTCCGCGCGCACGGCGTTGGCCTTGTTGAAGCCGCCTGCCCGGCGCGCCGTCGTGGCCTTGCCCTGGAGCCGTGGCTCATGGGCGAAACACCAGGTGCTATCGGGCAGGGCGCGCGCGCGGCAGGGCGATCCATCGACGCGCGTCGCCTGGCATATCTGGTCAGCCATCAAGACCCCCTGGCCCGTACCCCTGCCTCAACCATTGGCTAGCATCGGCAACCATTGCCGGCTTGGCCGCGCCTTGACAAAAAGGTGACACGTCTACTCCTCGTCGCACGCCGCGATGACCTGTTGCGAGAGCGCCATCACATCGGCGGCTAGGGCCGTCGCGCGCACCAGGGCGATGAGCACGTCCTCACGGTTGACCGGCTGGCCCGCGGCGTGGGAGACCGTCAGGCTGTTGCCGATGCGCAGGAGGGCGGCGCCCCTCGCTTGCAGCTCGGCGTCGCGCTCTCGCGCCCAGGCCAGGGTTGCGCGTCGGGTGGTCGTGTCTGTCGTCATGATGTTGTCCTCGTGTCTAGGCGCAGGCCAGCCCGTCGTAGCTGGCTGCGCATGTTGGCGACTGCATAGCCAATGCCCTGACCCGCGTCGCTCGACGGTGAAGCCTTGCAGGCGCGACTGGGTGATGAGGGCGTCTACGTTGTTCATCGCAGGTGGCCCGGCAATGTCGGGATACCCGGCGCAGGTGGCGTGTGCTCGGTCGGGCCGTACGATTGGTGGGCGATAGGCTTCCGCGCCGGGTTGATGTTGTGATGCACGGGCGCCATAGTCACGCTATGGCTTGTCTGCGTATGGGTGACGGTTTTCTTCGTGTCAGCGTCCTTGACATGGACAGTGACCGTTATTTCACCGCGCACGGCGGCGGCATTTGCCGCCACGCCTTCCCCATACCATCGCCCCTGGCCCGGCTTTAAGACATTCCACCCGTCCGGTCCCTTGTTGTATTGAGCCAGGGCATGCGTTATATCACCGTGGGTACCGCGCTGTCCATGCCCGCCATAGAGCAGGTCTTTGTCATAATCAGCCGCCATTTGGGCGGCGACACGCGGATTGAGCGCAGCTTGCTTCCAGTCCATATCCCCCATATGGAGTTCATTCGTGGCTTGCTGACTGTACTGCTGCGCCACTTTGGGATCAGTGAATTGGAAAAGCCCCACACCCCCATCCGCAGATCGCGCTGCTGGGTTTAGGTTAGACTCTTGCGCCGCCTGCGCGATCATCATGGCGGGGTCAACGCCCTTCGATTGCGCCGCCTGCGCGATAGCCCGCACTAGGTTGGGCTGGGCATATAGGGTATCACCGTGCAGGTTCTGTACGTGGAGTCCCTGCCGCTCGGCGGCAGTTAGACCTGTTGCCTGTGGGTCGTATCCCTGGGACGTTGCCTGAGTTGTACTGGGCTTGATCGGAGGCAGACCAGGAGGCAACGCAGGCGCTAACCCGACCGTTGTATCTCCCTGGAGGGGATGCGTTGGCTGGATGCGCTGAGGATTTGCGCCAGCACTACGGTCTACCCCATCATGTTGATACCGGGGATCTCCCTTCGCCGGCCCTTTATCAAGACCACCAAGGGCGAGAGCCGCGTTTCCGGCGGCGACCCCTAGTTGCTCTATGTGAATCTTCGTCTGGTCGGTCACGCTGGTATACGCCTGAGCGGCGTGCTGCTGCGTCGTGTGCCAATCATCCGTGGATTTAGGCGCAGCCTCTTTCTTGTTGAGTGACGCGGCATAATCTTCGGCCGCCTTTGGCCCCTGCGCCACGAGTTTCTGGACGAGCGTGTTTTTCTGCGGCGCGCTCATGCCCGTGAAGTCAACTAGGCCCGAATCACCGAGCATCTGCTCGGCGATTTGGGTGCCGTACATCCCCCTGTCATAGCGTTTGGCGACGCCCGCAATAGCATCCCACATCTGCGCAGGGTTGCCAGCGTGAGTCGCGTCGCCCTGCATCGCCGTGAATTGAGCGGGCGTCAGGCCCGTGAGCGCCATCGCCTGAATAGCCTGCCCACCCGTCGCCGACGCGATGGGGCCAAGCAGCCGTCCGGTGTCAATGCCGGGGCCAGCCTCATGGGTGACGGCGGCGAGCCCGTTGACATTTAGGGCCATGGAGCCGCCCGCTTGCTGGAATGACTTCATAGACTCAGTGATGCGATCAACGGACACGCCGCTGGCCTTTGCCGCCTCGGCCATGCGCTGCATGGCCTGGGCCACCTGATCCACCGACAGGCCACCCTGTGTCATCATCGTGGTAGACAGAGAGGTTGCTTGTCCCCGATCCATGCCGGTCATGGTCGAGAACGCCAGGGCGTTACTTAGGGCGCCAGGCACTTGCGTGCTATCAAGGCCCGCGTCACCCATCTGCTTCGCAGCGGCGACGGATTGCTTCTCGGAGACGAAGTAATCCCATCCTGTGTGTTGGATGGCGGCGAGTTCCTGCGCTGGTTGCGCGCCGCTCGTCGTCCCGATGGACGCGCCCATATCGCGCTGTTCGCGGAGTAGGCGCGTCGATTGGTCGTTTACCCCCAGGCCGACGCCGACCGCAGCCAACACCCCCGCGACCGGCGCGAACAGTTCACCCAGCGCCCCCGCGACGGGACGCGCCAGGCCAGACACGACATCACCGGCCGCGCCCATGCCGGCCGCATCAAAGGCCCCGCGCGCGAGACCCGAGGCCACACTACCGCCCGAATGCGTGAGCGCGGACGATATCTTGTCGGCGAAGGTGGTGGCGGTCCGGTCGGTGTCCTGTGGCGTCGTGCCGCCACCCAGACCAAGGCCGAGCGGAAGCGGCGCGGCCGTGGTCCCGAACGCGCTCGGAATCACGGGCACGCTCGACGACGAGGGGCGCGCCGGCTGCGCGTCGAGCCAGGAACTGAACGCGTCGAAGACAGCCGCCGGAGCTGGTGTGGGCGTGGCCGCAGGCGGGGGCGTTGCCGCTGTGGCCGTTGTGGCCGGTGATGTCGTGGCCCCAGCGGGCGCGGTGGCCGCCCCAAACACGGGCGTTGTGGCGAACTGCTCCACGCGGGCGCCGATGGCCGCGCGCCGCTGTTCCGCGTTCACGACGGACTGACCCAACGCCGGAGACAGGTCCCAGGTTTGCTCGGGCGTGAGGGCCGATAGGTGCTGTCGCACCTCGGCGTAGCGTGCTGCCTTCACCGGTTGCCCATCGCCGCTCGTCAGGGCCAATTGGTTGAACAAACGCGTCGCGTGAGTCTCACGCGTCTGCAACTGAGGGTCAAGCGCCTCGGCGTCAGCGCGCAACCGTGTGAGCGGATCGACCGCCGCGGGGGGCGTGGATGTGGGCGACGACACCAACGGGGAGGCCGAGGCCGAGGCCGGAAGCGGCGCACCTGTCCCCATCGGAGGCAGAGCAGCAAGCGCCCCCCCTCCGGTCGCTCCGGTCCCCTGTGGCGCCTGTAGCGTCGCGGGTGGCGCAGGCGGCGCGGGAGGGGGTGTGTAGCCCTGAAATGCGTTGTAGAGCGCCGTGCCGGTGAGCGTGGAAACGGCGGTTTGATTGGCGTCGGCGAAGCGACCGACGCGCGCCGCGACCTGGTCGCGGTAGACGTCAACTTCGCCCATCGCCCGCCCGAGGCGTGGCGATTGCTCCCACAGGTCCTCGGCCCCAACGGCTTTGGTGAAGGTCTCGACTTGCGCGTATGTGTCAGCGCGGTAGGGCTGGCCGCTCAGGGACATGCCAATTGAGTTAAACGCCTGGAGCGCCCGCTGCTGAAGGCGTTCGAGCGTGGAATCGAGGCTCTCGGCGACCGACTGTAGTTTCTCGATATTGGCGGCGGCTGACTCGGTGTCCACGTTTAGTGGGATTGAAACCTCTTCGTCCTCGTTCATCGCTGTGAGTCCTGCGGTACGGGCTAAGGAGGGGGTGCTTACAGCTACCCCTCATGGCTACATGACGGCCTGGCCGTCCGTTGCGCGGGCATAGGCCGCATTCTGCGCGGCGACGAGCGCCCGAGCGCGGGCCTCGACCTCACGGTCCGTGATAGGCAGCAACTCGCCGCAGGCGATGAGTTGCACGCGCGTTACATCAAGCGCCGTCAGGGCGACCTCGTGGAACGTCGCTAGATAGTCAACGACTGCGGACGCTAGCGCCTCCACCTCGGACGGCTCCGGCGCCTCGGATGCGGATGCATCACCGGATCTCACTGCTTCTAAGGCCGCGATCTGCCGTCGCATCACGTTCTCGGCCGGCCCAAGGCGCTCTGTGCCCCGTCGCGCCAGCTCCTGCAGCTGGCCCTCCAGCGTGCCGACCTGGGCCACAAGGCGCGCCCGGTCGGCGCGGAGGGTAGCAGCCTCACACAGCGCCTGCCGTTGCTCCTGCTCAAAAGGAGCCGCGGACGTGGCGGCCGATGGGGACGCGATATCGGTGGCGCTCATGCGGCTGGCGCCGGGTCGGTGAATAGAGTGCGGCGGGCATAATCCGCTGCATTGGAGTAGCCCGCCGCTATAGCCCGTCGATCGAGCTCCTGACGCTCTTGTTCAGTCAACAAGAGGTTGTACTTCACAAGGCGAGGAGGCGCTAACCGCGCCGACCCGCCACGCCCTGTCGTCGTGCGCTCTCTCGTTAGAGTTGTCATCGCAGCCACCTTCTCCTCCTCGTAGCCATCGCGCTCACCGGAGCTATTTTGAGCACAAAAAGGGGCGCCGCACTCCGTGATTGGAGTGCGGCGCCCCTTGGGGTATACTCGTCTGCCCAAAGTATACGGTATTGGATACCTTTTGTCCACCTATCCACTACGCCGCGTTATCATTTCGCCTATGCTAGGCGGCTGTCTCGCCCGCCATGCAGCGGGCGCGCACTTTCACCAGGGCGGCGTCTACGCGCTTGCCAACAGTACGATGCGTCAGGCCCAACCGGCGCCCGGCCTCCCGATGTGACAGGCCCTCGACCGTGACGAGATGCAGGACCGCGTGCAGCTCCGGGTGTGCCCGGGCAAGCCAGGCGTCGGCGGCTTCGGCCCGCTCGGCAGGATCGGGCACGGCAGGCCGGCGGTCATCGAGGAAGACTAACAGGCGCGCGGCAAGGGCGGGGCAGCCCTCGGCGTCGAGCTCGTGATGGTCATGCAGCCGGGTGATGTCTTCGGCGACGTAGTGGGTCATGGGGTCCTCCTCGTGGCGCCGTCGTGCAGAAAGTACAGCGCCTCTTTCGCTCGACTGAAAGCGACATACTGGATGTTGTGCTCTTGCTCGCGCTGCTGGGGTGATGTCGCCTTGGGATGTGGCATCTTCTCCGGCGCGACAATCCACACCCGGTCGGCCTCCAGGCCCTTGGCCTTGTGGACGGTCGAGAGAGACACGTAGCGCCCCTCCTCATCCGCGAAGAGCGCCAGGATAGCCTCTTTGAGTGCGGCCGTATCGTGGGGACGCGTGGCGTCAGCGATGACCTGGATGGTCGCCACCCGATCCTGCGCCGAGGCGATGGCCATGGCAACCCGCGCATCGCTTCCACCGGCGTCCCGCTGCTCACGCTCCAACCGCGCGACATGGGCGGCGAGGGCATCGGGCAGACCCCGCACGGTAAAACCAGGCTGCTTCTCCAGGGTCCGCACCAGGCGCGCAAGCCCCGCCCCAATGTCCCGCCCACGGACCCGAGCGGGGACGCCACGGCGGATGAGCCGATAGGCCATGGCGACTAGCGGGGCATTGACGCGGCACAACACCATGTCCCCGATGCGGATGAGCCCGAGCCCCGCGTCCTCGTCCATCGCCTCCACTGTGCCCTCCATGGCCCACGGCGGGACCTCGACGGTGTTGTAGACGCTGTTGACGAGCGCGGCATGGAGGCGCGGCAGGCGATACGAGATGGATAGCGGGAGTGTCGTGGCGCCGGTGCGCGCGGCGATGCGGTCCATCGCGCCACTGTCCGCGCCAGCAAAGTGGTACATCGACTGGCGACAATCACCCACCGCGATCACCCGCCCACCGGGACGGCGCGCCCGCAAGACGAGTTCACGCTGCGCCGCGTTGAGGTCCTGCGCTTCATCGACCATGACCCACTCGTATCGCGCGGGCGTCAGCTCCAGCACATGGGGCAGCCATATCATGTCGTTGAAGTCGATGGTCGCCTGGCGCGACGCGACGCCACGCTCCAGGATGGGCGCGATAGCCGGCGCGACCTGCTCCCAGCTCGTCACGTCCAGGTCGTAGTCTGCCGCCATCGACCACAGCGCACGCACGTCGGCCGGGTCCGTCAGCGTGAGTTGCGCCAGTCGCACGACGGGCAGCGCCAGGTCAACGAAGTCGTGCGCCATCTTGCTGTCGAGGCCACGATCGCCGGTGTAGTACGCCAGCGCCAGGCGCCGGTACTTATCCGACGTGACCGCCGGGCGCAGGCCCGCCCGGCTCAACGTCTTGAGCCCCAATGAGTGGATCGTGCTGGCGTCCATCGCCGCGGGCAAACGCGCCCGCAACTCGTCGGCGATATGTTTATTAAAAGCGACGAAGAGACCATCGCCCTGGATAAGCGTGGCCGCCTCGACGAGCGTGGTTGTCTTGCCCGATCCGGGCACCGCATCGACCAACGCATCCCCGCTACCAGAGCGGACCCACTCGTAGATGGCCTGTTGGTAGCGGGAGGGCTCACGCCCCGGCGAGCGGGGCGCGACGGCGGGCGCGGGGCGGGCTATGGGCGCGGCTGGTGCGTACAACATGGTTAATCCTCCTCGCCGCTGGATCGTCCAGAGGCCATCGCCTCGGGTGCGGGATCAACAGGTTTGCCGAAGGCGCACGGGCCACGATCGCCGAGGCGCGCGTCCTCCGCGCATGGCCAACACCACCCATACGGCGGACTGAGGCTGTGCCGCCGCCCGCACCGAGGGCAAGCCAGTGCGGCCCGGAGGAGCGCGGCATTGGTGGTGAGACGCGCAAGTAGTTCAGGTGCGATTGGCCGCGCGATGACCAGCAGGATCTCATCGGCGCTTGCCGTGACCAGGACGCCGCGCTCGCGCAGATAGGCCAGAATGCTCTCGGCTTTGGCCGTGTCGCGGGCGTTGAGGCGTCCCGCGATGTAGGTGGCATCTGCGTCAACCTCGACGCAGACCAGACCCGGCTCGATGACACTTGGAGCCGTCGGCGGCGTGCCAGTCACCGAGCGTGCTGGGGAACTGCTCACTATGTTCAGCGGGAGCACTGTCATTCCTCACCCCCATCCCAGATGCTAGCAAAGGGGTCATCGGCGCCCGGCGTTGCATCTTGGGCGTCAGTCGCCGTGGCGTCGCCACTCTGTTCTGTCGCGCTCTCCTTCTGCGGTAGAGGATTCAGGAACCTGTAGGCCGCCTTGCGATCAGGCTTGTTCGCTACCGCATTCCAGTAACCGTTAAGCGCACACCAAAGGTCGAACGCGTCCTTGCCGTGCCGCTTATCCTTCCCGAAGTCGTACCACCCGCCGTCAGGGTAGACGTGGACGCTGGCGACCTCTTCGTGGCGCCACGGGGCGCAAAACTTCCCCTTGCGATTGACCGTCACCATGCTCTCAATGGGGTTCTGCGCGTTGAAGCGGTCGAAGAAAGCGCGCCCCTCGCCGCTGACTGTCACCGTCTCGCGCCGCTTGACCGACGGCGCATCAGCGGCGTGCATGAGCTTGATGCGCCTGGCTGGTGGCACAAACGTATGCGTGAGAATCGCCGCCCGCGACAGCGCACCCCCTATGACCGCGAGGCCCTCCTGCGTCACGCCGCTCACCCACACCGGGCGCCCGCTCTCGTCCCCGAGGGCCACGTCTACCGCGACACGGGGCGCGCCATGGTCTGCGCGGCCGACGGCGACGTGGGCGGCGCTGTAAGCGCCGCCGTGGGGCGGGCCTGGGTATCAGTGACCATGAGAAGCCTCCTGGCCTGGCGCGGCGCTCGTCGATATGTGTAGCGGCCGTGGGGGGCGCTCCCTGCACGGTTTACACTCCCAGCCTCGGTGGGTCAGAGTGCCGCATCCGCCCGCGCACGGCTTCAGGTCCTCGCCCATTGCCTGTGGGGGGTTTTCTCTAAGTTTTGTGGGTATAAGGGTGGTAGACGGTAAATGGGGGGGAACAGGGGCCGGCCTGTGCTGACCGTCATCGTAACCATTACCCACAAAACTTAGAGAAAACTCTGGACCTGTGAAGCGGTCCGCGCTTGTGCCCTCTGTGCGGCAATCGTCGCAGCGCCAGTCCTTGATGGCGATGAGCTCGCCGCAGCCACGGCAGGCGATGCTCTCCTGCTCCTGGCGGGCCTGTTCAATGATCCGTTGCGCTTCACGCTGGGCGGCCACTGCGGCGTGGCGCATCGCTTCGGCCTCGGCCTCTTTCTCGGTGAGCTGGTGAGATAACCGCTCGGTCGTTTCGGCGAAGTGCCGCCGTTCGTGGCCAATGCTTGCTAATTGCTGGCGCGTGATGCGGTCCTGCTCCTCGCGGCGTGCTTTCTCCTGCTCGCGGCGAGCGCGCTCTTCCAGCATCTTGGCGTAGCGCGCACGCGCCTCGTCGGCGCGTTGGGCGGCGCGAGCGATCCGCTCCTCGGCCTGCGCGCCGTCAGCAGTGTTGGTGTCGAGGCCCACGATGAGATGCTCAAGGCGTTCCCCATTGACTGTGAAGACATCAAAGGGTCGCCCGGTAGGACTGCCCTCCAGGGCTGGCCGCTTCTCTGCGATAAGGACCCCATCCGCGACGAAACGCTTGCGCGCCGTGTTGAAACTGCCCTCGGACAGGCCGGCCCGCGGCTTCTCCTCGTCCTTGATACGAACCATCTCGAACGTCTCGGGGATGGGCAGGCCGAACGTATAGCCGAGCTTCTCGTGGAGGAACCACACGAGCACCTTCTTCTCGGACTCGCTGTACTGCTCGGTGAGGATGAGTCGTACCAGCATGGTGATAGCACGCGTCAAAGTGTCGATCTTCGCATAGGCGCGCTGTAACGCCTCCCGTTGGATGCGTAGCGTCACGGCTACATTTGGAGCAACTCCAGCGCCCTCGTCCACGCTGCCGTCCATTGACTCGCTCGACTCACTGGATGGGCAGTATCGCTCGATCGTAAAGGTGTGCCCGGCAACCAACAGATCGTCCGGTCCCTTCGCCACGTCTTTGTCCCAGGAGGCGATGCGTGCCCCGTAGCCACGGGCGACGGCCGCCGCGGCCAGGCGCTGCCGGCTCCGCTCGACGTTCTCAATGGCTGTGGGCTTCACGTCGCGGTCCAGGGCGATGATGCAGGTATCAACGCCGCGCGCGGCGAGAGCGTCGAGAGCATCCTCAGCCGCGCGCCAGGCCCCGACTCCATTGATGCTGATGGCGAAGCATCCCATCCGCTCAGCGATCATGTCCGCTTTTTTGATGCCCTCAACGGTGACGACCGTGTGGGGATCGCGCAGGTCACGGGGTTGCGCGAGGTGAGGTGGCGAACCAGGGCCGGGACCACCAAAACTCGTGCTTGACAGTGAGAGGTAGCGGGGATCGGCGTTGGGCTTGTCGCTGCGCACCTGAAACGCAGTGATACGGCCCTGGAGGTCGCGGCACGGCACGATGACGCCTGCGAACGGGACGAGAGCAATCCGGCCTTCGTCCTCAAAGAATCCTGGTACGCGGAGGAGCGTCCCTGTGCCATACTTGTCGATCAGCGGCTCGATGATCGCACGGCGGGCGGTCGGATCAACGGGCAAGGTGCCATAAAGACTAACCTGCCAGTCATCGAGGCCATGCGTGGGATTTTTGAGCAAGGCACGGTGTTCGTCGCAGAGCGGGCAGAGCGCGAGCAGGTCGGTGTTGACCTCGTGTAGCGTGTCTGCGTTGGCGATCTCGGCGGCCGGATGCTCGGCGCGTAGGGGGCGCGCTGGAGCGGCGGGATCACTAGATCGGTGGAGGTAGACACCCATGAAGGCGTCGGTCCACTGATCGGCTTCCCCGACCGTATGACAAGCCGAATCACCGTTGTCGAACCGCAAGCAGTACTTGCTGCCGCCGCACCAGTCGCAGGGGTTGCGCCGGCTGACGCGATTATTTCGAGTTGGGCGATGGCTGTCTGTGTGGGGGTAGTCGCGGGCCTGAGCACTCACAGGGCACCGCCTACCCGATGGATGCGCGATGATGCTATACTGGAGATAGCGGACATACGTAACCTCGTCGTGTCTCTATAGGGTCGGCTCACTCCAACGTGGCTGGAGGTAGTGAGTCGGCCTTTTGCTTGTCCTGCCTCAGACGGGCAGGGTCATATCTACATTGCTGTGGCCTGGCGTCGCCTCCGTGTTGCCAATTGCCGAAAAATAAAGCCCACCTTCATGTGCGAAAGCGACACATGCGGTGGGCGTTTTCGCCTCAACCTCGGTGATAACGGCCCGCGCCGTCTAGGGGGTCTCAGGGCCGTTTTAGCCCTTCTAACCCTCTTGATAGATCCGCGTCCGACGCGTATCCTGGAGGTACACTCGACACAGCTTTCGGCAGCCACGCCAACGTGTCGGGTGTTCTAAAGGGCGCGTATCCCCCGGCAGAAGTTTTGCCGACAAAAACCGGGGGGTGGGCGCCTTTATTTTCATGCCCTATTATCCTCGTATCCTGGCAGAATGGCAAGGGGAAAAGTGCAACCTTAATGCTTAAATTCATACAGGGCTACTTTGGCCCTGTATGCCGCAGCGTATCAATACTCCAAATAGTGAAAGGCTCTTTACCACCTCCATGTGGAAAAGACCTCCCATGACTGCACATGACAACGCATGGCAGTCATAGCCATTTGGCGACTGAAGCAATAGTTTAGATTATCGAAACGTGCATCACTCTGCGCTACCCTTTCGATCTTCACTCCGGTCCCCTTTTTGTGGCGGATCGCGACTGTACACATAGCAACAACGCTACTCTTGGCCCGCGTAGGGCACATGCAACAGCCCGGCCGCCTTCGCTTTCACCGCCTCGCCGCGCCGATCGTCCCTCTGCGGTTGTCACAATGCTCTCCCCGGCCCTCTCGTTATCGCACCTAATAGCTTATTAGGTGCGATAACTCGACCTCCGCGCCCTCGCTGTAGGTGTGAGCGCCCCCGCTTACTGAGGGCCTAAAACAACGTATTATGTGCGATAGAGTCGGTCAGCCTCGCGGTGTGCTGGCCATAGAGCGGGTCCGTTAAAACGGGATATCGTCCATCGAGCCAGCGCCGTCACCGCTCCCCGCCGGGGCGCTCTGTTGCGGCTGTGTCCAGGCGTCCCGCGCTCCTCCGCTCTGGCCCTGGCTGGACTGGCCCTGCTCGTCGCCGAAGCCGCCCCCGCTGTTCGCACCTTCGCCGGCCTTGTCGAGCATGCGCATCTCGCGGGCGCGCACGTCGAGGCTCTGGCGGGTGGCGCCGTCGCGGTCCGTGTACTCGCGCTGGGTCAGCGGCCCCTCGATGTAGACGTACGAGCCCTTGCGCAGGTACTGGTTGCAGGTCTCGGCGAGCTTGCCGAACGCGCTGACGCGGAACCAGGTCGTCACGTCGCCGTTCTTGCTGCGCTCGGTGGTGGCCACGGTAAAGCCCGTGACCATCTCACCGCTCGGGATAGCGCGCATCTCAGGGTCGCGGCCGACGTTACCGATGATGGTGATTTTGTTGTATGAGCCAGCCATAATGTCTCCTCTGCCGGCGGGTCGCCGGCTCTACACTAGTTGAACGCGCTCGTTTTACTCAGGGTCGGATGCGTCAAGTAGATAGTAACGTCGTTCATGGCTACACCTGACTTTGACGCAGCGCCAACTCTTCCTCCAACGCAGGCAACCCCCGGTCTATTGCTCGCCGCACGGTCGTTGCTACCGTACGCTCGTCCGCTTCAGCGACCTTTACTAACCGTTCGTACACGTCCGGGTCTACACGGACCATAATCGGTTTGTCCAAAGCCCCCTCCTTTTTTGGTCTAGCCATGTGTTACGTATCACCTCCTCAGTATACATTCCTGTAATTGATAATTACAAAGTGCTATAATCAGTATCAAGCCGCCCTAAATGTAGCACCTTCGCTACGGGCGTCGGCGCGAGGAGAGGACGGGAGGAGGTCACGATAGGAGAGAGAGAGACGAGGGCACGACGAGGGGCCGCGGCTGCTGTAGGACAGCCGCGGCCCCAGATGACCACTCACGCGCAACGAGCCATTGAGAAAGACCACAAGAGACCGCAGACGAAAGGGTCACTACTAGTATGAACGGTATGAACGATTTTGTTGTCGCATCGGCCTTTGGGGACGCCGCGAATAAAGCCATCGGGTACATCAAGGAGATTAGCCCGGCGCTCATCGCCATCATCATCATCTCGGCCGCGTGCGGGATGGTGTTCAGCAAGGGGCATAAGGCCGAGATCCTCGGGTCTGCCTTCCTGGCCATCGTCCTCATCGTCAGCTTCGAGGCCATCGGGAAGGCGATCTGATGCCGCACAGGACAGGCCACGCGACCCCGCGCAGCCTCAACGACAACCTGCGCCTCGGCCGGCTGACGGT
>JAABUY010002374.1_pt1 | contig 22487 bp, 29 predicted proteins | sample 5560271 | NCBI WGS metagenome assembly JAABUY01 (sample SAMN10711886, study PRJNA513374) | rock metagenome | isolation source: Antarctica rocks | place: Antarctica: Victoria Land, University Valley | reverse complement strand
TCCTGGGGGGCCCATCCTCAGACGCGCCCCGGACACGATCGTCGTCATCACCCTTCGCGCTACGCTCGGGCTCGACGACGACCGTGTCCGGTCTCCAACCCGGGTCGGTCAACTCCTGCTCAGCGAGAACCTGCCCAGAAGCTGATCGACCGGGATGTTGCGATCACCGCGGGGACCCAAGGATCCCGTTGCGGGACGGGCCTTAGGCTTGCTCGGGACCCGCCCCTTTGAGCCGCCCGAGTCGCGCATGGGGCGTCCGTGGCCGGTCTACGAGGGCGGTCGCCAGCGCCCTTCATAGTGCGTGCGGCTGGGTGGCCGGCCGGGGAGCGGCTGGGTGCCGGGTGCGCGGAGGCCGTCGAGGGCGATGGTCAGCAGTCGGGCGCGGATGCGGGCTTCCTCGCTGGCGTCGATGGCGTCGGGGGCTCGGCGGCTGAACTGCTCGATCAGCCAGGCAATGTCGAGGGCGGTCGCGTCGGCGCGGAGGCTGCTGTTGCGGTGCGCGCGGGCGACGATCTCCTCGACCAGGCCGCGGCCCTGGCGGTACACGCGCAGCATCTCGAGTGTCGTCTCGATCTGGCCGGCTAGCGGCGCGAGCGCGCCCGATCGCAGCTCGGCGCACGCGCGAACGTAGCTCGCGAGCCCGGTCCATGAGTCCGCGGTGGCGAGCGCCTCGTCAGCGGCGGCGTGCGCCTGCTCCATGGCGGCGACGCACAGTCGCTGCAGGAGCTCGGCCTTGCTGCCATAGCGGCGGTAGAGGCTGCCTATCCCGACCCCGGCACGCTCGGCGACGGCCGCGATCGGCGCGTCCGCGCCCTGGGTGGCGAAAACGTCGCGCGCGGCTTCGAGCACCGCGAGGTCGTTGCGGCGCGCCTCCGCCTGCCGGCCACGGGTCGAAGCGGTTCTTGGCGCTCGCGACGGCACGTCAAGAGGGTACTTCCTTGCGGAGCGTTTCGCTCCGCTATGGTCTCTAGCGGAATGCTCTGCTCCGACTACAGGAGGGCGCCGTGCGTGCGGTGATCATGCGGGAGTTCGGACCGCCGGAGGTGCTTGAGCCGGGCGAGGCGCCCGAGCCGGCGACCGGGGACGATCAAGTCGTCGTCGACGTCGAGCTGGCGAACGTCACGTTCGTCGAAACGCAGGTGCGCGCCGGGCGGCCGCCGCATCCCTCGATGCTGCCGGCGCTCCCAGCAATCCTCGGCAACGGCGTCGGCGGCGTGGTCGCCGCGATCGGTCCGGGCGTCGGAGAAGACACGGTGGGCCGGCGGGTGGTCACCGGCCTCGGTGGCTCGGGCGGCTACGCCGAGCGCGCGGTGGGGGCCGCCCAGCGACTCGTCGAGGTCCCCGGCGGCGTGACGATGCGCGACGCCGTTGCGCTGCTAGCCGACGGGCGCACCGCGCTCTCGCTCGTCGGCCTCGCGCAGCCGCGCGCAGGGGAGACCGTGCTCGTCGAGGCGGCCGCCGGCGGCGTCGGCACGCTGCTCGTGCAGCTCGCGCGCAACGCCGGCGCGCGGGTCGTGGCCGTGGCCGGCGGCGAGCCCAAGCTGGCGCTCGCCCGAGAGCTCGGCGCCGACGTGACCGTCGACTACCGCGACGACGGCTGGTCGCAGCGCGTCCGCGACGCCGTCGGCGCGGTGGACGTGGCCTTCGACGGCGTCGGCGGGAGCATCGGGGCGGCCGCGTTCGGCCTGCTGAGCGCGGGCGGGCGGTTCTGCCCCTTCGGCATGGCGAGCGGCACCTTTACGGCGATCGACGCCGAGGACGCCGAAGCCCGCGGCGTCGCGGTGCTCCACGGCGCCGTCCCGACCCCGGACGAGCTCCTGGCGCTGACGCGTAACGCGCTGGACGAGGCCGCCGCCGGACGCCTGCGCCCGCTCATCGGGCAGGAGTTCGCGCTGGCCGACGCGGCCGCGGCGCACGCGGCCATCGAGGCGCGCGCGACGCTCGGCAAGACGCTGCTGGTCGTGCGATGACGACAGCACCGCAGGCTCGGTGATCGTCCCGCACGCGATGCGCTTCTCCGCGGCGGACCTCGCCGCGGTCGCGCGGCACGTGGAGGATGTCGGCCTGGACGGCGTGTTCGTCGGCGACCACCTCGCCGCGACGGTCCCGCTGGCCGAGAGCACGCTCGTGCTGGCCACGGCCGCCGTGGCCACGGCACGCATACACGTCGGCTTCGGCGTGATGGTCCTCGCGCTGCGCCACCCAGCCTGGGCGGCCAAGCACGTGGCGACGCTGCAGCAGCTCTCCGGCGGGCGCGTGATCCTCGGCGTCGGCCTCGGCGGTCGGATGCACGGGACCACGGCCTGGGATGCCGTCAGCGTGCCCTACCGCGAGCGCGCCGCCCGCACCGACGCCGCCCTGCGCGTGCTCCGGGCACTGATCGCCGGGGCGCCGACCGCGCTGGACAACAAGGCCGAGCTGACGCTGGCCCCCGGGGTCCCGCCGCCGCCGATCTGGATCGGAGGCGGGTCCGCGGCCGCACGCCGGCGCGCCGTCGCACACGGCGACGCGTGGTTCCCTTCGATGCTCGCCCCTGCAGAGCTTGCGGCCGGCGCCGCGCACATCGCCGAGATGTGCGCCGATAACGGCCGGCAGCAGGTCCCGACGATCGCGATCGGCGGCAGCGCGCTGCTCGGCGAGGCCCTCTCGCGCCCGGCCCTCGACGAGCACGTCGCCGGGCTCGTCGACGGCTACGGCGCCCGCGATGGCGTCGACCCTACCCCTCACCGGGCCGCCGCAGCAGGTGACCGAGCACCTGTCCGCCTATGCCGAGGCGGGAGCCACCCACCTCGTCCTCGGACTCATCGGCGATGACTGGCGCACACAATGCGAACTGCTCGCACAAGCCAAGACGCTGACCTGACCGACGGCCAGGCTGGCGTCTCACCAGCGGATCCTCTACCGCAATACCGAGTAGGTGAATCGGAAGGCCCCTGTAGGGGGAGCGCCCCACGCAAGGCGGGCCATCGCGGGGCGGGCCTGGCTCTTTGGTGTCGGATGGGCACGGTGTCGACAGCGTGCGCCCGTTCTCAGAGCCGGGACCACTCCTCCCTGGCATCGGGGATCGCCTCATCGCCGAGCCGTCGCCGCGGCGGGGCGAACTGCTCGAGCCGGTGCGGTGTGGGTGTTTTCCTTGTATGGGTCTGAGGCGGCGCACGGCGGCTGTCACAGCACGGTGAGCCATCTCGTCTGTTCTGGTAAGAGACCCGAAAGGAGACGACCATGAAGATCTTCCTCGCAGGAGCAACAGGCGCACTTGGCCGCCAGCTGCTCCCCCTGCTCGTGCAGCGCGGCCACGACGTCACCGGCATGACCCGCACCGAGGCCAAGCAGCAGCTGGTTCAGGAGCTGGGCGGGCGGCCGGTGGTCGCCGACGCGCTCGACCCCGAGTCGGTGGCCGACGCCGTGGCTCGGGCCGAGCCCGACGTGATCGTGCACCAGCTGACCGCTATCCCGCACGCGCTCGACATGCGTCACTTCGCGCGTGACTTCGCCCAGACCAACCGGTTGCGCACCGAAGGCACGGATCACCTGCTGGCCGCCGGCCGCGCCGTGGGCGTGCGCCGGTTCGTGGCGCAGAGCTACGCCCCGGCGGTCTTCGCCCGCGTCGGCGGCCCGGTGAAGGCCGAGCAGGACCCCGTGGATGCGAGCCCTCCGAAAGAGGTCCGCACGACGCTCGAGGCCATCATGCATCTCGAGCGGGCGGTGACCGGGGCGACGTGGACCGAGGGCGTCGTGCTCCGCTACGGTGGCTTCTACGGCCCCGGCACCAACATCAGCTTCGGGCCCGAGGGCACGATGGTGGAGGCCATCCGCAAGCGCAAGCTCCCGCTCGTCGGGGACGCCGGCGGGGTCTGGTCGTTCATCCACATCGCGGACGCCGCCGAGGCGACGGCAAACGCAATAGAGGGCCGCGGACGCGGCGTCTACAACGTCGTGGATGACGAGCCGGCAGCCGTCGCCGAGTGGCTGCCCGCCGCCGCGGCGGCGTGGGGCGGGTCCGCCCCGCGGCGCGTGCCCCGCTGGCTGGGCCGCCTGTTCGCGGGCGAGTTCGCGACGGTGATGATGACCGAGGCGCGCGGCGCGTCGAACGCCAAAGCCAAGCTCGAGCTGGCCTGGACGCCCCGCCACGCGAGCTGGCGCGACGGCTTCGCGACGGGGATGAAGTGACCGTGGCGGCGCAGGGGCTCTACCAGGAGCTGCGGCCCGGGGCCTTCGCGATCGCCTACCGCATGCTCGGCAGCGTGAGCGAGGCCGAGGATCTCGTTCAGGAGGGGCTCCTGCGCCTGCACCGAGCGCTCGAAGACGGCGAGCCGCTGGAGTCCCCGAAGGCATACCTGTCCACGATCGTCACCCGCCTGGCGATCGACGAGCTGCGCTCGGCTCGCGCGCGCCGCGAGACTTACGTCGGGGAGTGGCTGCCCGAGCCGCTCATCACCTCCGACGAGGACGCCCCCGCGCACCACGCGGAGATAGCCGACTCCCTGTCGCTCGCCTTCCTCGTCCTCCTGGAGAGCCTCTCGCCGGAGCAGCGGGCGGTGTTCCTGCTGCGCGACGTGTTCGACTACCCATACGACCGGATCGCGGCGATCGTTGGCAAGAGCGAGCCGGCCACGCGCCAGATCGCCACACGCGCGCGCCGGCACGTGGACGACCGCAGGCCGCGCTACGAGGCCTCCCGGCGGCGCCGTGAGGAGCTGGCCGAGCGCTTCTTCGCGGCCGCCGGCGACGGCGACCTTCAGACGCTCGAGTCCCTGCTCGCAGAGGACGTCGAGCTCCACGGTGACGGCGGCGGTCGCGTGCCCGCGCTCGCCCGTCCCCTGCATGGCCGGCGCCGCGTTGCCCGCACGCTAAACAGTTGGATCAGACTCGGCCGCCGTGCAGGCGGCCTCGAGGTCCGGCGGGTCGAGGTCAACGGGGAGCCCGGCGCGGTGATCACCGACGCGAACGGCGGCCTGATCGGCGTCTGGTCGCTAGGCATCGCCGAGGACCGGATCCAGTCCGTCCGCTCGATCGTCAACCCCGACAAGCTCGCGCACCTCGGCCCGGTGAGGGGTCTGACGGCGGTGCTCGAGCGTGCACGGCGAGGCGAGGGGTAAGGCGCAAGCCGTCATCGCGCAAGGGGATCCGCTTGCGGGATTCATCTGCGCAACCAGCCGCGACCGGCGGCTGCTGCAATCGCCGGATCCAGAAGTCTCCATCGCTTGAATTTGGGCTCGCCAGGCTCTCCCTCTGGAACGCGAGCATCAGTCTCTGATCTGGCTCGCGGCGCTCGTGCTTCGCGATTGTGTGAGCAACAGGTTTGATGGAACGCTCACCGGCCAGCGGAGGTACAGCGTCCCGCACTTGGCCGCGGGTGTTGATCCGCAGGCGTGGGAGCGCCGGCGACGCTCGGTTGCGCCGGCGCGTCGATCACCTGGCTGGCGAACAGATCTCGCCCACGTCACAGTTGCAGCTGCCGCAGCGCGAGCGGGCTAGCGGCGAGTGGGTGCGGTGATCCAGCGGGACCGGCCGGCGCAGCCGAACGAAGTACGGTTCAACGAGCGCTGCCCGGAACGCTACGGTGTAGTCTCCGCCGTCCAGGCCCGTGTCTGCTCGATGAACGACGGCGGTGACCTGCGAGGCGCCCAGCGGAGCGCCGCTGCGAAGGTTGCGCAACGCCCCGAAGTTCAGCCGTTCAGCGTTGGCAATCTCGAGCGGCTCGGCTGAGGAACACACGAGCGCGTAGCGAGCCTGGGCTGGTCGGGCGGGGTCCCAGCGGCTGGTGATGCTGATGTGCGACGGCAGCTCGAACGCGCCTCCTGACCGCCCTTCAGCTGATGTCCACTGCACGACGTGCCGCGGCGCAACGTCGGCTCGCCGGGGGCGGCTCTTGATCGGGCAAGCGCGGTGATCTCTTCGCGCGCGACCACACCCGGCACGAAGACCACCGGAGCACCGGCTTCGAGGAACGCCTTGCCGCGTTTGATGGCGTCCTCCAGCATCGTCTTGCGATCGGCGTCGGGAGTGGCCTTCACGAAGGCGTCGGTCCGGGCGTTAAGGACAAAGTCGATGCCCGCTTCGCCCCCCCGCCCGCAGCACGGCCTCGACGGCGTCGATCGCCTCGTCGATCGGCTTGAGCTGATCCTCGAGATTGCCGCCGACAACCCCCGCCACGATGGCGCGGCGGGCCGTCTCGCCCGCGTCGCCGTAGCCAGCTTCGAAGTCCATCGTGACCGGCAAGTCGACCGCGCGCACGATGCGCTCGACCATGTCCAGATGCAGCTCAATGGGAATGTTCTCCCGGTCGGCATAGCCGAACGTCGCAGCGATCGAGTGGCTCGCGGTGGCCAGCGCGCGGGCTCCATCGGTAGCTGAGACGACCTGCGCGGAGACGAACGTCCCAGACGTTGGCAAGCGCTAGGATCTCGGGCGCTTCGTGGAGTTCGGCGAGGGTTCGGGCGCGCGCGGCGAGATCGGTGATGGGAGAACCCTACCCTCGGATGCATGGGAGCGCCCGCAGCCCGGGGGCTCGCCGAAACAAGTCGCGGCCGCGCGGCGGCGCGGCCGCGATCGGCTTGACCCTCGCGCCCTGTATCGGCTTGGCGTCCGACACGTTCCGCGACCGCAGCAGCCGCGGGTGCGGAGGTGCATCGCCCCGCGGGCTCAGTGCTTGTTGGCTCGGTCGCCGGGTCGTCTCGTGCCCGCGGGTGGGTTGAGCGGCTTGGGCTGGGCGGGCCAGACGCGCGGCTGTTGGGTCTTGCGGGCGTGCCGTCTCTCGGCTCGTGCGGTGGCGAGGAGGTCGAAGAGGATCTCGGCGGCCCCGGGGCACGGCGCCCGCGACGTTGTGCCAGTCGTCGAGCGAGACGGCGGGCACGGCGCACCGCGGACTTCGGCTACGAGAACGAGTCCGCGGGGAGGTCGCTCCTGAGCTCGGGCGCCTAGTTCCTCGAGAGCGGGCGCGTCGTGGGGTTCGGCGAACCGAACGGTGGTGCCTCGGCTCGGCTTGGCGGCGCGTCTCATGCCGAACCGCGCCGGGCTGCGAGCGCCGGGCCTCTGGTAGGGACAGGTCAGCGATCCGGCGGGCGGGCCAGGCGATCACGTCGACAATGCAGTACGCGCGAGCAGTCGATCGGGGAATGGGCTTGGCCACGACCGGAGCGGTCCGGGGCCCGATTTGACTGGGTGTCCGAGCTTGGCGGGTGGTTACCTGGAACGTCATCAGGTCCGACACGGTGTTACTCCTTCGTTGCGGGTTCGGTCGGTGCCTCTCGAGCTCGTGCACCGGGGGAGGGCAGCAGTGCTGACCAGGTCGCATCGGTGGGTCGAGGTTGGTCAGGACCCCGGTTGTAGGAGCGCCTGGAGTTACCGGGGTGGGTCATTGAAGAACGCCCGCAGGTTGCCGAGCGGCGTAGGGCAGTTCGCCAGGGCAGGCGCTCTCCCCTGGGGTGCTCATGCTGCGTTTCGGGCCAGGTGATCCCGCCAGGTGGGGTGGCTCGGTTGCCAGCCCAGCTCGCGCTTGGCGTTCGCGTTCGACGCTCCCCGCACCTCGGTCATGACGATGGCTGCGGGCTCTCCGGCGAGGAGCCGACCGAGCCAGCGCGGCACCCGTCGTGGGGGGCTGGCGCCGAGCGAGCTCGCGACCGCGGGCAGCCATTCCGCGACGGAGGCCGGGTCGTCGTCGACGATGTTCTAGATCCCGCGGCGCCCACGCGTGACGGCCAGCACGGTCGCGTTCGCGGCATCCTCGACTTCGACGAACGACCACACGCCGCCGCCGTCGCCAACGATGGGGAACCTGCTCTTACGGATCATCTGAAGCTGCTGTCCCTCGGGCTCGAGCGCCGTGCCCGGGCCGTAGAAGTTGCCGTAGCGCAGCCCGACAGCATTGGTCCAGTTGGCGCCGAGGACGGTCTCCTCGAGATGGCGGATCGCGTCGAACGTGCGGCGCATCGATGCCGCAGGGGTGGGATCGAGCGGATCGCTCTCGGTCTTGACCGGGCCGCCGGTGCGCGCGAACGGCCAGCCCGCGAAGCTTTGGGCAATGAACCGGCGCATCCCCACGGCTCGTCCGGCGGCGAGGAGATGGTCAGTCCCCTCCGTGCGCAGGCGATTGGTCAGCGCGAAGTCGCGGTCGAAGTGGCGCATATCGAGCGCGCTCGGCAGCGAGGTCAACTGATGCACGATCACCTCGGGCTCAGCCTCGGCGACGGCACGGCCCACGGCCTCCGGGTCGAGCGCATCCGCGACGACCGCGGTCGCACCGGCGGCGCGGAGCGACGCCAGCTTGAGTCGGCTGCGCGTCATTCCAACGACGTCGTGACCATCAGCGAGGAGCCGGGGCACGAGCTGCCTCCCGAGCACACCGGTAGCACCAGCAACCAGCACCTTCATGGAATCACCTCAGTCGGGGTCAGTTCGCGAAAGACGGGATGACCAGGCCGGTCGCTGAGACCGCGGCCGGTCGCGAGTGGCGGCGGGCACAACGCGCTTGGTGCGTGACGTGACGGGATGCCGCTCGAGCAGAAGCCCTCCTTCACCCGTACTGCTGCCGTGGTCAGGAGCCTTAGCTCGTCGGTACATCGCCGGGATAGGTGTCCTGAGAGCCACCGAAATCAGACGCGCCGCGCCCTGCTGCGTCTCGCAGCACGGGCCGCTCCCGGCGACTTCGCGGCAAGCGCTTCATGCGTTGGGGGGAGTAGGAAGAAGGGCAGGGGCGGTGGGCCGGTCGTGAAGGTGCTCGGCGGCGGATGTGCCGGCGGTGCAGCCGCTGGCGAATGCCACCTCGGAGAGCAGCCCGGTGGCCGCGACGGCGTCGCCGGCGAGAAACACGCCGTCGCCGCGCGCGATCGCCGGCCGGTCACGCCAGCTCCGGCCGGGCGGGTCGATCGCGCCGGTCGCGTCGTGAAGGATGCTCTGGCGCCGCCAGGCGACACGGCCAGTCCACTGGGTCATGACGGCGTCGAGGATCGCTTCGATCCGGCTAATGGCGGCTTCAGCGCGCTCGCCGGGCCGCATCCCTGCGCTCGCCTGGACGAGGTCGTGTCCATCCGGGGCGAGGGTGGGGTCAAACGCGGAGTAGCGCGCCAGGTAGACGCGATGGTCGAGATCCAGGACAGCGTGCGGCCATCGCGGCCCCGCGCGCAGGCCAAGGTCGAGCAGCGCCGTAGTCGTACCCGGCCACGCGACGGTGGGGTCATCGAGCAGGCGCCGAGCCGCGGAGAGCTTTGTGGCGACGATGACCGGCGCCTCGGGCAGCGCGTCAACGCGTGACTCGGTCTCGATTCGTACCCCGAGGCTGCGCGCGTGACTGGCCAGGCGCTCGATCAGCGTGCCCCACCCGCCCACGACGTAGCGGACCGATCCCTTACGCGTGGAGCGCACGAAGCGCTCTTGGGCAAACGAAGCCGACAGCTGCCCAGGATCGTGATGGTAGGTCGGCAGCGAGATCAACCCGATCGCCGCCTCGGCGGCCGTCGTGCCCGCGCGTGCGGTCGCCCATTCGCGAAAGCTAAGCGCGGCCGGCGCAGGCGCCCGCAGGCGCAGCAGCGCCTGGATCACGGCAAGCGGCATGCGCCTGAGCCGCTCCGCGCTGCGAAAGCGAAGCGAGGTCGCCAGCGGCGAGACGAGCGGGCCAAGCAGCCCACGCTGCTCCAGCCAGACCCACGCGAACCCACCCGTGTAGAGCGCGTGGGGACCCAGGTTGGCCACGTAGGGTCCATCGAGGCTGCGGGCGCGGCCCCCAAGCTTGCTCGTGGCCTCCAAAAGCAGGACGTCATCCGCGCGCTCGGCCGCGGAGATCGCGGCGACCAGACCCGCCACACCTCCTCCCACCACCGTGATCTGCGTCACCCTTTGCTCCTTTCTGAAGGTTGCCGTGCACCTATGAAGAGGCGCCGACAAGCGCAGAGGTTCCAATCAGACGTCTGCGAACCTCTGAAGCGATGGCGACCTCGCCTGACTTAGATGCGCTCGTGCGCACCGCTCAAAGCGGTGACACACTGGCGATGAACGACCTGCTAGATGCGCTTGCCCCCTACGTACGCCGCATCTGCCAGCCGATCGCCCTCGAGCACGCCGACGACGCGATGCAAGAAACGCTCATCGTCATCTTCCGCCAGCTCGCCCGCCTGCGAGAGCACCACGCCCTCCTCGCCTGGGTGCGCACGATCGCCACGCGCGAAGCCCTACGCGTCGCCCGCCGGGCCGCCACCGAACCGCCCACCGGCACCGTCACCGACCGCGCCGCCGCGGCCACCGACCTGTCCGTCGAGCTGTGGGACCAGCTCGCGCGCATGCAGCCCGCCCAGCGCGCGGTGATCGTCCTGCGCGATCTCGAAGGTTTTGACGAGCACCAGGTCGCGCAACTGCTCGAGATCCCTGCCGTAACCGTGAAGTCCCGCCTACACCGAGCCCGCGCGCGCTTTCGCCAAACATGGACCACATGACCCACCCCGACGACCACCTAGATCCCCTCCGCCGGCTGCGAATCCTGGCCGCCGCGCTGCCCGGCACCAGCGTCGTGGAACGCGTCCTAGACGCGCCCTTCGACACTGTCTGGGCGGTCGCCGGGGACCTCGAAGGCGGCGTCCACCAATTCGAAGGCTCCGTCACTCGTGCCCAAATCATCGCCCGCCACGACGAACGCCTCACACTGCTCAGCTACGGCCGGCTCGGGCCCCCGATCCGCTTCGAGGTCCTACTCCGACCAGGATGGTGCTGGATGCAATCGCGGCTGCTCATCGTCGGCATGGCCGCCCGCCCCGAAGGACACCAAACCCGCTTCGCACACCTCGAAGGAACACGACTTCCAGCCGGTCGCCTCGCGCGGCCCCTCCTGCGCCGCAAGATGCACCACGAACTCGACACGATCGAGCGGCTCGCTCAAGCACTCACAGACACAACAACCCCGACATAGCCCTGGGCCAGAAGGAGCGGGGTAGTCGCCCAGCTTCGTCCGCTTACCTCCTCGGGCACCAGCACCCGCGCCCTCTCCGGATCGTGCACCAATGCACGCACCTAGTACCGCCAAGCAGCGGGCAACGCACGATCGCCTGAGCGACGCGCCTCTCGCCACGAGGCCACTGACCGTGAGGGTGGCAAGCAACGACCGTCATGGCGAGCAACCGTCGAAACAGGATCAAGCGTCCCCGTGCGAGGATGAGTACGGAGGATCGCCTGCGCATTGCTCGACCTCGTCGTCGGGTCCCTCGATGCCCAAGACGTCGATGGGGCGCACCCTGCCCGGCGACGCGCACTTCCCCCGCGCCGCCTCGATCGGCGCGGGGCGGCGGCGACCGGCGAACGAATCGCCCATGCCTTCAGGTTTGCGAGAGTGACGTAGGAGGATGGTCGGTTGCACGCGGGTCTCGGTGCTCAGCCGGGTGCCGTCGCCGATTGCCTCGAGCTCGAAGCTCGTCGCGATCCGGACGAAGCCCGGGCGTGCGAAAGCGTAGGACACCTAGCCAGAGAGCTTGGCGAGGCGGCAGCGTCGCAACCGCCGCGGTATCGGCCCGACGCTGCGACCGGGCGCTGCGGGTCACGACGCTCTCCCAGCGGTCGACCGCGATTCTGCGGTCGAGAGATCGCGCGTTACCCTCGTGCGCGGTCGGGGCTAGTGGCAACCTGACCTGCGGCGGCGTGGGGAGCACGATCGAGCTGGTCGACGATCTTGCGGAAGAGCGCGAGCCAGGCTTCGTTGTCGTGTCCCCAGTCGCTTCCGAGGCGGACGATGACGGTGTCGGCGTGCGGGTCGACGTAGACGTACTGACCGTAATTGCCAAACGCGTAGAAGCGGCCGGGGCGGGCGCCGTCGATCCACCAGAAGTAGCCATAGGGATTGGGGTAACCGGTGGGCTTGTGTGGGGAGGTGGCGGCGTGCACCCAGGCGCCGGAGATGATCCGGCGGCCGTTCCAGCTGCCGCGGTGCAGGAACAGTTGTCCGAAGCGGGCGTAGTCGAGCGCGGTCGCGTTGACGCCGCTTTCCATCTTCTCGAAGCCCGAGCGCTTGGAGTCCAGGCTCCAGGTGACATCGCGGGCGCCCCCTAGCGGCCGCCACAGCCACCTCGACATGTAGGCCGAGACCGACATGCCGGTGGCGCGCTCGAGCACGAGGCCGAGCAGCAGCGGGTTGTAGTTGTTGTAGTGCCAGCGCCCCGGAGGCTGCGCGATCTCAGTACGCCGCAAAGCGACCTGGCGGAGGTCAACGCCGTAGTAGGTGTACGTCGCGTCGCGCCACGGCCACGGGATTCCGAGCACGCTCGTCTCGCGGTAGCTGATGCCCGAGGACATCGTCAGCAGGTCGCGCAGGGTGACCTGCCCGAAGCACGGATCACGCCGGGCCAGCTCGGGCAAGTACTTGGTGACGGGATCGTCGACACTGTCGATGAGGCCGTGCTCGGTCGCGATCCCGACGAGCGTCGAGACGAACGACTTGGCCACCGAGAACGACGTCTCGAGCGTCCGTCGATCCGCGCCGCCGTCGTAGCGCTCGAAGACCACGCGGCCATGGTGCACGACGACGAACGCAAGCGTGTGCGTGCCGCGCAAGGCGCTGTCCAGGGAGACGAGGCCATGGTCGCCGGGCTCGGTGACGCGCAGGTTGGCTCGCGGCCCGATGAGGAGCCGGCTCGGGTGACCGCCGGCTGGTATGGCCCGAGCCGGGAAGCGGTGCTGGTCGCCGACGTCGGCGTTCATCCAGACCAGCGCCCGGGCGATCGTCGAGGTGTCCGTCGAGTGCGACGCCCACACGTATACCGCCAGCGCCGCGATCAGCAGCGGGGCGAGGGCAGCCGCCAGCCAGCGCAGCCACCTCATCTGGCGCGGAGGCGCGTCAGACGGCGAGCACGCCGCCGAGAGCATGGGTGTTCGCCGACCTCGGTGACTGGGAGCGGTGGATCGGGCACCGTGGAGGTGTCGACGGTGGCTCGGCGGCGCAGCTCGGCGGCGTCGCGCGCGGGGGCGTGGTCGACTCTCAGATCGACCGGGACGGAGGCGGCCGGGGCGAACGGGCGCCGACGTCGAAGACTGCCCCGAAGCGCAGCCCATACCTGCCGCACCCACGTTGGCCGCGCACGGGATGCCGCGAGCGCGTCGTGAGGAGCATGGGCGATCACGGGGATTGCGTCGCGACTGCCGTCGAGGTCGCGTCGCGTTCGGCGCGGCGGCGCACGGCGTGCAGCATGTCGCGGCGGATCAGCCCGGAGCCGCCGCGGATCGCCCACCAGTACGGCCGGAACGCGCGGGCAGTGGCGGGGTCGGTGGGTTGCACGCGGGTCTCGGTGCTCAGCCGGGTACCCTCGCCGAGTGCCTCGAGCTCGAAGCTCGTCGCGATCAGGACGAAGCCCGGGCGCGCGAAGGCGCGGAAGCCGTCGAGGTCTACGACGTCGGCGGTTTCGCCGCCACGCAGCCGCCAGGGTTGCCCCGCTGCGCCCGCCACCAACGTCAAGGGCGGATCGACGCGCAGCTCGCGGTAGCCGCGCTCATGGAATGCCTCACGGAACCCGCGGTCCGCTGGTAAGCCACCTCCCGGCATGCCGCCGCCGGGCAGCCGCGCGGGAAGCGCCCGGATGGCCGTGAGCACACGGGTGAGCCGCAGATCGCCCGCCGAGACCGCGTGAAGCGCGCTCCACACCACCTCGGGCGCGGCCGCGATCTGCGTGGCGTGCCGCTCACGGTGGCGATAGACGGGCAGGACGTCGTCGAGCACAGTGCTCATGTCGGTACCTCCGGTGGGTGAGTGGCATGCAGTCCCGCCACGACCAGGCGCGCAATGTCGCGCGGGCGCGGCTGCGCCGTCGGGGCGAACAGCGGGGTGAAGGCGATCGGTCCGACCAGCAAGCGGCGCACGAGCTCGGGGTCGGCCCCGCGGCCCAGCTCTCCACGCGCGCAGGCACGCTCGAGAATCAGCGTGACGTAGCGTCGCTCGCCGGCAAACAGCCGATCCTCGAGCGCCGTGGCGAGCTCCGGGTCGCCCGCCAGCTCGGCGACGAGGCCCGCGAGAGCTGCGCGCGCCCGGTCGGTTCCGGTGAGTTCCGCGATGCGCTCGGCGAGCGCGACGAGGTCGTCCTCCAGCGTCCCGCTGTCGACCGCAGTCGGAAGCTCAGCGGAGTGGACGACGGCCGCAAAGATCATTTCGGCCTTCGAGCGCCAGCGGCGGTACACGGCGCCGCGCCCGACGCCGGCGTGGGCCGCCACGCGCTCGATCGTCGTGCCGGCGTAGCCCTCGCGGGCAAGCAACTCGTGGACCGCGTCACGGACCGCCGCGTCGACGCGCGCCTCTCGAGGACGGCCGAATGTGGTGCTCCCGGACATTACGAGACTAATAGTATCGTAAGCTCGCCGTCGAGAACCTCCCAGCTCGACTACTGCTCTTGCGAGACAGCGAGCGCGCACGCGTCGACGCCGCTCGCTCCTGCCAGTGTTCGATGTGCGCCTGGCTGACGCCGATCGATGGCCGCCCGAGCCGTGACAGCGGGAGCTGTCGGCGAGACGACGGCATCGAAACTGCCCGATCACGGGTTCTCGAGTTCGAGGATCATGCTGTGCAGCCCAGGGCCCAGCGTCTCGAGGTACTCGACGTCTCGAGCCGTCTCCTGGGCGGCCGGCGACGCGAAGTCGTGCTGTAGGGATGCCATGTCGTCCCAGTCCAGCGCGGCGACGAGGTGGTAGGGCCGTGGGCCGCGAACGGGGGAGATGTTGCGGCTCACGGTGTAGGCGCGGACGCGCGAGAGCTGCTGGGCGAGCGGCACGTGGACATCGAAGTAGTGCCGGTCGAACGCGGTGGTGTCGGTGGGCTGCGGGTAGAGGATGAGGAAGCCACGGCTTTGGCTCGTCTCGTTAGTCGGCTTGGACGACTTGGAGCGTGTTGCCGTCGGGGTCGCGGAAGAAGAACATCGGCGGCACGAAGTTCCCGAGGCGCAGGATCTCCTCGTCGGCGTCCACCCCGCGGGCGCGTAGCTTGGTGTGGTCGGCGTCGATGTCGGTGGTGGTCAGGCTGATGCGCGTGTCGATGCCGGGCGCTCCCCACATCCCGCCGCGCGGAGGAACGAGCGCGATCGTGGTCCTCGCCTGCGGCGGCGCCACCTCGAGCCAGCGCATGTCCCCGCCGGGACCGGAGTCGGTGCGCGTCTCGAAGCCGAGCTTGCCCGCGTAGAAGTCAAGCGCGCGGTCCTGATCGGTGACGGGAACGATCACCCGCCCCACTTCGGTGATGTTGGTCAGGTGTTCGGTGTCGTTCACGTTCTGCTCCTTCGCGACGATGGCTAAAAAGGCACTGACTGGACTGAGTATACGAACTTGACTCCGTACAGCAAGATAGACTTCTGGCGGTGTCCCACGCGGAGCTCGAACCGTCGCTGCGGGAGCGCCAGAAACGCGAGACCCACGCGGTCATCGCGCACGCCGCGGAGATCCTGTTCGCCGCGCGCGGGTTCCAGGCCGTGACGGTCGAGGAGGTCGCGCGGGCGGCTGGCGTGTCGCGCCAGACGGTCTTCAACCACTTCCCCAACAAAGAAGATCTCGTCTTCGATCGCGCCCCCGAAGCCGAGGCGCTCATGGTCGCCGCCGTACGCACCGGCATCGCCGGGGCGGGCCTGGTGGCGAGCTTTCGCGAGATGACCCGCCTATTCTGGTCGCGGATGGAGGCCCTGCCCGACCCGCGGCCGCGAGGCGGGTTCTTCGACCTCGTCGACGCCTCCCCCGCGTTGCAGGCCTACGCGCGCGACGCAAGCTCCCGTGCCACCGCCCGCGTCGCTGAGACCATCGCCAACGACATCCAAGCCGACGGGGATGACCTGCGACCGCACGTTGTCGCCGCAGCCCTCACCTCCGTCTATGACGCCATCTTCGCGGCAGCGCAACGTCGGATCGTGGCCGGCGAGCACCCACGCCGCTTCCTACCGGGACTGCTCGATCAATCCGACCGCGCCTACGACCTCCTCGAAGCCGGAATCGGCCGCTACCCGAGGACTTCTAAGCGCGCCAAGCGCGCGGGAAACCGCGCCTGACTCAACCGCCCGGGTGCATGCTGTTCGGGGCGACCCTCGTGGCGCTCGTCAGCGACTGGGCGAGCGTGATGACGCGCCAGTGATCAAACGCACCGCTGCGATCCTGGTCGCGCCTCACCACTGGTGACCTCGTCATGGCGGACGAGTCGCTTCTGCGCGGACGCCGATGATGGCCATAGTGCGACCGGGCTTTGGCTGCTTGAGACGGAGGTCAGTTCGACTCGTGCCGGGCGAGTCTACGACCACTTCCTCGCGTGGGCGGGTGACAGTTGGGTCCGCACATCGACCGCTTCACCCGCTGTCGGAGAAGTAGTGGCTCTGCTGAGCGAGCGAACGGCGCGCCTCGGCGATCCGACGCGCACCCACGCATCCTTGCCACTCCGGGACGGCGAGCGCAACGTGCAGCTGATCGCCGATGCGCTCCTGACGACACAGCAGAACGTGTCGGGCCACCTGCGGCTTCTGCGCGCCGGCGGCGTGGTCTCTCGACGACCGGTCGGTCGCGAGGTGTTCTACGCGTCCACCGACGGAACGGCGTTCGACGCCTGGGAGACGATCGTCGCCGGACTCCAAGCGCGGCGGCACGGCTGATCGAGGCGACTCCCGTTCACCACAACACGTTGGCGTTCAACGTCGTCCCGCTGCTGGGCAAGCTGGATGACGCTCACGGCTACACCGATGAGGAGCTAAAGCTGGTCAGCGAGTCGCGCAAGATTCTCCAAATCCCGACCTGGCGATGGCGCCGACGTGCGTTCGCGTACCGGTCATGGTCAGCCACGCCATTCAGCTGCGCGCAACGTTCTCCGCTCCGGTTGCTGCCGAGGCCGCCATCGTGGTCATGGAGCGCTTCCCAGGCCTCGTGCTTGAGCTGGCGCCTACCCCGCTGGAGTGGGCGGGGCGCGATGAGGTCGCGGTGGCCGGGTGCGCTCAGACCTCCACGATCCCCACTCACTCAATCTCTTCGCAGTTGGCGACAACCTTCTCAAGGGCGCGGCCCTCAACGCCGTGCAGATCGCCGAGCTGTTGCACCAGCACGGCACCATCCGTTCGCGCGACGGTAGGTCCGCGTAGCTGCCGTGATCCGAAGCGCCTGTCCTGCCCGAGCGCGGCGCCCGGCACGACTCGACCAGTCCCGCGGCCCTCCTCGGCCGAGACGACGACCAGCTCCATGCCGGGTGAGCGCTTCCCGGCAACGATCGCTTAGCCCGCTCCCGGCCGAGTGCTGGTGCCGGGACGGAAGCGCCACGCGACCAGTCCACACGAATGCGTCCTGCGTCCTGTCAACCAGCACCCGATGACCGAACCTCGACCGGCACGCCGAACACGTCCGGCAAGCCGATCGACGTACGGGGCCACCTTCCGCGGCCGGCTCACGACGTTTCATCCGGCAGCACAGTTAGCTTCGCGGCATGGACAGGCCGGTTCAGCTGCTGTTGATCTCCGGAAGCCCGCGGTCGGAGTCGACTAACACGGCGGTGCTCCAGACCGCACGGGTGCTCGCGCCCGACGGCGTCGCGACAGTGCTCTGCGGCGGCATGGGCGGGTTGCCGCACTTCAATCCCGACGATGATCGCGAGGGCGAGCCGGTGCATGACGCCGTCGCGGAGTTGTAAGCGCAGGTCACGGCGGCGGACGGGCTGCTGATCTGCGCTCCCGAGTACGCCGGGGCGCTGCCAGGGGCGCTGAAGAACCTGCTGGAATGGACGGTCGGTGATGCCGGCACCTATCGTAAGCCCGTGGGCTGGATCAACGCGTCAGGCGGCGCCGACCGGCGGAGCGGACGCCCATGACTCCCTGCGCAAGGTGCTGGGCTACGTCCACGCCGACATCTCGACGCGGCCTGTCTGCGGGTCCCGGTCACCCGCAATGCCGTCGGCCCGAATGGGACGATCGCCGACCTGCAGATCCGCGAGCAGATCGTCGCGGCGATCACCGCGCTCGCCAGACACGTCGCCCAGCGCGACGTAAACGACTCAGACCAGTAAATGAAGCTGCAAGCCGCGCGCACCCCGCGCGAGGCTGCCCGGCCCCGACCGTTGACCCACCTTGCTTCGCAAGACGATCGGCTTATGGGACAGTTGATAGCGCGCGATTCGTCGATTAGCAGGAGCGTCGACCATTAGCCGGGGTAAGTGCGCGGCGTGACTTGGCGCCTGTAGCCTGGCCGATCATGGTGGCCATCACCCGACGGCTGGCTCGACCGCGCTAATGGAATCGATCCGTCCCATCAGAGGCGAGGAGCTCGACCGATTGAAGCCGCTGTGGCTGGCCCTGCAGGATCATCACATGCGGATTTCACCTCGGCTCGCCGATCTTCCCAAGCGCTCACCCGACGAATCGTGGCGGCGCCGGCGCGCGAAATATGCTCATTGGCTCGAGAGGCCCGGCACCTTCGTCCTGGTCGCCGGGAGGGACGACGATCTGGTGGGTTACGCGTTCGTCACGATCGAGCCGGGGTACGCCTCGTGGGACAGCGGCGATCAACTTGCAGAACTTGAGACGCTGTCGGTAGCTCCCGCGGCGCGCGGTCAAGGGGTCGGCTCGCGGCTTGTGGCGGCCGTGCGAGCGCGACTTGCCTCCGATGGCATCGCCCAGCTAGCTGTCACCTCGGCCATAACGAATGTTGGATCGCATCGCTTCTATGAGCGCCACGGTTTCAACCAGGCGCATACCGTGTTCGTCGGGCCGACCAACCTGGAGACTGCCGTGGCCCAGCAGTGAGGCTGCGGCAGCCCCTTGAACCACTCCGGGCGCTCTGAGCCGTTTCGGAGGGGGGATCGGTTGTGGCCCGGGGTACCGGCAGGACAATGGGGCGGTGTCGCAGTCGACACGGCTCGCGCTTGCTCCGAGGCGATGCTCAGCTGGCGAGCTCTCTGAGCGGCTTCGTCAAGCGTTCGGCGAGACCGGGATCGGTTCGTTCGGTTTCATCGAGCAGCGCTTGGGTGATCGCTGCGAAGGCGCGCTTGAGCTCTGGGATGTCGAGCGAGCGGACGAGCGCCAAAGCGACGGCCACGGTCACCTCGGGCGGAAGGTCGTCCATCCCGCGGCCTTGGACCGCGGTCACGCCGTGGCGCAGACACGCCATAGCGAGCACCTGGTCTCGCATGGCGCTGATCATGTACTCCGCCTGCCACACCCGGCCGCGGGCGATGCTCGACCGGGCGTGCAGCGCATAGAGCCACCCCATGCCGACCAGCTCGACGGCGCCGGGCCCAGCAGCGATGAGTGGGTTGGCGGCGGTTCCGAACAGTAAGCGGAAGTTTGGCCCGATCGCGCCGAACTGCGCCTGGGCCCAAAACGAGATATCGACCTGCAGCGTGCTGGAGAGCAGGAAGACCCGATACAGGGTCTCGCCGCGGGTCACATCCAGGTGATGCACGGCAGCGTGCTCTCTGTACATCCGCTCGGCCCAGTCAGCGATGGCCGGCGTGCGGTCCGCGTCGGATGCGAGACACAAGGCGAGATCTATGTCTGACCAGCGATCCTCGCGCCCGAGCGCGGAGGACCCAAGCAGCGCGGCGGCGCTGATGCGGGCATCCGCTCGGGCGCCCGAGACGAGCTCGTCTCGTAGCCGCTCGCGATCCTCTGCGGTAAACACGCTGTGGACACTACGGACGCGGAGCGCCGAGCGGCGGCTCAGGCGGTCAGCACGACCGGCGCGCCGTCGCGCACGACCACGGTGTGCTCGGCGTGCGCCGACCGCGCGCCATCGCTGGTGCGCACCGTCCAGCCGTCGCTCGTGGCGCGTACCGCGCCGCTGCCCGCCGAGATGATCGGCTCGATGGTCAAAACCAGCCCATCAGTCAACGGCCGGGAGAGCTTTGCGACATAGTGGTTTGGGACGCGTGGCGCCTCATGGATGCGTCGGCCGATTCCGTGACCCATGAGCTCGGTACACACCGCATGCCCGTCGGCCACAACCGTTCTCTCAACTGCGGCTCCAATGGCATTTAGCGGTGCCCTCACTTGGGCTGCTCGCATCCCCGCAGCCAATGCCCGATTCACGGTCGCCATCAGTCGACGGTCGCTCGGACGGGCCCTGCCAACGGGCACCGTCACGCACGCGTCGGCGTAGAAGCCATCAAGCTCGGCGGTCACGTCGAGCTTGACCAAGTCCCCCTCGCGTAGACGGCGAACGCCCGGGATGCCATGAACGGCCTCGTCGTTGACGCTGATGCAGGTCACCCCGGGGAAGCCGTAGTCGAGCTGAGGTCCCGAGCGCGCACCAGCTCGCCGAAAGATGCGCCCCGCGACCGCGTCGAGCTCGCTCGTCCTCACGCCTGGTTGGCTCGCCCGCCTCATCATCCGCAGCGTCTCGGCCACAACGCGCCCCGCCGCCCGCAGCGCGGCAAGCTCCTCGGCGGTCTCGACAGACATGGACTCAGCGTACGCGAGGCCCGACGCGCAGCCTCGCCGCTCCGGGTGAGGATCCGCCGTGGGACGCTGTTCGGATGCACAAACCACAAGCCGTTTGACCGGGCGCGGTCGCCACTGTTCACCCACTGGCGTGCCGTACTGGCGCGCCTCAACTCGGGCCGCACGTTGAAGCTCGTGGCAAGCTTGCGGCGATGAACAACATCTTTGAGCCCGGGTGGGACGCGGAGCAGGATCGGGCACCGTTTCGCTGGCGGCGCGCCAGGATCGGACGTCAGGCCGGGTCACAGAAACTCGGCGCGGCGCTGTACGAGCTGCCCTCCGGCGCGTCGACGTGGCCGCTGCATATCCATCATGCCAACGAAGAGCTGAAAATCGTGCTGGCTGGCCGCCCGACGCTGCGTTCGCTCGACGGTGAGCGGGTGCTCGAGCCTGGCGAAGTCGTCCCTTGCCCCGCCGGGCGCGGCGGGGCCCACCGGATCGACAATCGAACGACGGAGGCCATGCGTCTGCTCCTCGTCAGCACGATGATCTCGCCCGAACTCAACGAGTATCCCGACAGCGGCAAGCTCTGGGGACTGGGCTTCGCCCCGGGCGGCGAGCACGGCACCGACACGCCGGAGATCGTCGGACGGCCCGAGGGCAACCTCGACTACTTCGAAGGAGAATCATGACCGTGCCGCAACGCGATGCCTCTGCGGAAGAATCTGCCGATGGTGGATTGGCCAGGTTGGGGCGACTGAGCCCGTCGAGATGCGGCCGCCAGATGCGGCGTGGCGAACGGGAGCGACAATTGCTTGAGACCAAGTTGGGGCCGTGGCTCGTGGCCGAGGTGGAGCATGTGGGATCTACGGCGGTCCCAGGCCTGGCTGCCAAGCCGATCCTTGACCTGCAAGCCGCCGTCGAGGATCTCCGGTGCGCGTCGAGCTTCGCATCCACCCCGCGGGTAGCCAACCGGCCATGACTACTTTCACGAACGATCGGCTACGTCGGCACCACGACCGACTCGGCACGCATTTGGCTTCCTTTCGCCTCGGGCTAATCGCGCCAGTCACGGACCAGATCGCTGAGATGACGCTGTAGCGAAATCCCCGTCCCACAAATTCACGTAGGCGTTCAGCGAGTCGAAGCTCTCGTTCCAGAACTCCTCGAACCCCCCGACCCACTCATAGACCGGGCGCAGCCCTCGGGCATCCAGGCCGTAGATGCGCTGGCGGCCGGCCTCGCGTACATGCACGAGGCGAACCTCGCGGAGCACCTTCAGATGCTTGGAGACGCTCGGCTGGGCGATCCCCAGCTCCCCGACCAGTTCGAGGACGGGGCGGTCGCCGCCTCGGAGCACGTCGAGGATGTCGCGCCGCTGCGGCTCAGCGATCGCGTTGAAGGCGTCGGAGGTCGTTACCCGTCGAAGATCGGGCGGATAACGTCGACCGCACGGCCACAATCGCTCGTCGACTCGAACTCGCCGATGTCGAGCAGGTTCTCGACGAGGGTCTCGATGCCCGTGGGCATTCCGCTCGGCCCCAGCTTCGTGCGGTTGCACGCGGCGACAAACGAACAGGACCGACTCCAGCGACTTTCGTCAGAGTCTTTCCAGCCCGGCATCTCGGCACCGTGGTCTTCAAAGAACTCGGTCAGGTCCACGTGACGGCGTTATGGGAAGGTCCCGCCCGCGTGGTCGCCGCAAACACACGAAGAGAGCTGCTGGATGCGTCTATTGCCGAGATGCGGCATGCACAGATTGTGCTGCCGGCGGCTCCCCACCAGGAACGAGCAAGACCGCACACCTGCCTCAACAGGCCAGCGAGCACCGCACGATCACCGGCGGCTCCCTCGTAACGCGCGGATTCCGCTGATGTCATGGGGCAGGTCGCTTCTGCTCCGATCGACCGATGAAAGTCAAGGGCCCGGGTAGCGAATTTTTCGGGGCTGGATCGGTCGGGTGCTGCTCGCGCAGGGCTTCAGATCGTCTCCTGTGAGCTCGATTCGGCCGCCCGTTCGGTCCCGGGTTCGACAGTTCCGTGTGTGTTTTGGCGGGTTGAGCAGCCGTTTCCCCAGTGTTTGCGGGGGTAGGGCGCTGGGGCGGGCTGGTTTTCATAGGTAAACGTTTCTGGCGCTTTGCGGCTT
>JAABUY010002373.1_pt1 | contig 22492 bp, 22 predicted proteins | sample 5560271 | NCBI WGS metagenome assembly JAABUY01 (sample SAMN10711886, study PRJNA513374) | rock metagenome | isolation source: Antarctica rocks | place: Antarctica: Victoria Land, University Valley | reverse complement strand
CTCGAATAGATCAACGACAACACCGGCGCCGGCAGTGAAATGGATAACCCCCATAAATATAAGGGCTCGTTGGCTCATTTTGGCTGCATCTCGACACACGTGTCGGGATACAGTGAAGATTGACCACGATCAGCGGCCGAGATTGAACAAATCAGCCGTCTCGGCGACCGTGTTCAATGTTGGCTGCATCCCGGGGCTGGCTAACCTGCGCTGTGCGCGACGGCCACCCATTGTCAACCCGGCAGGCGCACCCCAGGGGCGAGGACCGCCGCGATCCCCAACGGCGACGACGGCCGGCAACGCGACGATCAGCGCGGCGGCGACGCGCGCCACGAGCGCCACGAGCGCCCGACCCGGCCTCACCTCCACGGCCGGACCCCCACGCAGCGCCCGGCTCGTTGGCGGAGGCCGATGCATGAACACGGTCGTGGCCAGATCAGCAGTAGCGGGAGGACGCCGGTGTTTCACGGATTTCGGTCTGGAGCATGGCGTTGTGGAAGGCGATGCGGCCAACGACGTCGCGTTGCTTGGCCATCCTCTCGGCGTCTTCGGTTTCCCGCTGATCGCGGTTACGGACGACGACGTGGTCAGAACTGGCGCATATCCCGGCAGCGGTAACGGCGCCGACAAGAGGCTGGAAAGACAGTTGGCCAACGGGGCGGTGCCAGCACCCGGTTCGCGCAGACGTCCTGGACACGACGTTTCCTCTCCGCCGCACGGCGCTGCCCACTCCGGCGAAGCACCCGTCCACTACAGCTCGGCCGGCACACACCGAGGCTCACCAGTGCCTCGCCCCACGAATCGAAGTCAGGAGCCATATGAACATCACCCTGAGCGCAGTGCTCCTGGAAGCTGCCGAGCTGGAGCCTGAGAGCGCCTTCTGGCACCAGTTGCTGGGCGGCAGCGTCGCACCGGACGCAGACACATCACTTTCTGCGGGTCGACGGGTTCCCGGCGATCGTGAGCCAGCTGACCCCGAGACATCTTCCACCGCAATGGCCCGACGGACGTTCACAGCAGATGCACATCGATCTGACCGTTGACGATCTGGCGGCTGCAGACCATCTGGCAACCGGTGCCGGCGCCCGTCGTCTCGCACCCGAAAGCGATGTCGCTTCCTCCCCGGCCACAAGCGGCCGGATCTACGCCAGTCCGGCCGGACACCCCTTCTGCCTCCGCGCCAAATGACCCGGCAGACCGCCATCCAGTACCGATGTAGCCCCCCGCCGTCGAGGCTCGTGACCGGTCGTCATCCAGCTCAACCGCATCCGGGTCGCGCAGCGGCCGTAACCCTTCGCCCGGTGTGCGGGCGAAGTTGAACTGGTAGCGGCCCATAAAGTCGGCCGTGATAGCCGACCATGATCAATCTCGGCGCTACTTCCTGTACCTAAACTGCTCACACCCGGAGCCAGCGTCGCTAACGAGCCGGTGCCAAAATGTTCGATCAGTCGGATTCCGGAACAACTTGCGAGGCGACGTCGATCCAGGTCACGGCTCTGGGGTACGCATCGCCCCGAGCCAGACCCTGAGAGAACCAAGGAAGTGGAACGGTCCGTCATGGCCCGATTCCGCGCGGCAGGGGCGACCACCCTTCGGTGACCGCCCCTGCCGCGGAACCTTGCTCGGTTACTTCAGTCCGGGTGGGGTGTAGCCGGCGGCGTCCGGACCCAGGTACGGGCTGTCGGTGATCGGCTTGAGGCCGGCGGGCTGGGAGGCGCTTGGTTGGCTGATGAAGACCTTCTGTGCTGGTGGGGCTCCTGGCTTGGAGTAGTCCAGCGGGACGATGACCCCGAGGTCGAGGTTGGTCACGGACCGGAAGGCGGTGTTCATGCCGTCGCGGGTGAGGTCTTTGTTGTCGCACGCCTTCTTCAGTACCTCGGTGAACGCTTTGCGACCCCATAGCCCACGGTGATGGAACCGTCGATCACGGCGTCGGGGTACTTGGCCTTGTAGTCGGCGACGGGCTTCGCCGTGCTCGGCTCGGTGCCGCTGATCGGCCGCGCGCCGGAGCCAAAGTAAAACAGCTTTTCTAGTGCGGGACCGGCTGAGGTCTTCAGCAACCCGGGCACAAAACTTCCGTCCGTGGAAAGGATCGGCACATTCAGTCCGGTGCTGGCGTCAACGCCGACGGCCGAGGCTGCCGCCGTCGGTGCGAGGGTGATTCCGATGGCTTTGACGCCCTGACTCTTCAGGTCCGTGACCTGGGCGGTCATATCGGTGTCAGTCCCCTTGACCTTCTTCTCCACCAGGGTGAGCCCATTCTTCTGGGCGACATACTGGGCGCCAGCCAGCCCGTTGATGCCCGCGTCAACGTCGATGTAAATGTATCCGACCTTGTCACCCTTGTGGATGAGGTTGTTGGCCAGGGCATAGTCGAACAAGTTGATCTGCTGGTAGTCGTAGGTGGTGCCGACGAGCATGATCTGCTTGTTGGTCAACAGGCTCGACGTCAGCGACACCGGGACCGTCAACATCTTGTCCGAGGTCAGCTGGTCCTGCAACGCCGCGACCTGCGCACTGCCGATGACCTGGGAGATACCCAGGACCTGATCCTTCATCTGCTGGTACTGGGTGACCGCGTTCTGCACGTTGTAGCCGGTGTCCTTGGTGACGACGTTAATCTTGCGGCCGCAGACTCCGCCTGCGGCATTGATCTGATCGTAGTACAGCGCTTCGGCCTGGGTGAGGTTCTTCCCAGCCGAGGCGAAGGGGCCTGTTAGGTCGGTGAGCTGGCCGACGGAGATGGTGTCGGCGGTGACGCCGGTGCCGGTTTTCACTCCTCCGGCGCTACCACCTCCTCCGGATGAGTCGGATGCTTTGGTACTACAGCTGGCGGCGGCGGTGAGCAGTCCGGCGGCCAGCACCGCTACAGCGATGCGGCCTGATGGGTTTAACAATGTGTTCCTCCACTACTGGGTGCCCATGCCGGTCGGCCCGGGGCAGATTTGGTTAGCACCCTGAAGGTCAGGGGTTGTGCGGTGATGCCCCCGGCGTATGCGGGTCAGCGGTGCTGCCGCCCCGGGGGATCTTTGGGGCATTCGAACTAGTTCCGGCTACCCGGGTTGTGGTCCGGGCGCTGGGGGTGAGGTGCAGGGGTGTGGCGAGGCGTTGGCCGATGGCGGCGAGTCCGCCGGATTCGAAGAGCAGGAATCCGATGATGGCGGCGCCGTAGACGTATTTGGCGAAGCTGCCTGCGTCGATGCCGCCGGAGCCGGGTTGGGCGAGGAAGGGGATGCTCGCCCCGTACTGAGAGAGGATCTGGGGCAGGCCGACGACGAGGATGGCGCCGAGGGCGGAACCCCCGACGGTGCCGATCCCGCCGATGACGATCATCGCCAGGAACTGCACGGACAGGTCGAAGCCGAAGGTATCCGGCACGATCCGGGAGAACGTCAGGGCGAACAGCACCCCGGCCAACCCGGCGTACATCGACGACAACACGAACGCGGAGGCTTTGTACCGGCGGACGTTCACCCCCATGACGGCGGCGGCGATCTCGGAGTCCCGCACCATTTGCATGGCCCACCCGGGGCGCCCCCGCAACAAGTTCTTCGCGAACACATAGGACAACACCACCAGGGCGAGCCCCAGGAACCAGAGGCGTTCGAACTTCCCGAACTCCACGCCTGCGATGTACACCGAGGGGTCGGTGGTGTCGAAGACGAACCCGAACAGGTTGAACGCGGGCACGTTGCGGCCGTTGAACCCACCGGTAATCTTCTCCGCGTTGAACAGGATGTGTTGGTCGATGAACACCAACGCCAACGACGCGATGGCCAGGTAAATACCCCGCAGCCGCGAGGAGATCGGGCTGAACAACAACCCGAGCAGTCCAGCGAGGAGCACCGCGAGGATCGCGGCCACCACCGTGGGTAGCTGCAGACCCGAGGTGGAAATTCCCCCACCGACCTTGCTGGGTTTGCCGGCGAAGAAGGCGTACCCGTAGGCCCCGGCGGCGAGGAAGAAAGCATGCGCCAGCGACACCTGACCGGTGTTGCCCGACAACAAGTTCAACCCGATGGCCCCGATGATCGCCGCCATGCAGAACAACCCGGTCTGCAACAACGAGGTGGACAAGTACAGGGGCAACACGGCGACGACGAGCACCACCAGCACCCGCAGCAGCGTCGGTCGACGGATCCCTCTTCCTCGGGGGCGTGCCACCGGGGCGGCGCTGGCACCAGCCGAGGCCGGGGTAGCAACGTCGGCGCTAGACACGGGCGATCCCCTTCGTTCCGAACAACCCCGACGGTCGCCACAGCAGCACCAGGATCATCACGATGTAGGGCATGATCGACCCGAAACCACCGCCCAGGAACGGGACTTTGTCCTCATACCCGGAGGTCAGGGTTTCGGCGAGGCCGACCACGACTCCGCCGACGAGGGCACCCCCGGCGGAGTCCAAACCCCCCAGGATCGCCGCGGGGAACGCACGGAACGCGATGAGCCCGGTGGTGTTCGTCAACCCCGGGGTGGGAAAGGCGATCAAAAACACTGCGGCGATTGCGGCGAGGACCCCGGCGATCACCCAGGACAGCACGGACACCCGCCCCAACCGGATGCCCATCAGGGCTGCGGCTTCCCCGTCCTCCGCGGCGGCCCGGGTGGACACCCCCCAGGAGGAAAACTTGTAGGCGGCGAAGAACAAACCGAGCACCACCACCGCCACCACGATGGCCGCGAGCCGGGACTGTGGGACGGTGAACCCGAACAGGGTGACCAATTTGCTGCCCCACGGGTCCCCGGTGCTCAGCACCTGCGACCTGATCCTCCGGGTCAGCTCGGTGAGCAGCAGGATGTCCACGCCGATGGTCAGGATCGCCAACGAGTTCACATCACCGCGCAAGCGGCGGACGAACACCACCTCGATGAGCAACGCCGCAACCCCGGTGGCGGCGATACCGAACAGCAACGCCACCCAAAACCCGAACTGTTGGTGGGTGACCCCGATGACGTAACCACCCAACAACACCAGGGAGCCGTGCGCGAAGTTCACCACCTCGGTGGACTTGTAAATGACCACGAACCCCAGCGAGATCAGGGCATAAATGAACCCCAGCGACACCCCCTGGATCAACAGCTCCACAAACTTCGTCACGCCGTAGCCTCCGTGCTGTCGGTGCGGTTATCAGTGCCAGTGCCGGTGTCGGTGGTGTCGTCGCCGGTACCGAGGTAGGCGCGGATCACCGCCGGGTCTTGCTGGACGTCGGCGGGGACGCCGTCGGCGATGAGCCGCCCGAAGTCCAGCACCGTGACCCGGTCGGAGATCTGCATGACCCGTCCCATGTCGTGCTCCACCAACAGCACCGAGGTCCCCAACGCGTCGCGCACACTGGCGATGGATCCAGCCATCTGCGCCGACTCATCGGCGTTCATCCCCGCCACCGGCTCGTCCAGCAACAACACACTGGGCTCCATGGACAGGGCCCTGGCCATCTCGACGCGCTTCTGGTCCCCGTAGGACAACAGGCCAGCCGGACCGTGCAGCTTGTCCGCGAGACCGAGGAAGTCGGCGATCTCCTGCACCCGGGCAGCGTGGCGGGATCGCTCCTTGGTGGCGCTGCGCAGGGGGATTCCGGTCGAGACGAAGCCGGCCTTGGTCAGGTGGTGGCGGCCGAGCATCAGGTTGTCCAGCACCGACTGGGTTTTGGACAGCGCAATGTTCTGAAACGCCCGCCCCACCCCCAACCCGGCGATGCGGTGGGGCCGTAACCCCGTGACCTCGCGGTCCCCGAGGAACACGGCACCTTCGGTGGCGGCGTACACCCCGGAGATCACGTTGAAACAGGTGGACTTGCCGGCTCCGTTGGGGCCGATCACCGCGTGAATGGTGCCCGGCTGGACGGTGAACGACACCGTGTCCAGGGCGGTCACCCCGGCGAAACGCACCGTCACGCCCTGCACCCGCAACGCCGGAACCACCGGTGTGCTCACGCCACCCACCGCTTCAACCCTCGTGACGCTGTTCCGGCGGGGCTGCGCATGCTGGGTCGCCGACTCGCTCTCGCCGCCGGGCGTCTCACCGAGGTACAGCCGCTGCACCGCGTCGGTGTTCGCCAGCTCCGCCGCCGGGCCGGACAACGACACCGTTCCCAGCTCCAGTACGTAGGCCAGGTCGGCCACATCCAGGGCCATCGCGGCGTTCTGCTCGACGAGCAGGACTCCGACCCCGGTGGAGTTGATGTCTCTGATCACCCGCCCGATCTGGCCGATGATCTTCGGGGCCAGCCCCAACGACGGCTCATCCAACAACAACAACCTCGGCTCGGCCATCAACGCCCGACCGATGGCCAGCATCTGCTGCTCCCCACCCGACAACAGGGCCGCCCGACCATGCCGGCGGTCCGCCAACACCGGGAACATCTCGAACACCTGCTTCTGCAACCGGCCCCGCGCCGAACGCGACGCGTTGCCCAGCGAGCCGGCGCGCAGGTTTTCCTCCACTGTGAGGCGACCGAAGACGCGCCGCCCCTCCGGGACCTGCACCACCCCGGACTTCACAATCGCCGCCGCGTCCCGCTTGAGCAACTACCTCCCATCCAGCACCACGCTGCCGCCGGTGACCGCCCCACGGTGCATGCGCAACGTGCCCGACACACACCGCAACAACGTCGATTTACCCGCCCCATTACTTCCCAACAGGGCAGCCACCTTGCCATCCGGAACAGTCAGGGACACCCCCCGCAACGCCCGCACCGCACCCCCATACGCGACATGCAAATCCTCCACCGCCAACATCGGAAAATGACTTGCACGGTGCGAACATCGAAATAGGCGACGATGGAAAGCGCGCCCAAATGGACGCCCGCCGCGGTAAACGGCGATTGCTCGACACGAGTCATAGTGGTCTCCGTACCAGCGGGATTAGTTCAGGGCGCGACGCAAAGAGCAGTTCTGTTCTGAAGCCGTCCACAATTCTCACTGAGGTGGAGGTACCGCATAGTTGCGGAGTCGGCAGCTGGTCGGCGCAAAAGAAATGACGGTGGTGGCGCGTTCCCGCCGCATTTGAGTCTGTGGTACCGGTCACTTCTAAGCAATCCACGCGACGTGATAGGTCTATAAGCTGCCGCTATGGATCGGGAAGGGGTACTTCAGGAACGGCGCGCTCCGGCAGCGGGCGTGGCGGTCAGGCCCGACGCCCGATTCTCGGTCATGGAGAGGTTGTGGCCCATGCGTGTTTGTTTGGTGTGGAGGTAGCGGACGTTGTGGGGGTTGGTGATGGCCGGTATCGGTACTCGGTCCACAATGGTCAACCCGTGTGCGCGAAGGCTGGCAAATTTTGCGGGGTTGTTGGTGATCAGGCGTACACGGTGTGCGCCGAGGTCGGTGAGGATGTCGGCCCCGGGCGCGTAGTCGCGTGCGTCGGCGGGGAACCCTTGGGCGAGGTTGGCCTCGACGGTGTCGAGGCCCTGCTCTTGCAGGGCGTAGGCAGCGATCTTGTGGGCGAGGCCGATCCCGCGTCCTTCATGGCCGCGGAGATACACCACGACGCCGCACCCCTCCTCGGCGATGGCGCGTATCGCCTGCCCGAGTTGGGTGCCGCAATCACAGCGCAACGACCCGAGGATGTCGCCGGTGAGGCACTCACTGTGCACCCGCACCAGCACCCCCCGCTCCGCGCGTCCCGCGGCGGTCACATCCCCGGTGACCAGGGCGAGATATTCGGTGCCATCGAGCTCGGAGCGGTAGGCGATGGCCCTGAAGTCACCGAACTCGGTGGGTAGGCGCGCAGACGCCACCGGGATCACCCGCTGTTCGGTGCTGCGCCGGTAACGCACGAGGTCGGCGATGGCCAGGACCGGCAGGTGGTGCTCGGCGGCGAAGTGCCGGAGTCGGCGACCGCGGCGCATGGAACCGTCGTCGTCGATGATTTCGCTGATCACCCCCACCCCGGACAACCAACGTCAACAGATCCGTGGTGGCTTCGGTGTGCCCGGCCCGCACCAACACCCCACCCGCGCGGGCCCGCAACGGGAAAACGTGTCCCGGACGGCGGAAATTTATCGGTTGCCCCGCAGGGTCGGCCAATGCCCGCACCGTGGCGGTCCGATCAGCGGCCGACACCCCCGTACCCGTGCTGATGTGGTCCACAGAAACGGTGAACGCCGTGTGGTGCACATCGGTGTTCCCCGCCACCATCAGCGGCAGCCCCAACACATCGGCCCGCTCCGCGCTCATCGGGGTACACACAATGCCGGTGCTGTGCCGCACGAGAAACGCCATTTGCCCGACGCTGATCAACTCCGCCGCCCCGACGAGGTCACCCTCATTCTCCCGATCAGCATCATCGGTCACCACCACCAGCTGGCCTCGGGCGAGCGCCGCAACCGCACGCCGAACCGCCTCAACCGGGGTTATCGGCGGCGTTGCTCGCTGCTCGCTCATGCAGCACTAGACCAGCGCAGGCGAGCAACCTCCGCGGGCAAGGTTTCGACGGCGAGGACGTGGGAAAGCCAGGGAACATGGTCTGTCGCAGTGCGCTCGGTTGGATCAACCCAGCGGTAGGCGTCGTATTCCCAATTCAGAGTCAGAGTTTCGGTGCGCGCGACTGCAGTGAATGTATGCACCGTCCATAACGATCCGTCGGCGCTTGGCAGCACGAACGAGCCACCGGCGATCAGCCTCTCAAGGCTGTCCGCACTTAGGCCGGTTTCCTCAACCAGTTCTGTTCGCGCCTGCTCTTCAGGTGATGCACCGGGCTCCAGGTAACCAGTTACGCAATGCCACAAACCGGTATCAGAACCAACGAGTTGGCTACGACGAAGAAGGCACAATTTGCCTTTGCGCCAGAGCGTCACGGCTACCACCGTCCGGCAATATGCTGGGTTGGGTGCGATCCGCGGGGGCCGCTCCGTTCCTGTGTTCATGCCAGGCTTCTCCTTCTCGGGTTGACCGACTCCATTGGCGTCGTCCGGAGATGGTGGGGCGCCGAGTTCGAGTCTGTGGTGGCGGTCACTCCCGAGCAATGCACACGCCGTGATAGGTCTATAAGCCGCGGCTATGGGCGTGTGCCCGAGCCCTCAACCCGTGCGCATCTCCGTTTCCCGCGTGAAGCTCGCACGGAGGTGGTCGCTGAACTCGTGCACGATCCCGGTGCGGTCCGGTCGTCGCAGCAGGACGAGCGAGTACACCCGCTGCAGGTCCATGCCTTCGACGTCCATCACCGAGGAGTCCGCGGCGCACCGTAGATCTGCGGTGGTGCGCGTCATCATGGCCAGGCCCATCCCTGCCTCGAACATGCCCAGGACGGTGCCCATGCTGCGCAGCCGGTGGGGGGTCGGGGCGGGGAGGGCCTTGCTGTCCATGGCAGCCACGATCAAATCGAACAAAGGTCGGTACTGGTCGATCAAGATCACCTCTTCGCCGACCAGCGCCTCGAGGGTGACGCTCGCTCGTCCCGCTAGCGCGTGCCGTGGCGGTGCAACGAGGACGACGTCGTCACTGCCGACGGGCTCGACGAGAAACCGGTCGTCAGTCGGCTCCTCCGAGAGGATCGCCAGCTGGGCGTCGCCCGATTGCAGAGCGGCCAGCACTTCGGGATAGCTGAGGTCGAGGATGATGACGTCGCGGCCGGGGTGCCGGTCGGTGTAGGAGCGCACCAACCGCGGCAGCAGGGCCGCGGCGGTGAGCGGCGTCGAGGCCACTACGATCTGACTGCTCTTCTGCGCGGCGGTGTCCACCAGCCCCTGCAGCACACCGTCGAGGACATCGAGGGCCTGCGAGCCCTCCGCAAGGAGCAACGCACCGGCCGGCGTCATCTCCACCTTGCGTGAGGTCCGCGTCAGCAGGCGCGTCTTCAGCGCCGCCTCGAGCCGCTGCACCCGGTTCGTGACCGCGGGCTGCGACACGTGCAGGTGCCCCGCGGCCGCACTGAAGCTACCGAGCTCGGCCACGGCCACGAAGGTCCCCAGGTCCGACAACGTGACCCGGCGGAGGGCGTCGCGGGAGGTTGCGCTCACGCTCTCGTCCATAGCCCCAGCGTATAGACCTATCACGGTGTGTGGATTGCTGGGGAGTGAGCGGTACCACAGACTCAAACCCGGCGGCCGGCCTCACAGCCGGTGCCTGTCACCCCGACTCCTTCACGCAGATCGCTTCGCGGTTCTGCACGGTCCGTACCCGCTCGACGACATCGAGGTCCACATGAACATTCCGGAGAATGCCTTCAAGAAGGCGCTGCGCGACAAGCAGACCCAGATCGGCCTGGGGCTGTCCATGGGCAACGCGGTGAGCGCCGAGATCTGTGCGGGCGCCGGCTTCGACTGGGTGCTCATCGATGGCGAGCACGGACCCAACGACCTCACCACCGTGCTCGCCCAGCTGCAGGCACTCGCGGCGTACCCCGGTGTGCACGCCCTCGCCAGAATCCCCTCGGGGCGCGGTGAGTACGGCGAGACTTTGATCAAGCAGTACCTCGACCTCGGCGTCCAAACCCTGCTGGTACCGATGATCGACACCGTCGAGCAGGCTCAGGCCGTGGTGCGCGCCGCGCGGTACCCCCAGGACGACGGTGGTGGTGGCACCCGGGGCATCGGTGGGGCTCGCGCCGCCCGCTGGGGCCGCTACCCGGCGTTTCTGCAGGAGTCCAACGAGCAGGTCTGCGTCCTCGTCCAGGCGGAGACCCAGTTAGCGCTCGACAACCTCGAGGCGATCGTCGCTGTTGATGGCGTGGACGGTGTCCTGATCGGCCCGTCGGATCTCTCCGCCTCACTGGGGCACCTCGGCGACCAAGCGCACGCCGATGTCACCTCGGCTATCGAGCGCGCCATCGCGCAGATCCTGGCCGGGGGCAAGGCCGCGGGGGTCTTCACCCTCGACCCCCGCATGGCCCGGCATTACCTCTCCCTGGGCGCCACCTTCGTTTCGGTCGGGCTCGACACCGCGATCCTCCTCATGGGGACCAGCCAGCTCCGCTCAGCCTTGCAGCTCTGACAGAACAGGAACAGCCATGCGCATCATCGACACGCACCACCACCTGTGGGACCTCGACCGCCTGTACTACCCGTGGCTGACCGACCACATCGAGCCGAAGTCCTACGGCGACTACTCCGCCATCCGCACGAACTACCTGATCGGTGACTACCTCGCCGATGTGGACACCACCGACGTCGTCAAGTCGGTGCACCTCGCCGCCGGGACGATGGACCTGATCAAAGAGACCGAGTGGCTGCAGGCCATGTCCGAGGACTTGGAGACCTCCCGCGGTTTCCCGCACGCCATCGTCGCCGGGGTCAACTTCAACGGTGAAGCAGTCGAGGAGCAGTTCGCTCAGCAGCGCACCTACAGCAAGGTCCGCGGCCTACGCCAGCTCCTCAGCACTGCCGTGACCGCCGGGGCAATCGACCTGTCCACGACCCCGGGCTGGTACCCCTCGCTCGCGCTGATGCCGAAGTACGACCTCTCCTTCGACCTGCAGGTGCACCCCTCGCAGCTCGGCACGGCCGTCGAGATCGCCGACCGCAACCCAGACCTGCTGATCATCCTCGACCACTGCGCACTGGTGAACTACCACGACCCCGAGCTGCTGCAGGTGTGGCGCAAGGGCATCCGCGAGCTCGCAACGCGACCCAACACCCGCATGAAGATCTCAGCGTTCATGCTCAACGACCTGACCTTCACTGTGGACAGCATCCGGCCGATCGTTCGCGAGATCATCGCGGCGTTCGGCCTGGACCGCTGCTTCTTCGCGAGCAACTTTCCGGTCGACAGCCTCGCCTACTCCTTCGCCGAGCTGTGGAGCCGCTACCTCGGTGCGGTCTCCGACCTCACCGAGGACGAGCAGGACCGGTTGTTCTACCGCAACGCGGCGGAGACCTACCGGATCGAGCAGTGATGGTCTCCTCGGTCGCGCCGCTGTTCGTTCCCGGGCACATGGCCCGGATGCGGGCGAAGGCACCGACGCTCGGGACCACCATCATCGTGGACCTGGAGGACTCCGTCCCGGCCGCCGACAAGGAGGCCGCCCGTGATGGCGCCGTCGAGCTCGTGGAGGCGATGCCGGGTGCGTGCACCGTGCGGATCAACCCACTCGTCCTGGCCCGTGGCTTTGGAATGGCCGCCGGACACGACGACCTGGCCATCGTGGTGCGACCCGGCCTCGGTGGCCTGGTGACCCCCAAGGTCGACAGCCGGGAGGCGCTGCTGGCCGTCGACGACGCCATCCGCCGCGCTGAATCCGCTGCGGGCCTTGATGAAGCGTCGGTGGCCTTGAGCATCACGATCGAGACTGCGCTCGGCGTGGCCAACCTCGCCGAGATCGCGCACACCGGTCTGGACCGGCCGATGCGGCTGTCCTTCGGGATGGGCGACTTCACCACCGACCTCGGCATCGAGTGGACCCGGGAGGAGACCGAGTGCGACGTCCCCCGTGCGCTGGTCCCGATCGTGTCCCGCGCCGCCGGCCTTCGACGGCCCGGCGACTCGGTCTTCACCGACGTCAACGACGAGGACGGGCTGCGGGCCAGCGCCCTGCGCGGCAAGCGCCTGGGCTACGCCGGCAAGTCCGCCATTCACCCACGTCAGATCGCGATCATCCAGCAGGTCTACGCCCCGAGCGCAGCGGAGCTGGACTGGGCCCACCGGGTCGTCGAGACCGCCGCTGAGCGGATGGCCGAGGGTCAGGGCGCGTTCCTGCTCGACGGCCGGATGATCGACGACCCGATCGTCGCCCGCGCCCGCGAGGTCCTCGACACCGCCCCAGCCTGATCTACCCCTGCCGTTCACTTTCGAAGGAGCTTCACCATGCAGTCAGCGCTCGAGGGAATGGTTGTCCTCGACCTCACCAGCTACCTCGCCGGACCCTATGGCGGCGCGTTGCTCGGCGACGTCGGCGCCACCGTCATCAAGGTCGAACCGCCCGAGGGCGACATGATGCGCCACTATCCCTCCACCTTGGAGGGGGAGAACCGGGCAGTCCTCGGCGCCAACCGGAACAAGCAGTCCATCCGGGTCGACCTGAAGAACCCGGACGGGCGCGCCGCCTTCCACCGCATGGTCACCAAGGCCGACATCGTCCTGCACAACTTCCGCCCCGGCGTCCCCGAATCCCTCGGCATCGACTACGACACCCTGCGCGCGATTCGCGCCGACCTCGTCTACTGCTCGCTCACCGGTTACGGCGAGAGCCCCGACGGTCCCATGCGCAACCACCCCGGCTACGACCAGATGCTGCAGTGCTTCGCCGGGGTTGCGGCGGCCCAAGGCGAGGCCGCCGGGGTTCCGGTGGTGCTGCGCGGGTCCATCGTGGACTTCTTCACCTCGACGCTCGTCGCCTTTGGGGTGACCTCAGCCCTGGTGCACCGCCTGCGCACCGGGGAGGGCCAGCACGTGGAGATCTCGCTGCTGCGCTCCGCCATCGCCTTGCAGGTCGGCCGCTTCATCTCCGCCGACAACGAACCCTGGAACATCCCCAAGGAGCCCGACGCCGGCCGCGTCGCGAGCGCGTTGCCCACGAAGGAGGGCTACCTGTACTTCCAGGCCAGCATCCCGAAGTTCTGGACCGCGCTGTGCGAAATCATCGGCCTCCCCGAGCTCGCGAACGACCCGCAGTACGACACGCTGCTCAAGCGCGCCCACCACGCCGACGTGCTGATGCCACAGATCCGCCAGGCGCTGATGGCCAAGCCCGCGATGGAGTGGGAGCAGCTGATGCAGGGCCGCGTCCCCGGCGTCGCCGTCCGCGAGGTCTCACAGATGTTCGACCACCCCCAGGTGCTGGCCGAGGGCCTGGTCACCGAGCACGAGCACCCGATGGTCGGGAAGTACAAGACGATGACGACCGCGGTGAAGATGGGCATCGGCGAGGTCCAGACGACCCGGGCTCCCATGTTGGGCGAGCACACCGACGAGGTCCTGCGGGCGTTCGGCTTCGACGACGACGAGGTCGGACTGCTGCGTGAGGACAAGGCCGTGCTGTGACCACGCAGGCTGGTGACCCCGTCACCACTACCGCCGTCGACGAGGCGATCCTCTCCCGGACCAGCAAGCGGGGTTTCTTGCCCACCCCGGTGCCCGGCAAGCTGGTCGAGCATCTGCTGCGGGTCGCGTCGCGGGCGCCCAGCGGGAGCAACGTCCAGCCGTGGCGCATGCACGTGCTGCGGGGAGCAGCGCTGCAGGCGCTGACCCGGGACCTGCTCGCCTGCCACGATGCCCTGCGACCGCAGACGGCCGAGTACGACTATTACCCCGAGGTCTGGCGCTCACCGTGGATCGAGCGGCGACGGGCATCCGGTTGGGGGCTGTACGGGCTCGCCGGTGTGGCGCGGGGCGACCGGGAAGGCTCCCACCGCCAGCGCGCCGGCAACTTCAGGTTCTTCGGCGCCCCGATCGGCATGATCTGCACCATCGACCGCGACCTGGGCCGCGGGAGCCTGCTGGACACCGGGATGTTCCTGCAGAACCTCATGGTCGCCGCCCGGGGCCACGGCCTGCACACCTGCCCCCAGGTGTCCACCGTGTCCTACCCCGACGTGGTCCGCGGCCACCTCGACACCCCCGACACCCAAATGCTGCTCTGCGGCCTCGCCCTGGGCTACGCCGATCCCGACGAGCCGACGAACACGTTGCGCACCGACCGCGAGGAGCTCGACTCCTTCGTCACCTTTCACGATTGACCACCGCCACCACCCCCTTGACAGGAGCCACCCATGACCCAGCAAGCGAGCCCGGCCACCAACACGACCAACCCAATCTTCGGCCCCAACCAGCTGAAGCTGGGCATCTTCGGGTTGAACGGTAAAGGCACCGCGAACACCCTGGTGCCGGAGGCCCACACGCCCGACTGGGACAAGATCGTCCGGGCCGCCACGCTCGCCGACGATGCCGGACTCGAGGCGATCGTCGCCTACGCCCGGTGGAAGGGCCACCAGGTGGGCAACCTCGAGCACCCCTCCGGCATCATCCTCGACCCGTACACCTGGTCCGCGGCCATCTCCCAGGCCACCACCCACTCGGCCGTCTTCGCCACCTCCCACGCCCCGACGGTGCACCCGCTGCTCGCCGCCAAGATGGGGGCGACCGTCGACATCATCTCCGGCGGCCGGTACGGCCTGAACGTCGTCGCCGGCTGGAACCGCCCGGAGCTGGAAATGTTCGGGGCCCCGCTGAAGGAGCACGACGAGCGCTACACCCACCTCGGCGAGTGGCTCGAGATCATCACCCGCCTGTGGACCGAGGACGAGGAGTTCGACCACGAGGGCGAGTTCTTCACCATCGTCAAGGGTGGCTCCCGCCCGCGCCCGGTCCAGCGGCCGCACCCACCGATCATGGCCGCAGGCAGCTCGGCGGTGGGACGCGACTTCGCGCTGCGCAACGCCGACATGTGCTTCGTCGGGCTGATGTCCAACGACCCGGAGGACTGGCGCAAGCAGGTCGCGTCCTACAAGGATGCCGCGCGCGAGCAGTACGGCCGGGAGGTCCAGGTCTGGATCATGTCCAACATCATTCAGCGCGACACCACCGCCGAGGCCGAGGCCTACCTCAAGCACTTCGCCGTGGACCACGCCGACCACGAGTCCATCCAGGCGTGGATGGCCGAGCGGGCCATCAACTCCCAGACCATGTCCACGGCCACCCAGGAGGCGATGATGTTGCGCGTGGCCGCCGCGGCGGGCGGCGTGGTCGTGGTCGGTGACGCCGACAAGGTCACCGACGAGCTGGCGGTGCTGTCCGAGGTCGGCATCGACGGACTCCTGATCGGCTACGTCGACTTCGAAGACGGCCTGACCCGCCTGACTAAGGACGTGCTCCCGCGACTGGAGGACCGCGGTCTGCGGCTGCCGTTCCAGGCCGACCGATGACGAGCCCGGTGGCCGAGGCCGACCGACCACACGACCCAGCCCACTTCCGCCGGGTGCTGGGCCGGTACCCGACCGGCGTCAGCATCGTCACCGCACTGGACGAGGGCGGTGTACCGCGCGGCATGGTCGTGGGGTCTTTCACCTCCGTCTCGCTCGACCCGCCTCTGGTTGCCTTCCTGGCCTCGACCACCTCGCAGAGCTACGCCCAGGTCCGGCCCGCAGGCCGGTTCTGCGTCAACATCCTCGCCGCCGGCCAGGAGTCACTGTGTCAGGTATTCGCGTCCAGAGACGTCGACAAGTTCAAGGACACCCCCTGGCACGCTGCGCCCACCGGAACGCCCATCCTCGACGACGCGGTGGCCTGGATCGACTGCGAAACCGAGGTGATTCACCAGGCGGGGGACCACGACATTGTCATCGGTCGGGTCCTGGACCTCGACGTCGCTTCCCCCCGTCCGTCGCTGCTGTTCTTCCAGGGCGGGTACGGCAGCTTCTCCCCCCATTCGCTCATGCTCCGGGACGCCCGTTTCGCGACCCAGCTGCGACTGGTCGACAAGGCCCGACCGCATATGGAGGCTGTCGCCGCCCGCACCGGTACCCAGGTCGTCGCTACCCACTGCGACGGGACGGAGCTGACGCTCCTGGCCACCGCGGGCACCGCAACGGACCCGCGCATCACGCAGGTGGCCATCGGTCAACGCCTCCCGGTCAAGGCACCCATCGGAATTTGGTGGATGGCCTTCGCCGACGAAACCGACGTGACGGCCTACCTGGCCGACCTCGAGCCGAGCGTGCGCGATCGGTGCCGCGCCGTCATGGCCCAGATCCGTGAACGCGGCTTCTCGCTCGGTCTGGCCAGCGTGCAAAATCAAGTTCGCACGGTCCTCGAGCGGAATGTCACCGCGGGCCAGGAGCGTGATGCGCAGGCCCTGTCCCGTGTCGACCCCGACCCCGACGACTACGACCTGAGCCGGGTCGCCACCGATGCCCCCGTCGATGACACCACCGACGTCGTCAGCCTCTGGGCCCCGACACTCGACACCGACGGGTCCACCGGTCTCGGCTTCACAATCGCCGGATTCTCCGCCGACACCCCACTGCAGTTCTACGCCGACGCCCTGCTCGAGCTCACCCGCGACGTCACCCGCCTCGCAGCACTCTGACCACCGAAGCAACATCCGCACCGCGACCCAGTGACACCGCCCCCAACTTCCGATGAAAGGCACGCCCGCATGACCGTCCCGGACCCGCAGGTGTCCACCGCCCGTCGGATCGCCGAGCGGCTCGGTCCGGTCGGTGTGTGGTCCGCGGCGCTGGCCACCGTCCCGGCGGGTGATCTACGAGACGCCGCCCGGACCGTCGAACGTCTCGGCTACAGCGCCCTCTGGATCGGCGAGACCCCACGCCTTGGCCGCGAGGGGCTCAGCCACGCCGGACATTTGCTCGCCGCCACCGACACCCTCATGGTCGGCACCGGCATCGCCAACATCTGGCTCCGCGAACCCGCGACGCTCGCCGCCGCCGCCGGGACCCTCGCCGAGGCCTACGACGACCGGCTGGTCCTCGGCATCGGGGCAAGCCACGCCGTCGCCGTCTCCCTCGCCGGCAAGGACTACACCAAACCACTCAGCGCGGTCCGTGACTACCTGGCCGCGATGGCCGAGGCCTCCTACCTCGGCCCCGCCCCCCACCACCCCGTCCCGGTCGTGGTGGCGGCCCTGCGCTCAAAGATGCAGGAACTCGCCCGCGACTCCGCCGATGGCATGCACTCATTCTTCGTCTCCCCGGTGCACACCGCCGCCGCCCGCAAACGGCTCGGTCCCAATGCACTCCTGATCCCCGAACAAGCCGTCGTGGTCGACACCGATCCCGACCGCGCCCGCGCCCGGGCCCGACAACACGTGCAGTCCCGGCTCAACCTGCCCAACTACGTCAACCACGTGCGCGCCCTCGGCTACAACGACGACGATCTCGCCGACAGCGGCAGCGACCAGCTGGTCGACGACCTCGTGGCCTGGGGCGACAGCTACACCGTCGTTGCCCGCATCGCGGAGCACCTCGCCGCCGGCGCTGACCACGTCACCATCCACCCCCTGGAAACCCCCACCGACCCCCTCGGCCTCACCCAGCTCGAACAACTCGCAGACGTCCTCAACCTCAGTTGATCCGGGCCGCAGGTGGACGAAGCTTCACATAAGTCCCGCAGAACGTGCCTTTACCCAATCGGAGGATCTGCAATGGAAAACGCGCAAAAGTTTTACATCAACGGTGAGTGGGTCGAGCCGAGTACGTCTACCACCCTCGAAGTCATCAACCCGGCTACCGAGCAGCCCATCAGCAGCATCGCGATGGGCGGCCAGGAGGATGTGGATCGGGCGGTAGCAGCCGCCCGCAAGGCCTTCGAGTCCTATAGCACGACGACCCGCGAGGAGCGAATCGCGCTGCTCACCCGGATCATCGAGGTGTACGGCACCCGGATGAACGACATCGCCGACGTTGTGAGCAAGGAGGTCGGCGCTCCCGGAGCACTAGCGCAAGGAGCGCAAGCTCCCGTAGGCGCGGCTCACCTGGTACAGGCCCTCAAGGCGCTGAGCAAATTCGAGTTCGACGAAGTCATTGGGACCACCACCGTGGTCTACGAACCAGTCGGTGTGTGCGCCTTCATCACGCCGTGGAACTGGCCGCTCAACCAGATCGTCGCGAAGGTCGCCCCCGCTCTCGCCGCCGGCTGCACGATGGTCCTCAAGCCGTCCGAGGTAGCACCCCTGAACGCCATCATCTTCGCCGAAGTCCTCGACGAAGCCGGTGTCCCGCCAGGCGTCTTCAATCTGGTCAACGGTGACGGCGCCACCGTCGGTGCGGCACTTTCCGCGCACCCGGACGTGGACATGGTGTCCTTCACCGGCTCCACCCGGGCGGGGATCGAGGTCGCGAAGAACGCGGCACCCACCGTGAAGCGGGTCGCCCAGGAGCTCGGGGGCAAGTCAGCCAACATCATCCTCGACGACGCGGACCTCGAAGCCGTGGTCTCGCGCGATGTCGCCGGAATGTACGTCAACTCCGGGCAGTCGTGTAACGCGAGTTCGCGTCTGCTGGTGCCTGCGAACCGGATGGATGAGGCGATCGCGATTGCCAGAGCGACGACCGAGAAGGTGACCGTGGGGCCGCCAGATCAGCAAGGCATCGCAGTCGGACCGGTGGTCTCCAAGGCGCAGTACGACAAGATCCAGGGTCTGCTGCAGCAGGGTATCGATGAGGGCGCGACGCTGGTTACCGGTGGCACCGGCCGCCCGGACGGGCTGGACACCGGTTACTTCGTCAAGCCGACCGTGTTCGCGAACGTGGACAACGACATGACGATCGCTCAGGAAGAAATCTTCGGCCCGGTCATCGCACTCATCGGCTACCAGGACGACGACGACGCGGTTCGCATCGCGAACGACTCAAAATACGGCCTCGCCGGCATGGTGTCCTCGCCCGACCTGGATCGGGCCCGCTCGGTCGCCCGGCGAATGCGGACCGGCATGGTGCACGTCAACGGCGCTCCCCTCGACGTCTCCGCTCCGTTCGGCGGGTACAAGCAATCGGGCAATGGACGCGAGTTCGCCTCGCACGGCCTGAAGGAATACCTCGAGGCGAAGGCCATCATGGGCTACAACTCTTGACATCGATCGCCTATCGAAGAAATCTGCGCGAGCGCTGCTCCCGCAGTCTGAGCAGTAAGGACCGCAGACAACTATGACTCGCCTGACAATCGCCGAGGCGCGCACGCTTTCCGTGACCGCGCTGTCGGCCCACGGGTACACCGCCGACGAGGCGAGCATCATTGCGGACCACCTCATCGACTGTGAGCTGCGCGGAGTCGGTTACGGCGGGTTGGCCCGCGCGCTGTCGGTGATCGAACGGGTCGCCACCTCGGGTCGCAGTGCAACCGGGATGTCCGTCGTCCACGAGTCACCGGTGTCCGCGCAGATCTGCGGCGGCGACGAAGTCGGCTACCTGGTCGCCACCCGGGCCACGGACCTGGCAATCGAGAAGGCCCGAAGCAGCGGCATCGCGGTCGTCGGAGCCAACAACACCTGGTACACGGGCATGTTCTCCTACTACCTCGAGCGGGTCACCGCAGCGGGCCTGGTCGGGTGCGCCGCCGGCAGCGGCGGCCACATCGTCGCCCCACACGGGTCGTCGGAGGCGCGCTTCAGCACCAACCCCATCGCGTTCGGCTTCCCCTGCGACCCTGACCCCATCATTTGGGACATCGGAACCTCCGCGGTGATGCTCGCCGAGGTGCTCCTCGCTCACCGCCTCGGGCACGACCTACCGGAGGGGCTGGCCTACGACAAGGATGGTGCCCCGACCACGGCCCCCATCGACTTCATCAAGGGGGGCGCCCTGGGAGTGTGGGGCGGCCACAAGGGCTCCGGCCTCGGGCTGGTCGTGCAAATGCTGGGCATGCTCGCCGGTGCCGCCGCCGCCCCCCAAGGCCTGACCGACTGCGGATTCCTGCTCGTAGCCATCGACCCATACGCCCTCGGTGTCCAGGATCTACCGCTCCGGATCGCTGAATACGCCGTGAGTGTGCGCGCCGCCCGTCCGCTGCCCGGCGGCGATGCGGTCCGAATGCCCTTCGACCGCTCCGCGAGTCGGCGCAGGGCCGCGCTGGCCGACGGGCACATCGAGATCGAGGACCAGATTCACACCGAGCTCGCCGCCGCCGCCCGCCACGGGCGTGACATCAGCAACCCGCACACCACGTAAGGGAAACACATGTCCGTTTTCTTCGTCCGCTACACCCACCCCGACGTCCCCGGCTGGCGCGAGCACCTGGAAGCACACACCAAGTGGCTCCTCGCGCGCCTCGCCGAGGGAACCCTGAAGGCATCCGGCCCGCTGATCGGCACGCCCCAGGGTGAGCGCGGCGCCCTCCTCGTCTTCGTCGCCGAGAACCGCGCCGGCCTCGACGAGATCATCGCGACCGACCCCTACTCGATCCACGACCTCGTGAGCGCCATGGAGGTGTTTGAGTGGAACCCCTTCTTCGGTGCCTTCCAACCCGAGTCCAGCCTGCCTGCGACCCTGCAACAGCTCGACTGGGCCCCGCTGCTGGCTAGGCTTTCGTCGGCGGGCGGCCTTGGCGGTCCCCCTGGCTGAGCAAATCGTCGTGCACGCCCAGCTGGAGCACCGCCGGCCCCAGGAGCACAAGCTGATCGCCAACCCGCGGCTGCGCCAGCTGGTGCAGCGCAAGCTCAACCGCTGCTGGTCTCCCGATCTGAAGACGGGCCGTGCTCGGACAGCGCGTCGCGACCCGTACGGCATACTTGCGACGTGGCTATCTCTCTTGACGGCGTCGCCCACACGCCGCCACAGAACGGTTGCTGGCCCAGTCCGGTATCGCCTGGACCTCGCTGCGCAACGGCTTTTACGCACACAGCCTCACCTGGCTGATGGGACCCTGGCGCGAGAGCGGTGTCCTGGACCGCCCGCGAGGATGCCGCCGAGGCCGCCGCCGCCGTCCTCGCCTCCGACGGCGCCTACGACGGCCCCACGACGCTTACCGCCAGCACCGCGCCGACGTTCGCCGACGTCGCCGCGATCGCATCCGAGCTGACCGGCCGCGCGATCGAGCTCGCGGTGATCGATCAGGATGAGTGGCTCAGCGCCCGAGTCGCCGCGGGGCAGCAGGAGACCATGGTGCGTTTCACGCTCGGCATGTACCAGGCCGCCCACCAGGGATTCTTCGTTGGAGTCGACCCGCTGCTCGCCACACTCCTCGGCCACGAACCGCGCACCGTGCGCGACCTGCTCAGGCAGGCGACCGACTCATAGCCGAACTGCAACCCGCTAGATCACCGGGCAACCGCCGAACCCCGTGCATGGCACATAACTCAACATGACCCTGCCGCCCGGGCGCGTTACGAGCGAGCGTCAATGAGGGATCTTCCCCTGCGGTACGTGGTCCCGCGGTGGGAGGCTGGTTGTTGTGACGATGAACGCGCCGCGGGTGATCGGGCTGCTCGGTGGGATGAGCTGGGAGTCCAGCGCGCAGTATTACCGGCTGGCCAACGGGCTGGTGCGCGAGCGTCTCGGTGGTCTGCATTCGGCGCGGATCGTGTTGGCGTCGGTGGACTTCGCCGACGTGGAGGCACTGCAGGTCGCCGGGCGGTGGGACGAGGCCGGGCAACTGCTGGCCGAGGCGGCCAAGGGACTCGAGGCCGCCGGCGCGGACCTGCTGCTGATCTGCACCAACACGATGCACAAGGTCGCCGACCAGGTCCAGGCCGCTGCGGGTGCTCATCCCGCCGCCCGATGACCGTGCCGAGGTGCACCGCATCATCTACGACGAGCTGTGCCTGGGGGTCGTCCGCGAGGAGTCCCGGCAGGCCTACCGCGACGCCATCGTGCGCCTGGTTCAGGTTGGCGCCGAAGGTGTGGTGCTCGGCTGCACCGAGATCGAACTGCTGATCTCCGACACGGACAGCCCGGTCCCCGTCTTCCCCACCACCCGCCTGCACGTCGAAGCTGCCGTTGACGCTTCTTTGGGCACACGCCCGAACGTCTGACCCAGCAGGAGGATCCCCAACTGGCCCACCAGTAGGGGGCTAGCGACGACCGTGGCCCGAGTCGCGGGCTCCGCAGCCCTACGATCGGGGATGTGGACAGCCGGACAGAGACACAAAGCATCGAGAGCGACGCCG
>JAABUY010002372.1_pt1 | contig 22515 bp, 20 predicted proteins | sample 5560271 | NCBI WGS metagenome assembly JAABUY01 (sample SAMN10711886, study PRJNA513374) | rock metagenome | isolation source: Antarctica rocks | place: Antarctica: Victoria Land, University Valley | reverse complement strand
TAGTAGACTTGCAAAGGATATACCGTGAGGTTTGGTTAGTAAATTACGAATTTTTTTACAGAGAGTATAAAGTGGTTATTAAGGGTCACGTTTCACGTTCGGTTCTATGGTGTAGTGGTCAGCGTATGATTTTCCAGTACCGTTTGGATGCGAAATTTTAAAGTCTAACATGATCTAGACTCTGGATTCTGATTCCAGCGACCCCGTTTCGAATCCGGGTAGGACCTTTTTTGTCCTTTTGTAAGACTCTCTTACCTTCCTTTTGCAAGTTCTCAGTATTGTTTCCTATCAACGAAGCAACCCCCCCTATGAAGTTGTACGCTACAAGGCTTCCACCAAGGCTTGCTGTGAGCCTTTCCCATTGGGGTCCCACAGCTAGTCTAGGTGTACTACCGTAGTTGTCCGGGTGGCGTCATCTCAACCAACAAGACACGAATTGTCTTCCAAAATGATACCTGGAATAGGCTGAACTGAACATCGTTATCACCAATCTTCAACAAAAAAATAATTGGTACGGTCGAATCGAACAAACGCATTGCTACAAGGTCAACTTTAGTATCCAGACTTGTCTGGCTATAACATTCTCCTAGTTTCCCCTGAGATCCCGGGGTCGATCGGTATGAAGGAAATCCGTCTCCCCTCCCCAATGACCTCTGCACGCCGCTCGCGTGGAAGGATGGCGGGGCTCTCTCGACCTTCTTTGGCCATAGGAAAGGTGTTTTGTTGTCATAGACTCAGGCAGTCAGTGCAGAGCTTGGGACATTGGACTACAGTAGCTTTGAACGCATGGGTCCTAAGGTAGTACTCGGACATAGGTTATGCATAGACCCTAACGAACGGAAAGATCTTACTGGCTGAGGTAAGGATTAATTCTAGTGTTGAGCTACGAGCATGAGGGAACAGAAAGACGAAATTATTGCTAGCGAGAGAGCAAAGCAGCAGCAACTTAATTTGAGCTACTATTTTACTTGGAGCGTTACCTCCAAGCAATTAACACATAGATATAAATATCTATGATATACCAGGCGTATTTATTTCCCAGTATCCTAGCACCCTCCTAACTCTGACAACTCAATCTTAGATGCCCCACCTTTACTTGAAGGCCTGATTCCGCTTAACAGCCAAAAACGTCAAACTCCACAACTGCCGAATATCCGATTCTATATCCCTTAGAATCAGCTTTCACCCATCCCAAATCCAAAATCCCATCAACTCACCTGTCGACCCTGTCCCGGGAGGCGGCGGTAGCGCACCCAGCGGCGTAAATTGAAAATCACCATTCGCATAGATCCAGCTCCAGACTTCAGAAGACAGATGCGCGCTATTTTTCTCAATCACGTCCCAGAGCGTGTTGTACGCCGTGAGCACATTCGCATGCACTGTTTTATCTTTGCAAAATATCGGTGTATGGTGCTTCTCGGCGCACCTTGCCAATTGCAGTTCCAAGCCCCGAGCCATCATGGCCAGTTGCCAGGACCATACGACGGTACCATGGTAGGCATTCGTGGTCCACTACGAGATCTTCGGGTTAGCATTACTCTTTCAGAATAGGCTCATCAAGCTTAAGACGTGTCAGAAGAGTATGTGCGACCGGATTGTGTCTCAAGTCTCATGGTTAGGTTTAGGCTAGGAAGTGTAGACTCCGGAAGCATGCTTACGTTGGCTGCGTAGAAGGGGTCTGGGCCGAAGGCGGGGTTAGCGACGAGCATGCCGACGGATGTCATGAGGCCGGCGGGGAAGGTGCGGCGGATGTTGTTGGCGGTTTGGTTTAGGAACGCGCTGAGTTGGGATTGGTTCGTGGTATTGAGCAAGAAAAGCCGGAAACAATCATCCGTGTTCATAACCTCAACTTTGCTCAGATTGTTGTTCCCCTCCAGCCCCAGGGCATAGAACTTCACGTCCGAGTCGATGCTCTGAGATTGCGAGGGTCCGGGGAAAGAAGAGCGGGAGATGTACGCTTGAAGGCGGGATCCAGCTTCTTGGGCGGGGACGGAGACAGCGAAGAATGAAAGTGTGTTGTCTTCCCAAGTTTTCGCGTAGGAGGACGCGAGAGTACACCAGGACGGGTGGGTTGGGAAGAGGCCGAAGAGGGAGAGACGGGAGATGGAGCGGAGGGCGGCTGGAACGAGGGCGGTGTTAACGTCGTAGGGGATGCGGGCACCACCAATGCCTGTGAGTGTAGGGTTAATAAGGCTCGGGTGAGTGAGGCTGGGAAATGAGACCAAATGCAAATATTGGGACGAGAATAACGGACACTTTCGTGGTGTTGCCAGGCCGAGAAAATGAACAAAAAGATATGCCTCTGTCATCATCTTGATCAAGGAACGCTCACTTACCATAGGTACTATCACGCCATTCCCCCACGATTTGATCTGCTTTCAGATGGGCAAGGTTCTCAATGGTCTGGTTACCCTTTGACGCAAACCGTCCGGCAATGCCCATAATCTTCTCTGCAGTAATCAAGGCTAGTTGTCCGTAGGTCAAATTACGATTTGCAGGATTCACTCGCCCAGCTGGGGTACTGGAAGGTAATGTCAGCCGGGTAATGTACCGTTAGTATGTTTCAGTACCTAAGAAATGCTGAAACTCGATGGCTACCGTCGGCGTTGTTAAGGAAATAGCGATCCATGAGAACAGGCAGGTAGTAATCTGAGTCGATCTATCGTCTGTCAGCGCTGGTAGCTTCAGAAACAGCTAGGAAGCCTACCATCTTGTAGTCATACAGTGGAGCTGCGCTGGTGATATTGTTCTTTTCATTAAGATAGGTTGCATAGTCCCTAGATTTCTCGGTTCGTAAATATCTTTTCCAGATTCCAGCGGAAGGGTAGTTAACACCATGACGGGTTGGATTGATCAAGCCCCAAAGATACAGTTGTGATGAAATAGAGATATAAAAGATCATAAGAGGCAAGACTAACCCTATAGTCTCTTCATGACAGACACTGCCATCGGTTCGATTGATTCTTTCAAGTACAGCGCCAATAACCGCTTCGATTGCCTGATCACTAAGCACCGGCTGCAGCAACAATGCTGCAATCATTGAATCTCTACCAAAGTAAGTAAGAAAACGCCAAGCACCAGCCAGCAACTTGTCAGTATACGACAAGAATGACAACGACGTGGTCTGATCTGGTTGCTGGCTTATCAAGCCCTGGGAAGCTGAATTGAGCACAACTGAAGCATTAAGCTGGGTCAATTGCGGATAGTTAAAGTCGGCATAGAATACGTAATCTCCTGGAGTGAAGCTGAGAGTTTGTTTATTAACTTTCACCGCTGCCCCTTGAGAAGATTTCCGGGGGATGAAGCCAAAATTGGTTGTTGTGATATTATCGAGCCATAGTCTACTTAATGTCGCGCCGCCCTCAGGCAGACTGGAAATGTGAATTGCCATCTGTATTTCTGGCACGAGTATGGAAGGGCCTTCAGTGAAGTCGCGGATCGTTCGAATGCTACCAAGCAGGGGAACGGTAAGTGTAGCTGATGCGTTAAATCGGATAACGCCGCTTATTCCAACGCTTGGATACTGTGAGCCATTGGCCTTCATAGATACTGGCTGTAGTGCCTGTCCATCGGTAGAATTGACAATTTCTATTCCTAATGACCCGTTGACTCCGCTCTGAGGTGCAAAAAAAGCACAAACGCCGCTGTTACCAGCAGGCCAGGCAACGATCAGTCGAGGGCCAATAATTGACAGATTACTTTCCGGAAGAGGGGATGTGACAACCGCTTGAGCATCAACAAGACAGTCGGAGTAGAAGTAATTCTCATAGGGCGGATCGCTAAGACGCAATACGGTAGGAGGATTTGAGCATGGTGATACATCATTACCTGGGATGGATATGGAGGTGCTGGTCCCGGATACCGAAGATGTATTGGAAGAGACACAAGTAAGAAGCGATGTTAGGGCAAGTACCCTGATCAGGGTAATTGGATCCATATTATAAGTAACTATATTCCAGAAATGCAAAATAGAAGAGAACAGTCAGAGGGACGGTTTAGTACTCAAATCTCTAGACAGTAAATTGGAAACCTTTAGCAGTGACGAAATGGCGGACGTTGGAGAAGTAGAAGACTAGGACTGAAAAAGACATGAGAAGCGATTCTTTGCGGGGAAGCCAAACCAGAGAAGTCAATCCGAAGACCTTTCCGCTCACCCTCGTCGCGTTCCATAACGCAGAATCTGTCAGACACCGATATAGATGATACCATCTGAAAATTAGGAGAATGGGTTTGCAGTGCTGAATGGGAAAAGGCATCGCAGATTCGAGCTTGCCTCAGGACCTCAGACGTGTAAAATGCAACTAAGCCCCTTTGGGTTAGCTGCCTTGGTGCTGCACGGAGCCTGCGGAGTAAGCGCTAACCTGAAAGGGCTTAGCGACCCTCGCTAACCCGAAGGGGCCTAGCCCTAGCACGTCTGAGATAAGGTGAGGCAAATTCGAGCGTGTAATGCTAGCCTTGCTTACCTAGTAATGAGGACCATTGGCGAAGTTTTCACGTGACTTACGAAATCGTGGTAAAGGAATGAGCCACCTGAGTCTGCCGAGCTCCGTATCCGGCCATTGTGGAATTCTGCATTGGCGGACTCTTAGACTTGGCGTAGGGAAGTCGACATGTGTGTCAGGGTTGAAGTGTGGAATGGTCTGGAGAAATAATAACGGTAGGGAAGATTCAACGACCGAGGCAGAAGCACAGCCAAGAGCTCCTTCGTCCCTATCTTGTACAGGAGCGGTGAAAAGTCAAAATTTCAATACTCAACTGAGGATCGTAGCCGGACCCTTGACGGTAAGATGTTCTAGACGGGTATCGAAATGCACGCCAAAAGCGAGTGACTCTTCACAGCCATGCTTGACCCAAAACCCTATGCTCACAGCAAAGCCTACTGGACATGACCATCCAGTCCATCGTCTCAGGAGAGCGCAAAGCGCATACCATGCATAGCCCACCTGTTTCTATCATACAAGAACATACAATGCACACATCTTCGATATAAGTCAGCATGAGTGAGGCAGAGATAACCAGGGAATGCTTGCCATAGAAAGACCAAGGATCATAGAGATCCAGAAAAGTACGTTCTAGAATCACTCAGCTTTATGTAACCAAATCACCTAATACTGATAGACATACATTGAGCAGCCTTCGGCCTCTCACGAACTTTGTCCTTTGAATCGCCACAATGGGCAATTGCATCATCTGGGCAACGAACCCGTAACCTCGAAGCTTTTTCGTGATGCATCCCATGACAAGCTCATGTCCGAGAGAACTAACAAGGAACGTGATCATGGTTGCCATATTGCGCGAGACGTGAGGTCGAGAGGCCCCATAAACATGGCGACGGAGGAAGTGGTGGACAGGAATGTTCCACTCGCGAGAGAACTCGAGCCTTAAAGTACTTGAGCGAGCTTACGAAAAACTTGTTTTAGGGGAATATCTTACCAATCACAAGAGTTCCACCAATCCGAGTAGAAATGACGATCAGCGAAACATGTAATCTCCGCAAAGGCTCCCAAGACATATTCGAAAATAACCAGGAATATAAGCAATAAGGTTATCATAAAAGGAAAGAGAAGCATGCTGATGGTTTCGGCCAGGATGAGACCCTTGTCTGGCCATCGGTGGATTTGTTCAAGTTTGAGAGCGGCCTCGTTGAGTACGGGAACGATGAATTCCTCGCTGGTGATTGTTAAGAGAAAAATACAACCGAAGACTGCAAGAGTCTTATAGAATAACTCCGCCCAATTTCTCTTCTCTGTCCTTGGATATTCAAGTTCGTAACAAAGTGTCGGACAGAGGATATAATCAACGTAATTATAAAGAGTAAGATTCTGAGGGTATGTAACCCGACCAAGGGGCGAAGTGAGCTCAAGGGCAAGATCTTCACGGAGCTGGCTTAACACCTCTTTTTCATCTTCATGCTTTTGATTGTCTGCTGCTGTGTCCAGCTCATTGAGATTAGCACTCGAGCTCGGGTATCGTACGGCTGCCGCGGTCGACGCATTCTCTGGGTTATCTAACGCTGACAGTCGATGCTCAGTCCTACTTAGATGCCCATTATAAAACGCATATGAATGCATCTTCATAAGGAAGACTAAGCTGTGCAAGGTGAAGAACACCTGGGCCGTCCATGTCCAACGCAGCATAAACGGCCAGCTAGCCTCAATTAGAAAGGTGGTGTGTAAGTATGAGTGCTCTTGGCATACTTAACCCAGAGAATTATCCACCCAGCTTGGTAGAGAGCTTGAATAGGCATTCCACAATTTTCCCATCGTAACCAGCCCTTGCTGTTCCTGAAAATCTTTTGCAACGGTAAGCTCAAAGTCGTGCTTCCGATCATGACCAGGTCACTGATGCCGATTTGTAGTGTATTCGCAGTCAAGAGAGCCCATACGTGGACTCTAAGAGGGTAGCCCGTATCTTTAATATTTCTCAGGACCGTAGTCAAGACCATGATCCCCAACCCAATCCAGAACAGTATGAAGAACCCTCGGAAATCCCTATACTCGCTTTTCGGATCGAAGTGAGAGACTCGAGCAGAGTAGTCCACTGTAGGAAACAGGCGGTGCTTTTGATTCTGTGCTCGAACTTGCTTCCGGGCAGATGAGATAGACTGGACTGAAGGGGGAGCATCGGCAGGAAGAGGCGTGGAGCGCCCGCTGTGTTCGATCTTAGTTAGAGGCCTTTCTAGTAAACATGAAGTATTACCTTGATATTCCGGATGGTAGGTGGTCAGGTCCGCCGTTGGGCATCAGGCCGGCCTCTTCGCTCTGGGCTCTTTGGACCAGAGAATTTCCAGGCTTGACAGCCCGAGGGCGTAGAATGTGATCCGTTCCACCATTTTGAGGGAAGTACGACGACATGTTGGATGTATAGGCCAAGAAGTTGTATTGAGGTCAGCTTAGGGCTATCGATCGATGATGCTCTTCAGGCAAACATCTAACAGAAGAAAGAATGATAGGGATCAATGTTCATGAGAGACCTGTTGAGATAGACAGTGGATGAGAATTCCCCGGAGCTAGGACGAGGCATTTCCGAAAGCCTTATCAATCATACACGTCGTTGCGGCAGTGTCAGCCAGCTGATGATATTTCCAAGCTGTCAAAGTCAGGGCCAGAAAACGGCCAATTGGAGCCGCGGTAAGCGCTGCCCTGTAGGGCAAAGCTAGTGTTCTTGAAAGAGCTCGATGAAATGACCTGAGGATTACTACAGTTCTGTGCCAATGAAGGAGCTGTAATGAATAACGGCGGTATGTTATACCACGATACCTCGATATTGTATGCCGTAAGCTGTCTGCAATCGCTGTGAAACCTCAAAGGAAGACCTGCGGCCTGGGGCTCTGGAGGGCCATGAGTTCTTGTGAGCTTGACCATGGGGAGCCTTGGGCACCTAGAGACTGATCATTGGAGCAGTAAAGCAGTTCATCCGCAATGTGCGCGCATCAAAAACCATCGCAGATGAACGGTCAGTTGTGCAGAAGGAAAGTGCGGCTCTACGAGCGAGCTTTAGGGAAGAGAGTGGGGATGCGAACACCAGGTTTGCCGGTACCTTGGATCACCGATACAGGGAGAAGCTAAGATTTACACAGAAGGAACAATGTTGCGAAGCTGCTGTATCTCTTTACTCTTGGAGAACGGACTCACTTCGGTCAAATAGAATGTCTCAAACTGCTAGCATCAGCGCGCTTCGCCGACAAGAGGCTGGGCTATTTGGGGACTATGCTGCTCTTAGATGAGAACCAGGAAGTGCTGACACTTGTTACAAACTCTCTGAAGAAGTATGCGTCCACAAGTCATCCTTCTTCAGTGGTGCTAATTGGACACTACATAGTGACCTCAATCATTCGAACCAATACGTTGTTGGACTCGCCTTATGTACTCTTGGTAACATTGCTGGTATCGAGATGTCACGAGATCTGTTTCCTGAGATTGAGAGTCTTTTGTCTACATCGAATCCGTACATTCGCCGAAAAGCTGCGCTATGCGCCATGAGGATATGTCGTAAAGTTCCCGACCTACAAGAACACTTTGTGGAAAAGGCCAAGCTTCTCTTATCGGACCGTAATCATGGGGTATTGCTCTGTGGCCTCACTCTTGTCACAAGCATGTGTGAGGCGGAAGAAGTAGAGGGTAGTGAAGAGTCGATTGTAGAGATGTTCCGTCCTCTTACGTCTGGTTTGGTCAGGTCTCTGAAAGGATTAGCTAGCACAGGATACGCACCAGAACACGATGTTACGGGTATAACAGATCCGTTCTTACAGGTGAAGATTCTTAGACTCCTTCGGGTGCTGGGACGCGGAGACGGCCGTACAAGCGAGCAGATCAACGACATCCTGGCTCAGGTGGCCACCAACACAGACTCATCGAAGAATGTTGGAAATTCAATATTATACGAATCAGTTTTGACAATCCTCGACATCGAAGCGGATTCAGGGTTGCGCGTGCTCGGGGTCAATATCCTGGGTAAGTTCTTGTCAAACAAGGACAACAACATACGATACGTGGCATTGAATACCTTGGTCAAAGTTGTTGCAGTTGAGCCCAATGCTGTACAGAGACATAGGAACACCATTCTGGAGTGCCTAAGAGACCCAGATATCAGCATTCGAAGACGGGCACTAGACCTCAGCTTCACCCTTATTAATGAGGGAAATGTTCGGGTACTCATCCGCGAGCTTCTTGCCTTTCTAGAAGTGGCAGACAACGAGTTCAAACCAGTCATGACTAGTCAAATAGGCGTTGCTGCAGATCGATTCGCTCCCAACAAAAGATGGCACGTTGATACCATGCTCAGAGTGCTTAAGCTAGCAGGAAATTATGTCAAAGAGCAGATCCTCTCGTCTTTCGTTCGCTTAATCGCTACGACCCCAGACCTCCAAACCTACTCGGTTCAGAAACTCTACGCGGGTCTAAAGGACGATATCACTCAGGAAGGCTTAACGTTAGCAGGCACATGGGTCATAGGGGAGTACGGAGATGCATTGTTACGAGGTGGGCAGTATGAAGAGGAAGAGCTAGTCAAGGAAGTCAAGGAGAGCGATATTGTTGACCTGTTCACTACGATTCTCAACAGCAGCTACTCCACCCAAATAGTTACAGAATACATCATTACCTCAGTAATGAAGCTCACCACGCGACTAAACGAGCAAGCCCAAATTGACAGGATACGGCGGCTCCTGTCACAGCGCACTGCAAACCTCAGCGTCGAAATCCAACAGAGATCTGTCGAATACACGAATCTCTTCGCCTACGACGAAATTCGAAAGGGTGTCTTGGAGAGGATGCCACCACCTGAGATAAGGGAAGAACAGCGCGTACTCGGTGAAGCAACGCCAAAGCAGAAGAAAGCTGCTGCGAAAGCCAGGAAGGGCCCAACTAAAGTGACAGAGCAGGACATGTTACTGGATCTCATGGGTGGAACTGACATCCCTGCTGCTGATCTTAGCGCCACCATGAATGGCTCCCAAAACAATGCAGATCTCCTCGCTGATATCCTCGGTGGCGGCAACTCTACATCGTCAGGAATCCCACCATCCTCTCAGTCGAACACCAACCCCATCATGGATCTTTTCAATACCCAAAACCCTCCAGCACCTAACGGTTTCTCATCGCCCCCTCCGCAGCCCCAATCAGCCTCCGCCGATCTTTTTAGTAGTCTGTCATCACCATCTCCACAAGCGTCCTCCCCATCCGTTCATCAAGCCTACAGCAAAAACGACATAGTTCTCTCCCTCCAAGTCCAGCGAAATGCAGGAATAGCTCAAGTTCTTGCACGATTCCGCAATACGAGCAATTTTCATCGGTTTACGGGGGTTGGATTGCAGGCTGCGGTCCCAAAGAGTCAGAAGCTGCAGCTTAATGCTATCAGTAAGGCGGAGTTGGAGGGAGGGGATGAGGCAACGCAACAGATGAGGGTTGTAGCTGTTAGTGGTGTAAGTGGCCTTACATCCTGTTCTCTCGCCTTGTTTTTCGCCACCCTTCGTCCTTCTCCTCCTGGTTTCCCCACCATCTTTCTCCTACCCTCCCTTTCTCTTCACCTCCCCTTTCATATTCCTTGCCCCTCAACCATTTTACCTATTCCATACTAATATATAACAGTCATTACCAGCAAAACTCCGACTGCGGCTGAAAGTCAGCTATGCGAAAGAAGACGCAGGTCCAATCACAGACCAAGTGGACTGGTCGGAGCCGGCGTGAGCGTATGGCATATGAGCGGTATGTGAGCTTTGCAGATAGGGGGTTTATGCATTTGTATCTGGCGTAGCTGTGGTAGCATGATATGGGAAACTGAGGTCTGTGATGATCTTGTCCAGGAGGGATTGGCGTGATGAAAGGGTTTCGTGTACTATGCACACGAATAGTTTCGACATGTTGAGTGGTTCTGTTTTTCAACTTCTTCCTCGTTTTGCCTCCAACCAGCAAAACAAAAATCCCTCCACCATCCTCATCTACATCCCGTCATCTTCCCATTTCCCGCCTCTCTTCCCACTTCGGTCTCCCCTAACATCCCACCACCCCCTACATCCACGTCTTCTTCACTGATCAGGGGCGCCTACCCGGTTTAGGAACGCCAGAGAAACAGGAGAGATGGGAATGCGGATTCGGCTGCGGCTGCGGCAAAATTGAAGACGAAGGACATATGGCGGTTATCTCGGCGTGGTTTTCCTGAGGTTTTCCTGAGGGTTTGGGGCGAACGGGAAGGACTGCTAGAAGGTAGTAGTGGCAGTGGTTGCGACTGTGCTCATATGGTCTTTGACCAATTGTTGGAGAAGGGAGGTAGATGACATGGCATGGTTGGTGAGGCTTGTCGACATTGTTGTTAATGGTGGTGTAAGATGTTCATTACTCATATAAAAGAAAACCGCCCAGAAGCCATTTTTATCGAAGAACAGGCACGGCTGTGGATCTTGGAGCTTGCTGGGGGAAGATTGAAAGCTATGGAGTAGATAATCGGGTTTTTACCGAGGTTGAAGAGTGCGGAGAAAGTTGAGGAAGCAGAGAAGTATGATGGGTCAGTTGTCCCAGCGGATATTAAGCAGGTACGTGAAAGATCTCACACGTCTCACATAGAGGGAGTCTTTACGTAATGGGGGGAAAGCGGAGTCTTTAGTATGACATTCTACATCAGCGAAACTACAAAGACCCTCACGAACGGCGTTTTGGTGAGCATATGTATAAGATCGCATAGGCGGGAATAAAGTTGACGGATGTTCTTGCGGAATAGCCATTGACCTGAGTTGGCTGTAGCTACCAACAATGCAGCAGTAGTAACACAGAAATCAGATATTGTTCATGATGTGTACCCAGCATCCCCAATCAACCAACCAGAAGACCTACCAACCAAGATCCTGTATCTTACGATTTTTAAACCACAAGAGTAGCTGTTTTCTCCGCTTGACGAGAGTGGTAGCATGAAGAAAGCGTAAAGAAGTTGCGGAGAGAAAGGGAGAGAGATTGCAACGAAACAAAAGATGGTGGTGTGAGATTGTGAAGGATGCGCGACGTATGAAAGCGGAAGGCTAGACCTATATACCATCTGACAGTAGCCGCGAAGCAAGATCTCCAGATGTGAGCACCCAACCAAGTGTGTCGCCAATCAATGGTCTGAAGCATAGATATGTAGATGCAAAAAGTATCCAGCTCGCCCCCCCTGAAAAGATCAGCTCAACCACTGGAGACGGAAAAAACTGGGGTTGGAAAGGGCGGAGGGAGGAAAGAACGCGGAATTGACGGTTGAGTTTGTCGTTTGTCGTTTGATGGTAAGGATTGACTTTGGCAAAGAGGGAAGAGGATACAGTATGCTGTATGCTATTGCATGTAAAAATAATTGTATTTTTGAGGTGAAGCATGATCATCGATTAAAATATAGTGTAAATATCCACGGCTTTTGAACGTTTGTGCATGTGCCAGTGGTTTAAGAGATGGCGTGAGACATCGAATAATAAATTTAGTAAAGTACAAAGGCGAAGAGCAAGAGAGATGATGGGACGACTTTGACTACGAGAGTAGACACAGGCAAGCCAAAACATATCCAGCTGCAGTATCCCATACCAGCACCCAACTCCCCATCTCCAAAAACCAACCCTCAGCAACCCTCGTCATAAAACTTGCAACATAGGTAACGAATCAGAAATAGAAAAAAAATCTGCCAGATCTTTCCGAGAAAACGCAGAGGACCCCCTCCCTCCCCAAAACCCCCAAGAACCTTCCTCACCGGTTCTGGAAAAGACCGCAAGAAGATCGCAACTCAACAGGTATAAAAATCCGCGCTAGAAGTCGTAGATAGTCGATATAAAAGCGCCGTAATGAGGCTCCAAAACCGCCGTTCAAGCCCCAAACCGCATCGGTGCCTTGACACTCCGTCGACTTCTCGCTACCTTCCCTCCCACTACCGTCGCACCCACCCGCGCGGCTGCTACCTCCACACCCTCCATCTTCGCCTCCGCAGTCCTAACCCTCTTCCGCGGAGCCTTCGCAACTCTCGCTGCAGAGGTTATTTCCTTCCCGCTAGAAGATTGCTTGATGCAAGACTCTGGCGCCAACTCCGCCACTTTCTCTTCTTCAGTCTCGCTCCCACAGCCCTCATACCCAAACGCCGCCGCACGCACCGCCGCACACCTCCGACACCCAATCTTCCCGTGCAACTCCTCCGGGAACAATCGCCCATCCCGGCGCACACCCGCAGGCAGCAGCACCAGCCCCTTCCTTCCTGCTGGGGAAAGACTGCGTAGGTAGGCCTGGGCTTGGTCTTGGGGTTTTTGCAGGCGGAGGTTAGTGCCGTGGCAGTATAGGTTTACCATTTTTGTGTCCTCGCTGCTTTTTGTCGTGTTGAAAACTGCGACCGAGTCGGCGTTGGTGGGGGGGCCGAAGGTGTAGAGGGTGAGTAGGGTTTCTGCGGCGGTGATGTGGTTGCTGAGGTCTAGGAGGAAGCGTGCGGCGGCGAAGTCGGTTTCTGTAGCGGGTGGGTTGGTAGATTGTTTTGGAGGTGAGAGGGAAATGGTTGGTGCTGATGGGGCGTTAGGGGGGGTTAGGGGATAAAAGGGAGGTGTGGTGGGTTACTGGGGTTTAATATGTTGACGTTGCCGATTTTGTACTTTGGTATGTTGGCCTTGATTATACTGCGTTTGGAGGTGTCGATCATGAGGCGCGCTTTTTGGTTGATTTCTCTGGTCGATAAGGCGAGTTGGTCATGAAGAGATGTGTTTGAACCCATGGTTTGAATTTCCTCTATCTGCCAGATTCAGCTAATCAGTCTTCGGATTCGGAGAATATCTGAGTTTGTTCTTGAAGACCTACAGCACCAACTAGAAACCTGGAAACTTCCTAGTGGCTTTCCAATTATGAAAGAGTGCCAGGACCAAATAAATCAATTAAAAAAAATTCGTAGCTGGCGTTACGAGATCATCAAATGACTCAAACGATCGAGGAATCGGAAGCCTTGACTGTATACTCCTTTCATCTTCAGAACTGAAATCGACAAAACACGTTAAATATATATACAGAACACCGTTCAGAGTCATCGAAGAGACAGTCCCTCAACCAAAAATCAACTTGTCAAAATTCGTGGTTTTGGGTTCGTAAAGAGCAAGTTTGTAGTTACAGGTCCGGAAAGAGTCAAGTACGACACATGTGGGCGCGCTAGGATATTGAGGGAATCTGATAGATAATGATACCCTAGTTGAGCTCCATGAGGAAGGGATAACGACCCCTAAAAACGCTGGCCAGACGGTGCTCTATACTTGAATGGGAAGATTACTGTGTATCGGTGTGGAAAGCCGTTCGCAGGTTCAGGAACATAAACAGAGGGTTAAGCGTATGAGACTCGGTCTTGGCGTGCTTGGCGTGATTTGACGAAGACTTTGAGCAAGTTCAAGAAGTTTGTGAGGGCTTTCAGATTCGTGCATTGAAACAGAGATAGTGGAATTGGCATTAGCAAAAGCATATCCATTGATCAAGATGACGCAAAGCTCAGAACCTCAGCATGCGCTAATTTCGTGACACGCAACAAGGATCGAGTCAGTCGTCGTTGTGTAGTGAAGCCATGAGGATGCGGTCAATGCACATAGAGAGGATCCATTGGCGGACCTATTCCTTTTTTGTGGGTTATTGACGGTCCTATGCCGTAACTGTAAATAACGAAAGGCTGGTCGTTGTTGTCAGTTACGTTAGTAATATTATAACAGTTTCAATAGTGGAGTAGTAACCGAAGACTGGACAGGAACTTCTGCTCGAAGCTAAGCTAAAGACTGTACCGTCGTGAGTACATGCCGTACAAGCTAGTACAGGGCCAAGGACAAAATCCTGTCGTTCATCATGAGCAAAAAGACCCTCTGAAGCCGAGAAAGCCATTCATGCCAATATGCCGTGGCGCTCTGCCCCGGCGAGGTATGATAGAAAACCGCTTCCTTTCAGAACAACTGAGCCAATGAATGTGTGTAACGTCTATGTGTATGTTGATTTCAACACGAGAGTCGTAATCTAATGAAGGTATGTGTGTCTGACCGAAGGGGTAAACTCCAACCAATGCTGCTTCGAAAATCAGGAAATTGCTTTCGCCTATCAAGACGCACTGAGAGCCGTAATAATGGCATGCTTAAGCCGACTTGAAAATAGGGCGTCATGCTAAGATAATAAGTTTATGAAAGGTATCCTCCCAAATGTGGTTAAGTAGGACCCCCAACATAATATGATTTTAGTGGACCCTAGACTCGTATGGTGATGATTCATATCTGGATAAACCAGGACGGTGTGAGCCGGGGTAAAAGTCCCTATCCGTGTCTTCTGAGCTTCGACGGTCTCTTGGACTGTAATCGGCATATTTGATATCGTGAGATCGTATCTTAGGCGATTCGTGGACGACCTTGTAATCTGGAACGACTTCACCATACAAAGAGCCACCGCGGCCGGAGTGACGGTTCGGGAGCGGTGTGACGCGAGCTGACTCGGTGCGTAACGCAGAAGGACGCTTTTGGGTTTCTGGTGTAAAGGCATACGATGTCGAGCGTGTAGCAGGTGTCTTGACGCTTGGGGAAGCTCGAGGTGTCAAGCTAGGACGTTCCACACCTCGACGAGTCTTTGGAGATGTCTCACGTTCGTGCCGCATATCTTCAGGAGCTTGCACGAGACGGTATCCTCTGTCTTCCTCATCTTCTTCAACAAGAACCTGATACTTTGTTGACTTGTGTTGAGGGGTTGAGTCTGGGTACTCTGGCGTGCCGGGACTTGAATGGCCGGAGTCATGTATATCTGAATTTTTGAGCTTTGATGACTTTGAGGGTGCAGCCTCGCCACGTCGGTAGTTAGATCCGTTGATTGGCATTGTCTCTGCGCGGCGTATGGACGGGAGCTTAGTCTCCGGTACCGATTGTACGGTTGCCGAGCGCATCGGCTCCCTTCTGGATGGTGTTACAAGATTTTTGAGGCCACGTGGATCTGACGACGAGCCCGGTATACTCGGCCTGCGACTTGAGGGTGGATCTACGATCTCAGTGACCCGTCGGTCTTTTGCAGACAATCGGGGAGGAGTAATGTCTCTTCCTCTATGTTTGCGTTCGGACGATCGTCTTCCAGCGTCCATAGGAGGAGGCGGCGGTGGAGGAGGAGGTGGAGGTGGTGCTGCTCGAGTATTGAATGATGAGGGAACTCTGTCAAAAGTGGGCCGACGCTCCAATGGGACTCTCGCGCTCGATTTGCTGATGTAGTCTTCCGCAGCGCTGACAACTCGGTGGTACTCCTTCGGTTCATAATCGACATCCACTGTCTCTCGCTTGCTACCTCTGCGCGGCATTTCTTCATGTCTCCGCTTAGGCGTCACTTCACGCTTCGTCGGCCGATAGTGCTCAAGATCAGACTCAGAGTCGGACTCTGACTCTGACTCTGCGTACGTTGAAAACTTGCTTCTCGTCTTCGTATCCGATTCCCTCCGCCTGTCCTTGTCTCGTCTCCTTGTCCGTTCCGAGTAAGCCGCCTTCTCGGCTGCTCGTTGTGCATCCCTGTCCCTCCTTATCTTTTCTGCTGCTATACGTTCCCTCTCTTCCTCTATCTCTCGAACCCTCCTCTTCTCATCGGGAACACGACCAGAAGATCTTCTCGGAGGAGGAGAGAAGTAGTCTTCCTCGTATTTCTTGGACAGACGCGGCTCTTGATATTTGGACCCAAAATACTCGTCGTCGTAGGCGCGACGCGGTACCCTCTCTTCGTACACACGACCTCCCCGTACCTCGGTAGTAGGCAAATGCCCGCTTCGACGTCCTATATCTGGCGGCATCCGCGGGGATCCTCGCTCAGCCGCCATCTCCGCCCTCAACTCCGCCAACTTTGACCTCTCATCGTATCTTTGCCTACTCGCGTCGTTGCTAAGGATCTCATACGCCTGTTGTACTTGTTGGAATTGCTCGGATTTCTCTTGTTTTAGTGACTCGTCCTGAACCTTGTCGGGATGACAAGTAAGAACAAGCTTTCGATGGGCACTCCGGATAGTAGCCAGCGGTGCATCTCTAGGAACACTCAAGGTCTTGTAAGGATTGGGTGGAAGTGGGTCATCCATAATCGAAGAAGCGTTAAGAGAGGTGAAAGCTATCAAGGAGATCGAAGCATTGAATAGCGAGTTGCTTTAATACCCAAATAGAAGACCAGTCATGGACAAGTACTCTGAGTCTGCAGTGTCAGAACAGATGGAATCCGTACGAATCACGCGTGGCTGGAAGCCCGGAATGTGTGATCTTGGGAAAATCAATGCGTAGTACAGGATGCAGTGATCGCACGGCTTGAAGTATTGAAGTTAAATTACTTGCCGTGGCAGTCGTGGCAGTCTAGGTACGTAGCGGGTATCAAAGTAGCCGACGCCACGGCCAAGGTCGGAGCAGCGAGTGGCGATAAAGCTGACAAAGCTGTTAATGGACTCTGGTGGAGAGCAAAAGAAGGTAAGAGGTCCTGTCGAAGAGAGGAAGAATAAATAGACAGGCTCGCAAAGATGATGTTGGGGTTGTGTTGGTGCTTAAAGCGGTGAGGAGCTGGTTAGGTCGTTCGCGGTGCGACCGACTACCTAAGTATGATATGCGGGACTTTCAGTTCGTCACTTCCTTAGCACTCCTCCATCAAAACAAGCAAAATCGCCCAACGTGGTGGCTTCGGTTGTGGAAAAGATGACAATGGCTTGATGATACCAAAAATGAAGTGTTTCGATGTACGTGGTGAGACAGCTCAAGGAAGAACATACGGGGGGGCTTGGTTGTGTTGGAATCAAGGCTTATGCTGGAATGGAAGCCTCAAGCAGGATGAATGAAACAAAGAGCCAGCCTTGGAAGACAATTAGTATCGGGCAGTGAAGTGCCAGCAGCAGCAGCAGCTGACAAGGTTATCTACTGGCGACTTGCCTCGGACATTGTACCAGACATGTTTTCACTCCTGTACTCGTTGCGGTTTGAGAGATTTACCAAATCTGGTCCATACACTACAGGCTATCCATTCTTCTCGAGCTGACTTACTCAACGAACTCTCCTCGAAGCTTTCGACCCTTCATCATGATGTCTTACAGTCTTGGAGCTACTTAGATATACAGACTATGGGGGTTTCCAGCGTTACGACTTACGAAGTAGGAGCGGGCCGGACAACATGTGGCAGATCGACATCCATCATGGCGGGGAGAAACAGCAAATTTGGAGACCCAAAACTCCAATCTGCGGGTTTTGGCGGCATGGTACAGGCACGACGTGCATAGGCGTGAGCGTATGGCATGTCTGCTGCCAGTCTTTCGGGGTAAGTTTAAGCATGGGCTTTATGTTTCGGCGGTTACAGAGTAGTGTTGCTATCATGGCCAATCATCGAGAGCTCCTCTGGATGTTTTAGAGCATGACGGCGGGGTACGCTGCATATACTATGAATCTATCACAATCGTCAGGACCTATGATGGCCAAGCCGAGAGCGCTGCACTGGATGCCTTCACGAGGGGTTCCTTGAAGTGGTAATGATGGGTATGGCACGATGTTATTGCTGGATATTTGATACTGATTTACGTTTGATATTGCGAACCAACGATCTGGCCTGATCCATCTCTGACATTCTCTATACAGTGAGGCTAATGACACCGTACACCAGCACTTCCTACGCGGCTTCGAACCTAACTCTCGCTGTGCTATGTATCAGAACGCAGGGCAGTGCAGGCGAAACGCCTTCTCGTAACGCCCTAGTTAGATGTGTGGGGGTTTTCAAAGCACTGGAATCTGCGCGCATGTATCCGGCTTACTAGCTACCTTATCGATGTCATTATTTATCGCATTGTGCATAAACTCTCTTTTCCGCAGCCAATACACCGGCCATATATGTGCCAAGTCATTTGGGCAGGATCATCATGACCCAGAACGATCCCAAAAGTCAACGTGGTTCCTGTACCGTAATTGTTAAAGGTTCTATTCTTCCCACGTAGGTAGATCGATATCGACGACAATCGGCTTGTTGTATCTCTTCGTGCTGTGTGGCCAACTGGATGCCATCATGGCGGCATTGATGACGCATGTTTCTCTCCTCGCCATTCTGCCTGAAAGAGCTTCCATATCACAACGCCCTGAGGGTGGGGTGCCGCCTTGCCCACGAACGGCCGACGAAACGTCATGGGGATCTGACGTCAAAGTTGACTGAGTATCGGCAGGCGCATCAGCATTTTGAGGAGTCGAAGGTTTAAGGGTAAGCGGAGAGTCTCGCTTGGTCGACGTCACAGTAGAGGCATCATATTTCGATGCAGCCGAGAAGGGAGCGTGAGGGCTCCGTTTCCATCTTAGACTGGTTCTGGTATCAGATCCGCTGGGCGAGCTGGACAATTCGGCCATTGGAGTACCCATTGTGGATGAGCCCGTGTTATCTATTGGTTCTCCTCCTTTGCCAGTCAAATCGATGAGGCATTGTTTCTTGTTATCTAGTCCCGGATCTATCCAGTACTGTACCTCGCTCTCCTTGTGTTTTATGTTTGAGGACTCAAGATCCCATAGGACTCTTTCAGCACCTCTGCCCTCATGAACATGTCCACAAATTGCCAGACATGGCCGGACTCGCCATAAAGTTTGACGGAGTATCTCACAGCCGGCCGCACCACGGTCTTTTGATTCATCGCAGTGATACTTTGGGGGTGTGTGGGTAATGACAACGTGAGTATCCAATGGGATCTTGTCCCATAGGTTAGAAGCTTGTTCGGGATGATAACCAAACGCCCAACAGCCTTGAGCCGGCGAATATGGGGATCCGAAAGCCTTGAAGGTGGTACGTGGTCCTCCTTTTTGGGTGAGACATAACTCAGCGGACTCATGGTTCAGAAACGTGATAGACTTGCAGGCTTTGACTGCCTTCATGCAGGCCTGAGGGTCCTGAGGAATCTGATTATGAAAATAAGAGCCATAGTCCGCGTAAAAGTTGGAATCCAGGGTAATATCATGATTGCCTGCTAAGATTAGCTGCCATCATACATACAGTTCCAGGAAAATCCTAGCTACCCGCAATGACGATCTTTACTTCAAATTCCGCTTTCTCGATCCAATCCAAAGTTTTACAGAGCTCTGAAAGAGACCCCTGGTTGGTCAAGTCGCCTGCGTGTATTAGTACATCACCTTTCGGTAGCTTGAAAGCACCATTTGCTGGGTTTGCGTTGTGGGTATCCGAGACACAAACAAATCGTGTCTTTCGCAAATGAGGAGGCATCGAACAGTGCCTACTCGTACTACTGATGCTGGGTAATAAAGTCTTTTAATCCGAAACCCCCAATGACCCGCAATCAAGCAAGAAAATCAAACGGCTCTTTTGATACAGGGAAACGGAATGGAAGAAAATCAACTATCCGTGTCAAACGAGCGTTTGTCTGATCGGCTCTGAGGAAGGTGTAGATTGCATCAAGTAGTCAACTTCTTTTCTCATCACCCGAAGAGTCTCCAGTCAATATGACTCTTACGAAAGAGAGATCTAAGGCAGGACGCAATCCCTTGCATACTCCCTCCCAACTCCGTACCTTGCCTCAGGTCGGAGTCAGGACCTCAGACGTGTTTCCGTAGCTAAGCCCCTTCGGGTTTAAGCAAGACGGCTAACCCAAATTGAATTAGGTCCTGAGGCAAGTGCATGATTACCTACTCAAGATGGATGCTGAGTCAAGAGAGGCGGAAGCAAGACCCTCGATGGCGTCATCCCGCCGCCCGCATTACGGATGGTCCAGCAGCTTCGTCTTTGATTACCCTATCACCACCAGCTCTATTCATATAATACCCTGTGGAGTTCACTCAGATATTCTCTGCTCATTTTAGACCTTCATATATTTCCACCGCCAACATTTCGTTCCTACGCCGATTCTTCGCCTCGAGCGTAAACCCTGCAACAATGTCCGCCGCAAAGACCAAGGCTCAGAAGATCATCGACGAAAATGCTGTTGGTACGAATACTCGTTGTCTCGAAAACCTCAATGGAAGCTAACACTGACATGCTTAAGCTGTCTTCAGCAAGTCTTACTGTCCCTATTGCAAAGCTACTAAACAAACATTGAGCGAAATGGGCGCAAAGTTTTACGCCATCGAGCTGGATCAAGTTGGTATGTTCGCTCACGTTTGAATCTTCTGTTGATAGTAGATTCACCATGCTAACGTGCTGAATCCAGATGACGGAGCTGATATCCAAAATGCCCTTGAGGAGATGACCCACCAGCGATCAGTACCCAACATCTTCATCCAGCAGAAGCACATTGGTGGTAACTCGGATCTACAAGCAAAGAAGAGTGAACTGCCTACTTTATTGAAAGAGGCCGGCGCTGTTTAAATTGCTGGCTGCGAAGGTGTGCAAATCGGGAGCTTCGATAGATACATTAGGAAGATGTACTTCATGAGCATTTTGCGGCCTAAGCACATGACACCAATATCTCATGTCTAATCTGCATCTTACCTAGATATAAGTTAGGAGTTTGCTGGCAATGTACATCCCGGCATTTTACTATGGTCTATCTGCGAAGTACATGATTAGAGTCAATCCTTCCCTGTACAGATTACAGATCATAGATATCTCAACATTGGCCGCTAGTTGAAAGAAATATTTGTATGATAGTTTTTACAATCATAGCATGACACAAAAAGGCGTAGGATGGAGCGCTGTTGTATCTAGCTCGCAGTAAGAACTGGTTCAGTCGCATCCCTAATTTCTCATAACCTCAACCATCACCTCTACACATGCAGTCAAAGTCATCACCCTAAATCCCATGTCTCGCCAACTTCCCTCACAACTATTCCGCGCCTCCCAATACCTTCGCACCTCATCTGGCACTTGCTCTCACCGTCTCACCTCCCAATCCAGCCTCCTCCGCCCTAAACCCCTCCTCCGCCTACCACGCAACCACGCCTACACAACCCAGCACCCACCCAACGCCTCCACCAGCAAAGTCTTCCCCTCCGCAAAGCTAGCAGCCTACTGCGCCATCTCCACCCTTTTCGGCACGCTCTACTACACCACCACGCACCCCGAACTCAATGACGCACCGCCATCCATCACTCCAATCAACCCCACCACACTCCCCCCATCACCAACATCCACCACCCACCCAGACGACACAAACCAAGTCCCCACCGGCAACTCCACCGTCCCTTTCTTCCCCCGCATAATTCACCTCCCCCTCACCAGCCCCAACACCGGCAAATCCGCCGCCCTCCCCGCCGGCACCGGCGCCGCCTCCGCCTCTGAAGAATATCACCTCCTCGGCCTCGGCATCCGCACCGTCTCCTTCCTGCGCATCCAAGTCTACGTCGTGGGTATCTACGTCGCGCTCTCGGACCTGGGCAAGCTGCAGGAAGGTATGGTACGCTCAATTGCCGGAGGCACCGCGTCGACGCTTGTGGATGGCGAGAAGGAGGAGTTGCGCAAGGTGCTGCTGGCAGGGGAGGGGAGCGAGAGGGTGTGGGGTCATATCTTGAAGGAAGAGGGGTTGAAGAGTGCGGCGAGGATTGTGCCGGTGCGGAATACGGATTTTGGGCATTTGAGGGATGGGTGGGTGAGGGGAATCGATGCGAGGGGGAAGGGCCCGGGATTCGAGGATGAGAACTTTAAGACCGCCGTTGGGGAGTTTAAGGGGGTGTTTGGGGGGCGCAAGGGCGTCGGTAAGGGAAAAGTCCTGTTGTTGGGCAGAGGGGAGGATGGAGCATTAGGGGTTTGGGTTGAGGAGGAGATGGAAGGGAAGACGGGGGAGATGGAAGGGAAGACGGGGGAGATGGAAGGGAAGACGGGGGAGATGGTGAGGCTGGGGGGAGTGAGGGATGAGAGGGTGGCGAGGTTGGTGTGGTTGGGCTATTTGGCGGGAGGGACTGTGGCGAGTGAAGGGGCGAGGAGGAGTGTGGTGGAGGGAGTCATGGAGTTGGTGGAGCGACCGATTGGGACGGTGGAGACGCAGGTGGTGTAATGTAGCATATTTGTCTGATATATTGAACAGCTTCCGCTGCTGTGCAGGAGTGCTCCTTGGTGATACTCTTTTCGTAATTTTTGCCTGCCTTGATCAGATCGCCGCCAATTATCTACC
>JAABUY010002370.1_pt1 | contig 22528 bp, 20 predicted proteins | sample 5560271 | NCBI WGS metagenome assembly JAABUY01 (sample SAMN10711886, study PRJNA513374) | rock metagenome | isolation source: Antarctica rocks | place: Antarctica: Victoria Land, University Valley | reverse complement strand
TGGACCCGACAGCACCATCACCGGCGGCGGACTTGACGGCTGCGGGAGCGGCCGGATCGACCGCGTCTCGAGGAGCGCCGGACTTCCACGCGGCGAGCCCTGCGAAGAGCTCGCCGAGGCCGACACCCGCCGGCGGCGATCCCGGCCAAGACCATGGTCGGACTGGCTCGGCGTTGTCGCTCTCGGGTTGCGGCTGCTGCTCCTTGATGAGAACAACACTAGGACCAGCCACCGACAGCCCCCCGGTCCCCCGAGAAACCAATCCGGTTGTCCATAAGGGGGATCCGTGACGTCACACTATCCACAACGACGCCCCGAGAGATTGACAAGGACCGATGCCACCAGGGACAACCACCGCCCACGGCAGGCACACCACGGGCCCGACCAGCGCACACCGGGCCACGGGAGGGACGACGAACAGGTGCGGTGTCCCGACGTTCGGCGAGGCACCGGACACCGGGTGCTTGACGGCATACGAACGCTCGTCTTGACTAAGCAAACGCTTAGTCGTGGTTACCCGCCGCCTGAGCATCCGCACTGTGACGAAGGAGCTGACTGGATGGTCGACCTGAGCCTCACCGACGACGAACGCGAGGTCCGCAGCTGGGTGCGGACCTTCGTCACGAAGGAGCTCGTGCCGCTCGAGCAGGAAACCCTGGCGCGGGAACGACGCGGTGAGCGCGGCATCACCGCGGACGAGCTGGCGGCGCTCCGCGAGACAGCCAAGCGGGCGGGCTTCTTCGGCATCCACACACCCGTGGAGCACGGCGGGATGGGTCTGGGCGCCGTCATGAGCGCGCTCGTCGAGGTCGAGCTCGGCCGGACCTTCCTCCAGTTCTCCTTCGGCGGCGAGGCCGACAACATTCTCTACGACGCCAACGAGGCGCAGCAGGAGCGCTACCTCCTGCCGACGATCGCTGGCGCACGCAAGTCCTGCTTCGCGATCACCGAGCCGGGCGCCGGCTCCGACGCCCGGGCGATCCGCACCAGCGCCAAGCGGGACGGCGGGACCGGGGACTGGGTCATCAACGGCGAGAAGACGTTCATCACGGGCGGCCACGAGGCCGACTTCGTCATGGTGTTCGCCGTGACCGACAAGGAGAAGGGTGCTGACGGTGGCGTCACCTGCTTCCTCGTCGACCGGGACCAGGGCTGGACGTCCGAACCGATCGACACCATGGGTGAGTGGGGACCAGCGGCGTTGATCTTCAAGGACGTCCGTGTCCCGCACAGCGCGATCCTCGGCGAGGAGGGAAGGGGGTTCGACCTTGCCATGCGCTGGATCGGTCGCGGCCGCTACCTCTTGCCTGCCCGAGCACTCGGCGCCTGCGAGCGCCTGGTCGAGATGGCCATGGAGCACGCCCGCAACCGGGTGACCTTCGGCGAGCCCATCGCCGCGCGTCAGGCGATCCAGTGGATGGTCGCCGACTCCGCCGTGGAGATCGAGGCGCTCCGGTGGCTGGTCCTGACGGCGGCGTGGCAGGTCGACCAAAGACTGGACTCCCGCCAGGCGCAGTCGATGGCCAAGCTCTACGGCGGCGTCAAGGCCAACGAGATCGTGGACCGCGTGCTCCAGATCCACGGTGGGATGGGTTACACCCGGGAGCTGCCGATCGAGCGCTGGTACCGCGAGCTGCGGCTCCTGCGGATCTACGAGGGCACCGACGAGATCCAGCGCCGGACCATCGCCCGGAACCTTCTGAGAGGTCATGTGTCGGTCCGCGGTCACCTCGGCTGAGCGACAGGCGTTCGAGGACCCGAGCGACCGCCAGCGAGTGAGGCCCTCAGCTGTCCGCGGCGGTCACGCCGGTGGCGGCGAGGTAGTCGTCCCAGAGCGGCTCGATGTCCGGCCCGAGCCGCACACCCGGCGCCATGACGTGCAGCCGGTTCGTCAGCAGCACCGCGGTCAGCTGCCGCCGCGGGTCGACGAGCAGACGGCAGCCGGTGAAGCCGGAGTGGACGAACGCCGGGCCGCCGGCGACCTCACGCCACCAGAACCCGAGCGCCTGCCCGTCAGGCCCGAGACTGAGGAACTCGTCCAGCGTCGCCCGCGAGGCGATGGCCGACTCGCCGAACAGGGCCGCACCGAAGCAGGTGAGGTCGTCGAGCGTCGAGAATAGCCCGGCGTGACCGCTGACGCCCTCCATCGCGTGAAAAGCGTTGCCATCACTCACCTCTCCACGGTTGATGCCCGAGCGCCACGTGGCCGGTCGAGTCACCTGGACGGTCACGGCATAGGGCTCACCCTCGCGGATCATCGCCTGCTCGATGTCGTCGCCGTGGCCGCACGCCACCGCGAGCGCTGGGTCGACCGGCCCGTATGCCGTGTGCTCCAAGCCCAGGGGCTGGGTCACCAACCTCGTCACCGCAGCGTCCAGACGCAGGCCGGTCACCTCCTCGACGACCCGCCCCAGGAGGATCAGCCCCAGGTCGGAGTAGTGGCGTGCCTCGCCGACGCGGTAGCGCAGTGGCAGCGTGGAGACCAGGGCCGCCGCCGACTCCCGCCCCCCGGACGCGAGGTAGAGCGGCTGCCACTCCGCCAGTCCGGCGCGATGCGTCAGCAGGTGTCGGAGGGTGATGTCGGGATGCGGGCTGGCGACGTAGCGGTGGAGCGGGTCGTCCACGCCCACCTCCCCCGACGTGGCGAGGGACATCAGCGCCGCCGTCGTTCCCACGACCTTCGTGAGCGAGGCGATGTCGAAGCGGGCCTGTCCCCACAGCGACACCCGTTCGCCCACGCTCACGGCGTCACCGATGACGGCCCGGTGAGCCACCTCGTCGCCGACCCGCACCTGCGCGGCAGCCCCGGCATACAGGCTCTCGTTGATGCCCCGCTCGAACACGGAGTCGGCGTCGTCCATGACGAGCGACCCTACCGGCGCGACGTCGCGGACCTCCCGAGCGCCGATATCGTGACGGCCATGCGGGTCCTCGGCATGATCTCCGGCACGTCGCACGACGGCGTCGACGCCTGCCTCGTCAACTTCACTGCCGACGGGAGGACCCTCCACGGCCGGGTCGTCGACAAGGCGGTCGTCTCCTACCCCGACGACCTGCGCCGCCGGCTCGTCGCCGCGCTTCCCCCGCACGAGCTGGCGATGGCCGAGGTGTGCGCCATCGACACCCTCATCGGACAGCACTTCGCGCACGTCGCCGCCGAGGTGACCACCCGGCATACGGTCGACCTCGTCTGCTCGCACGGACAGACGGTCTACCACTGGGTCCGAGGCTCGCACGCGTTGGGCACGCTGCAGCTCGGACAACCCGCTTGGATCACCGAACGCACGGCCGTACCAACACTTTCCGACGTCCGGGCCGCAGACCTTGCCGCCGGCGGACACGGCGCTCCCCTCGTGCCCATCCTCGACACCCTCCTGCTGGGCGGGCGCGTGGGGACGGTCGCCGCACTCAACCTCGGCGGCATCGCCAACATGACCGTCCTGGCCCCGGGCCGTGAGCCGCTGGCCTACGACCTCGGCCCGGCGAACGCCCTCATCGACGCCGCAGTGCTCCGGCTGACCGGCGGCCGGGAGAGCCTCGACCGCGACGGCGCGTATGCCGGGCAGGGACGGGTCGACGAAGGTTTCCTCACCGCGTTGCTCGCCGACCCCTACTACGCCCTGCCCCATCCCAAGTCGACGGGCAAGGAGTACTTCCACAGTGGTTACCTCGAGGAGCACCTGGCCGCCCGTCCGGGGATCGACGGCCTGGACGTCGTCGCGACGCTCACCGAGCTGACCGCCAGGATCGTCGGGAACGAGCTGCGGGGCTGCCATGTGGACGAGGTCATGGTCTCGGGAGGTGGCGTCGCCAACCCCGAGCTGATGCGGCGGATCGCCCGGGCCGCCCCGGGGGTACCGCTCTCGACGACCGACGAGCTCGGCGCTCCCTCGGACGTCAAGGAGGCGATCGCCTTCGCGCTCATCGGCTATCTCTCTGCCCACGGGCTGCCGGGCAACGTGCCGTCCTGCACCGGTGCCCGGGGCTCCGGGTGCTGGGGACCATGACCGCAGCCGCCTCCCTCGATGTTGCTGCCGGTGCCTGCCAGCCGCAGCGCCTCATCCTCAGCTGACGCGGCGCGACAACGGCACCGCACATGCACGAGAATGCTCTTCTCACTCAAGTGGGGCGAGCGCACGACGACGAAGGAGGACGGATGCGGGCTGCGGTGCTGCACGGTGTCGAGGATCTCCGGATGGAGGAGCGGCCCGACCCCTCTCCCGCACCGGGCGAGGTCGTCGTCCGGGTCGAGTCCGTCGGGGTCTGCGGGTCGGACGTCCACTACTACGAGAAGGGCCGCGTCGGGAGCCACGTCGTCGAAGGACCGCTCGTCCTGGGTCACGAGGCAGCGGGTGTCGTCGTGTCGACCGGCCGGGGCGTCACCCAGGTGAAGGTGGGCGACCGCGTCTCGATCGAGCCGGGCGTGCCGGACCTCAGCTGCTCGCAGTGCCTCGCCGGACGTTACAACCTCTGTCCGGCCATGCGCTTCTACGCCACCCCACCGGTCGACGGCGCCTTTGCCGAGCTCGTCGTGACGCACGAGGCGTTCGCCCACCCGGTGCCGGACTCCATGGATCTGGACAGCGCCGCCCTGCTCGAACCTCTCTCCGTCGCCGTCTGGGCCGCCCGCAAGGCCGGCATCACCGCCGGCGACCGGGTGCTCGTCACCGGCGCCGGACCGATCGGGCTCATCGCCGTGCAGGTCGCCCGCGCCTTCGGGGCGAGCGAGGTCTCCGTCACCGACGTCAACGCCCACCGGCTCGACGTCGCATCGCGCCTCGGCGCCACCCGGGTCCTCAACACCGGCGGCCCCGGTGGCATGCGTGACCCGGCCGACTCCCGAGGTGCCAACCCGATGCCCACCGAACCCACCGTCCTTCTCGAGTGCTCCGGGCACCCGGCTGCGGTCGGGTTCGGCCTCCGAGCGCTGGCTCCGGCCGGTCGGGCCGTTCTCGTCGGCATGGGCGCAGACGAGGTGTCGCTGCCCGTCTCACGGATCCAGGAGCGGGAGCTGACGGTGACCGGCACCTTCCGCTACGCCAACACCTGGCCGACGGCGATCGCCCTGGTCGCCTCGGGCCAGGTCCGCCTCTCACCCCTGGTGACGGGCCACTTCGAGCTGACCCGTGCCGAGGAGGCGCTGACGGCCTCCCGCACCGACCCCCGGGCGCTGAAGTCCATCGTCCGCGCCAACGCCTGACCGCAACAGGTCACCGCCACCACCACCAAGGAGCCGCCCATGCGAGCCGTAGTGTTCGACGGACCCGGCATCGTCACCGTTCGCGACCTCCCCGACCCCGAGCCGGGCCTGGGTGAGGTGCGGATACGTCCGGTCCTGACCGGGATCTGCGGCACCGATCGCCACCTCCTCGGCGGCGGCTTCATGGCGACCTTCCCGCTCGTCCCCGGCCACGAGATCGTCGGGGAGGTGGAGGCGCTCGGCGATGGCACGGAAGGCTTGTCGGTGGGCACGCTCGTCGCGGTGGACAACAGCGACGTCTGTGGTGCCTGTGAGAGCTGTCGGCGCGGAAAGCCGCTCTACTGCTCGCAGTTCCGCTCGCTCGGCTGCAACGCCCCGGGCGGCTTTGCGGAGCTGATGGTTGCTCCCGCGGCGAAGTGCTTCCCGCTCGACGGGCTGGACGCTGCCGTGGCCGTGATGACCGAGCCGCTGGCCTGCGCCGTCCACGGCGCGGACGTCCTCGCCCTCCGCCCCGGCTCCGACGTCCTGCTATTCGGGGCCGGCCCGACCGGGCTCCTGCTCGCCCAGCTGCTGTTACACGGCGGCGCCGCGCGGATCACCGTGGCCGCGCCGAGTGGCCACAAGCTCGACGTCGCCCGGAGTCTCGGGGTGGACCAGACCGTGCTCCTCGACCGCGCCGACCCGAGCCGGTCGACCCGCCACCTCCACCAGCTGGCCCCATCCGGCTTCGACGTCGTCGTAGAGGCGACAGGGGCACCGACCGTCCTGGCCCTGTGCCCGGGACTGACCCGCACGGGCGGAACGGTGCTGGTCTACGGCATGGCCGACGAGCAGGACACCGTCGCCTTCTCGCCCTACGACATCTTCGCCCGTGAGCTGACGGTCAAGGGGTCCTTCGCCCAGATCCACTGCTTCGACCGCGCCCTGCTCGAGCTGCGGACCGGACGGGTGCGCACCGACGGCATCATCACCGACCGGTTCGACCTGGCCGGGTTCGGCTCGGCCCTCGACGCGGTAGCCGGCTCGAGGACCATCAAGGCCGTTCTCGAGCCCCAGCGCCCCTGACCGACCCGGTGTGAGATCGAAGCGGCCGACGTCGACCGGTGCCGATTGCGCGCATGGTCACGGTGGCGGCACCGAGAGAGCTCGGCTACTTCAGCGGGTCGTGTCCCCAGTTCATCAGCGAGTAGCGCCAGCGGCTGCCCTCGATCTCCTCCTTGTCGGGTCGCTGGGCCAGGTGCCGCTTCACGAAGCCAGACACCTTGCGCATGTGCTCTCGGTCAGCGTCCGTGCGCTCGGACTTCTTCTTCTCGAGGATCTCCACGATCCGCCGGCCCGACCTGTGCCCGGTCGACTCGCCGCCGTCCGAGTCGCCCACCGCCTTCGACTCGTCCGTGCCGAGCCAGCGTTCGATCTCGGTCGCGGTCATGTTGACGGCGGCGTCGAAGTCGCGCTCCACCTCGAGCGTCTCGTCGGCCACGGCCCTATCCCTGCTTCTTGAGCGCGGCGCTCTTGTGAGCCGCCTTCTTGCCCGAGGACCCGCTCTTCACGACGTAGCGGGGGTCGTCCTTCGAGCCCGTCACCTCCGTGCCCTTCTGGCCCTTGTTGGCGACCCGCTTCGTGCCAGTCACCTTCTCCTCGACCTCGCCGGTCGTCTCGCCCTGCGGGGTGTTCCAGACGACCTGGTCGCCCTTCTTCAGGTCCTTCGCCATCAGTACGCCTCCGTGTCGTCGAGCACCTGTGCCACCTGCCACCGACGAGATACCCAGCCGCCGCGCAACAATCCCCGGTCTCCGCTCCTGTCTCCAGGGGCGACGCGGCTCTCGTCGGCGCTGATCGAGTCGCCACCACCGAGACGAACGGCTCGGCGAGGTGGGCGGTGGCGAGGATGGTCCCCCGTCACGGTGCGGCTCGTCAGGAGGCTGCGCCGAGGGTGGACTGCCCTCCCGCCATGACGACGTATGCCGGGGTGACAGCCGGTCCTGCGCCGTTGCGGCCCGGTCACCTCGTGGCGTCCCGGGCGTCGGGTCCGTTACCAACGCACGCCCCTCGCGACGAGCATCCGCACGGCGAGGGGGGCCATCGGATCGGCGTCGACCACCGCCTGAGTCCCTGCATTTCGGCCATTGCCACTGGCCCGCGGTGCAGAGCGGTGGAAGTATCGGCTCGTGGCCAGCAACCGAGCGCAGACGATCGCCTACCCGTCCCCCACCGCGCGTCCCGGACGGGGAGGTGCGCCTCGGCTCGAACCGCACGTCATCCTTCTCTTCGGCGCGACGGGCGACCTCGCGCGTCGCAAGCTCCTGCCCGGCATGGCCCACCTCGTCCTGTCCGAGCTCACCCCGGACATCCAGATCGTGGGAACCTCCCTGGAGGAGTACGACGACGAGTCCTTCCGCGCCCTGGCCAAGGAGGCCGTCGAGGAGTTCACCACCCATCCGTTGACGGCTGAGCAGTGGCAGCTGTTCGCCTCCCGGCTGCACTACGTCCCCCAGGCGGGAGGGCCCCAGGCGCTTCGGACGGCGGTCCTCGCCGCGGAGGAGCAGCTCGGGAAGGACGTCCGGCGGATCCACTACCTCAGCGTGCCACCAGCCGCGGCCCCGTCAGTCATCAGCGCCCTGCGCGACGCCGACCTCGTGGCGCGCTCGCGCGTCATCATGGAGAAGCCCTTCGGCACCGACCTGGAGAGCGCCGTGGTGCTCAACGACCAGGTTCACCAGACCTTCGACGAGAGCCAGGTCTTCCGGATCGACCACTTCCTCGGGAAGGAAGCCGCGCAGAACATCCTCGCGTTCCGGTTCGCCAACGGCCTGTTCGAGCCGATCTGGAACCGCAACTTCATCGACCACGTGCAGATCGACATCCCTGAGACCCTCGGCCTCGACCGTCGTTCGTCCTTCTACGAGTCAACGGGCGCCTACAAGGACATGGTGGTCAGCCACCTGTTCCAGGTGCTCGCCTTCGTCGCCATGGAGCCGCCGACGGCCCTCGAACCACGCGCCATCAGCGAGGAGAAGAACAAGGTCTTCCGCTCCCTGCTCCCGGTGCGACCGGCGGACGTCGTGCGGGGCCAGTACACCGGCTACCAGTCCGAGGACGGCGTCTCCCCCGAGAGCGACACCGAGACCTTCATCGCCGTCCGGTGCGGGATCGACAACTGGCGCTGGGCCGGCGTGCCGTTCTACCTGCGCACGGGAAAGCGGATGGCCGAGGGCGAGCGGATCATCTCGATCGCCTTCAAGGAGGCGCCGAAGTCGATGTTCCCGGCCGACTCGGGGGTGGGCAAGCAGGGTCCGGACCACCTGACCTTCGACCTCGCCGACGAGTCAAAGGTGTCCCTGTCCTTCTACGGCAAGCGGCCCGGGCCGGGGATGAAGCTGGACAAGCTGTCGCTCCAGTTCTCCACGCAGGAGACCGACCACGCCTCCGACGTCCTCGAGGCCTACGAGCGCCTCATCCTCGACGCCATGCGCGGCGACCACACGCTCTTCACGACCGCCGAGGGGATCGAGTCGCTCTGGGAGCGCTCGCAGCCGCTGCTCGACGACCCGCCCCCGGCAAAGCCCTACGCGCCGGGCAGCTGGGGCCCGAACGCCATCCACCAGCTCATCGCCCCGCACGCCTGGCGGCTGCCGTTCGAGCGCATCTGGCGCGGCGCGAAGTAGGCGCCGCGGCGCCGTCGTCCTACCGGCGCAGCCAGCCGGCCGGCTGGGACCGCTCAGCGCCGGGAAACGGCCGCCATCGACGACTGCATCGCCGCCAGCACTGCTGCGCTTTCCTCGTCGAGAGCAGTGAGGTCTTCAGGCACCGAGGCGAGCGCGCGGACGATCGTCGCCGCGAGGTCGACCGCTGCCCCGGCTGAGAGCTCGAGGGCCACCCGCTCGCCGGGGGACCCGCCGGCCGGGGCGAAGTCGATGTTGAGGCTGTGGTCGGCCATCGCGTGAACCGGGTGGTCGTAGTAGACCGTCGCCGCGGCGAGCCGGGTCCACCGCTGCGGACCCTTGCCGCTGCCGCTGACGGGGCACTGTTCGGTCGTGTAGGTGCACACGTCAGCGACCCCTTCCCGGCGGCGTGCCGAGATGCTCGCCCAGGAAGTCACGCACGAGGAGCCAGCCCGCGACCGCGGCCTCGGGCCGGTATGCCGGGCGGTCGACGGCGAAGAAGGCGTGGCCTGCGCCGTCGAAGCTGTGGAAGTCGTGCGGCTTGCCGAGGTCGGTGAGGATCTCGTCGAGCTCGGCCACCTCGGCCGGTGAGGGGTTCCTGTCGTCGGCGCCGAACAGCCCGAGCAGAGGCGCGCTCAGCCCGTCCAGCCGGTCAACCAAGCTGGTCACCGTCATCGGGCTGCCCTGGGGCGGGGGGGCGAGCACGAAGGCGCCGTAGCAGTCGATGGCTGCGTCGACATCCAGCGAACAGGCGGCCAGGAGGCCCTGTCGGCCTCCGGAGCAGTAGCCGATCACGGCGACCTTCCCGTTGGCTCCCTCGATCGCCCGAAGGCGGTCGACCGCCCCTCGCACGTCTTCGACGAGCTGCTCGTCCGACACCCCGCCGTTCGCGCGGTTGGCCGCTGCGGCGTCATCGGGCGCGGCACCCGGAGCGTCCCGGTGGTGCAGGTTGGGGCTCACCGCGGCGTACCCCCACGAGGCGAAGCGTCGGACGGTCTCCTTGGTCGGCTCGTCGAAGCCGGGCATGTGGTGGACCACCACGATCCCGCCGGCGCCGGTCGCTGTCGTCGGCGTCGCGGCATACGCCTCGATCCTGGTGCCCTCGTAACCGGTGACCACCGTGCTGCCGGAGAGGAACTCGTCGGTCATGGTGTGCTCCTGGTAATTCCGTTGAGAGCCCGAAGCACCCATCCTCGCGCACCCCGGTGCCGGTACCGCAAAGGGGCCCCGGACCGCGTGGATGCGCTGGTCAGAGGCCCCTCAGTGTCACGGGTGGCAGGTGAAGGATTCGAACCTTCGAAGCTTTCGCGATGGATTTACAGTCCACTCCCATTGGCCGCTCGGGCAACCTGCCGTGGTGCGCATGGAAGACTAGCAAGCAATGGCCGGGCCGCCGCAATCCCCTTCGGAGGGCGTGCGCGGCGCGGCGCAGAGCCCACTCCGCAGACCAGACCGACACCGAAGGAGCGCCCTGTGGCTGACTCGTCGTTCGACATCGTGAGCAAGATCGACAAGCAGGAGGTCGCCAACGCCCTCAACACCGCTTCGAAGGAGGTCGCCACCCGCTACGACTTCAAGAACGTCGGGGCCTCGATCGAGCTCTCCGGCGAGGACAAGGTCCTCATCAAGGCCAACTCCGAGGAGCGGGCCCTCGCCGTCCTCGACGTCTTCCAGACGTGGCTCGTCAAGCGGAAGGTCTCGCTGAAGCACCTCGACTACGGCAACGACGACAACAAGCCGACGCCGCGGCTGTCAGGCAAGGAGTACCGCCTCGAGGTCAACCTCAAGGAGGGCATCTCCCAGGAGGTCGCCAAGAAGATCGGCAAGATCATCCGCGACGAGGGCCCGAAGTCGGTCAAGTCGCAGATCCAGGGCGACGAGCTGAGGGTGACGAGCAAGTCCCGGGACGACCTCCAGGCCGTGCAGCAGCTGCTCAACGGCAAGGACCTCGATACCGCCCTGCAGTACACCAACCGCCGCTGAGGCTGCTCGACCGACGACCGACGACCGCCCCGGCTCAGCGCACGTTGGATGACCCAGCGCACCTTGGGTGACCCAGCGCACCGTATGCCGTGTGCTGAGTCACCCAAGGTGCGCTGAGTCGGCGCCCGGTCAGGCCGCGTACCGCTGGCGTGACCGCAGGGCCTCGCCGAGATGTGCTGAGTGGGCGCCGTTCACGGTGCGTAGCGCTGGCGTGACCGCAGCGCCTCGCCGAGGGCGTACGCGCCGTCCAGGAGGTTGCGGGCCACCGCCGCCGAGGTCGGTCCGCTCGAGGCCGCCGCCCGAGGCGGGCCGTCGCGTCCTCGATCACCCGGGGGCAACCGAGCCTGATCACCCGGGCCAGCGCATCCTCCCCGACCCACTCGCCGAGCCGTGGGACCTCCTCGAAGAAGCGCGGGACATAGGCCCGGACCAGGTCAGGGTCGGTCGCGGACCAGAACGCCGTCGCCAGCACCGTCAGCTCGTGGTTGGACCGTCCGGACCGCTCGGTCAGCTGGGCCCAGGCCCACGCCTTCGCCTCGGCGGAGGGAAGGCTGGCCCGCACGCCGAGCGCGGCCAGCCGTCCCGGCATCGTCGAGTCAGCAACGGTGGCCTGCTCGAGCTCGGTCTCGTCGAGCAGGCCTCGCCGACCGAGGTTGCCGAGGACGAGCCACCGAAAGTCGGTGTCCCCGGCGAGCCCCCGCGGCATCTCATTTCCCGTGAGCCAGCGGCGAAGCGGCCCCTCGTCGGCGGTGGTCGTGGCGAGGATCTGTGCCGCCACTAGTGCCCCGGTGGACTCTGGCTCGGCCGCTTCGAGGACCCGGGTGGCCGCTGCCGCGAGCCGCTGGCGCGCGGCTTCCTGCTCGCGTTCCGGAAGGAACTTCGGGATGAGCCGATGCGCTGCCTCGTCGCCGGCTCGTTCGAGGATGGCCGTCGAGGTCTCCGCCACCCATGCCGGGTCCAGGAGTGCGAGGACGGTCCGGGGGTCGATGCTTGCCAGCGCCACCGCGTCGAGAAGGGCCGACCACACGACGCCGCGAGTGCTGCCGTCGGGGATGGCCGCGAGCTGGCGGCGCAGCGCCGCGACGTCGGAGTCGGTCAGGTCCACGCCTGCCCACGTCAGGTCACCGGCGTTGGGGACGAGGACGGCGGAGGCCCGTTTGCCGACGAGCTGCGGCAGAGGGGTCTCGTCGCCGGTGACGACCACGGCCAGCCGCACCTGCTCGACGCCGTCGGCGAACCCGGCGACGTCCACTGCATGGGCCCGGTCAGCCGGGTGGTCGGGTGGCACGGAGCGTCGCAACGTCGCGACGGTGATGACGCCGTCCTCGACCGTCGTCTCGACGCGGAGCCGGTCGCGGTCGGCACTCAGCAGCCAGGCCTTGCCCAGACGGAGAGGTCCTGGCCACTTGCCTGCTCGACCGCACCGAGGAAGTCGGCCAGCGTCCCGTTGCCGAAGGCGTGCTCCCGCAGGTAGGCCGAGGTCCCCGCGACGAACGCCTCGTCACCGACGTAGGCGATGAGCCGTCGCAGGACGGAGGCGCCCTTGGCGTAGGAGATGCCGTCGAAGTCCTGGAGTGCCGCATCCGCGTCGAGAGCCGGCACCCCGGCGACGGGATGGGTTCTGGGGAGCCCGCTCGGCGGCATACCCCCAGGTCTTGCGGAGGATGCCGAAGGAGACCCATGCGTCGGTGAACTCCGTTGCGGCGACGAGGGTTCGGCCGGCCATGTACTCGGCGAACGACTCGTTGAGCCACAGGTCGTCCCACCACCGCATGGTCACGAGGTCGCCGAACCACATGTGAGCCATCTCGTGGGCCCTGGTTCGCGCCCGGCTGAGGAGGTTGTCGTCGGTGACGGCGCCGCGGAACAGACGGGAGTCGCGCACGGTGACGCAGCCGGGGTTCTCCATCGCGCCGGCGTTGAACTCCGGCACATAGACCTGGTGGTACTCGCCGAAGGGATACCGGATGCCGAACAGCGAGTGGTAGTAGTCGAACGACGCCCTCGTCACCGCGAGGATGCTGGGTGCACCGTTCGAGGGGCTCACGCACGACGCACGGGCGTGCAGGCCGAGCGGTATGCCGTCGTGCTCGGACCGCACGGACACGTAGGGGCCGGCGCAGACCGTGACGAAACAGGTCGCGAGAGGCTGGGTCCGCGCGAGCTCCCACCGGCCGTCGGCGAGCCCCGTGGCCGCGGCGTTGCCGAGGACCTGCCAGTTCTGTGGCGCGTCGACGGAGACGCAGTAGGGCGCCTTGAGGTCCGGCTGGTCGAAGCAGGCGAAGACCCGTGGCGCGGCGTCGAGGGAGGTGTGCCCGTAGACGTAGGCCTCGCCGTCGGCCGGGTCGACGGCACGGTGCAGGCCCTGGCCGTCGCGGCTGTGAGCCATCGTCGCGGAGCAGCGCAGCTCGTTGTCCTCGGCCAGATCGCGGAGGAGCAGACGGCCGTCGTTCCCCGCCGCCGGGTCCAGCTCACGTCCGTTGAGGGTGACCCGGTGAACCTCGACGGCCTTGATGTCGATGAACGTCTCATCCCCGGCTGGTGGCCCGTGAACCGGATCAGGGTGGCGCTCTCGAACGTCGTGGGCGCGGTGCGCAGGTCGAGCGTCACGTCGTAGGACGTCACGGTGATCGACCGGGCGCGGTCGTGGGCTTCCTGGCGGGTGAGGCTCGGCATGCCCCCCGCCCTTGCATCCGGCGGCCCTCAGGCCGGGCGTGGCCCCCGGGCCTTGACGGCGAGAACCGGGCAGTCGGCGTCCAGGAGGACCTCCTGGGCGGTGCTCCCGGTCAGCACCTTGCCGACCGGCGAGCGCCGCCGCACCCCGATGACGATGAGGTCCGCCCGGGTCTCCGTCGCCACGCCCAGGATGGCCTGGGCCGGCGCCTGGTCATCCGTCGGACGACGGATCTCATGCTCGATCCCCGCCTCGGTGAGCTGCCCGTCGAGCGCGTCGATGTCCTGCGCCGTGGCGAAGTTCGGGTGCGAGAAGTTGCCGAAGTGGCCCGTGTTGACCACCGCGAGCCGCGCCCCCCTGAGCCGGGCCTCGGCAATCGCCTCATCCACCGCGGCCGAGCCTTCCGGCGTGGGGATGTAGCCGACGACGATGGTCACGCCGCGGCTTCCTTCGGCGACTCGTTGCCGTCGACGCGGATGGCCCCGGTCATGATCGCCACTCCGTCGTTCATCGAGTGCGACTGCGGGGTGATGACCGCGGCCCGGCGGGCGAGGCGCTGGATGTGGATCCGGTCGGCCACCTCCCAGACGTGGGGCATGTTGTGGGAGATCAGGATGACTGGCAGGCCCTTGTCGCGCAGCTGCTTGATCATCTCGAGGACAGCGGTGCTCTCCTTGACGCCGAGCGCTGCCGTCGGCTCGTCGAGGATGACGACCTTGCTGCCGAACGCGGCGGCGCGGGCCACGGCGACCGCCTGCCGCTGTCCGCCCGAGAGCGTCTCGACGGCCTGGCCCATGTTCTGGATCGTCTGGATGCCGAGGTCCTGGACCGACTGGCTCGCGCGGTCGCGCATCCCCTTCTTGTCGAGCATCCGGAAGGCCGAACCGAGAAACCCGGGTCGGCGCTCCTCTCGGGCGAGGTAGAGGTTGCTGGCGATGTCGAGGGCAGGGATCACCGCAAGGGTCTGGTAGACCGTCTCGATGCCGGCCTCCCGGGCATCCTGCGGCACCCTGAAGGTGACCGGTCGACCGTCGAGGGTCAGCTGCCCCGAGTCGAGGGTGTAGGCACCGGAGAGGCACTTGATGAGCGTCGACTTGCCCGCTCCGTTGTCCCCGATGATGGCCAGGACCTCACCCGGGTACAGGTCGAGGTCGACCCCGTCGAGCCCGATGACCCGACCGAAGGTCTTGACCATCCCCCGCGCACTGAGGACCGCAGTCCTGTCCTGCGCGCCACCTGACTCCGTGCCACCCGACTCCGCGGCGCCCGACTGCGACGGGCTGGACAGGCCGGCGGACGGTAGCTCAGGGGAGCCGGTGGATGGGTCCTGGGGGGCGCTCACGCTTTGACCTTCCTGATCCACTGGTCGACCGAGACCGCGGCGATGACGAGGATGCCGATGGCGAGCACCCGGATCTGCTGGTCGACGCCGGCCAGGGCCAGGCCCACGGTGAACGCCTGGACGATGAGCGCGCCGAGCAGGGTCCCGACGACCCCACCGCGCCCACCGAAGAGGCTCGTGCCGCCGATGACGACCGCGGTGATGCTCTGGAGGTTGCCTTCGGTGATCGCGTTCGGGGTGGCCGCTCCCGAGCGCCCGATGAGCACCCACGCGGCGATGCCGAAGATCAGTCCGGCGACGGTGTAGACCGACAGGAGCACCCGCTTGCTGGCGATGCCGCTGAGGCGCGCCGACTCGGGATCGTCGCCCACGGCATACACGTGCCGCCCCCACGCTGTCTGGCTCAGCGCGAAACCGACCACGAGGTACATGACGAGCACGATGACGACGCCGGTCGTCACCCTGAAGCCGCCGACGGAGAAGCCCTTCGCGGTCCAGTTGATGATGCCGGGCAGGCGGTTGTCCTGGATGCTCGACCCCCCGGAGTAGAGCAGGGCGATCGCGGTGAAGATGCTCAGCGTGCCGAGCGTGACGATGAAGGGCGGCAGGTTGATCCGCGTCACGAGGATGCCGTTGAGCCACCCGGCGGCCAGTCCGAGCAGGACCCCGACGATGAGCGCCAGCCAGCCCGGCAGTGTCTTGTCGGCCGCGAGGGTCGCCATCACCATCGTCGACAAGATGGCGATCGCCCCCACCGACAGGTCGATGCCCGCGGTGAGGATGACGAGCGTCTGGCCCAGGGCGAGCGCCGCGACGACCGCCGTCTGCTGGACCAGCAGCGACAGCGCGTTGGGCTGGGCGAACCGGGGGTTGACGAGCGAAAAGACGAGGATGGTCAGGATGAGGAGGACCGCCGGGCTGATCGCCGGGCGCGCGTGCAGGAGGTGCTGGACCCGCTGGGCCGGGCTCTGCCGGCGGCGAGACAGCTCTGACGCAACACCGCCCTGTGGCGGTGCGCTGGTGGCTGCCGACATCTCAGCCCCAGCAGATCTTGCTGCCGTCGTCGCTGGAGATGCTGTCCACACCCTCAGCCTTCTTGTCCGTGACGAGCGCGACGCCGGTGTCGAAGAAGTCCAGTCCCTCTGAGGTCTTCGGCTTCTCCCCGCCGGTCGCGATCTTCTTGATCGCCTCCATACCGAGCTGGGCCATCTTCAGCGGGTACTGCTGCGCCGTGGCGCCGATGACCCCGCTCTTGACCGACTTCACGCCCGCGCACCCACCGTCGACCGAGACGATCATGGCGTCCTTGCCCTGAGCCTTGAGAGCGGCGCTGGCGCCGACGGCCGTCGGCTCGTTGATGGTGTAGACGACGTTGATGTCCGGGTTCTTCGTCAGGCAGCGCTCCATCGCCGACCTACCGCCGTCCTCCGCGCCGTTGCCGGCCTCGTTGCAGACGATCGTGTAGGTGCCTGACTTGTACTTCCCGGTCTTGTCCTCGTCGCCGTTCTTCTTCTTGTCCTTGGTGTCGATGCCCATGCCGGTGAGGAAGCCCTGGTCACGGTTGTAGTCCACCGAGACGATCTTGTCGTTGAAGAGGTCAAGGAGCGCGATCGTCGCCGGCTTGCCGGCGAGCTGCTTCTCGGCCCACTGGCCGATGAGGGTGCCCGCCTTGAAGTTGTCGGTCGCGAAGGTGATGTCCACGGTGCTGGCCGGGTCGGGCGGGGTGTCGAGCGCGATGACGAAGAGGCCGGCGTCGCGGGCCTTCTTCATCGCGGAGTTGACACCGGTCGACATGGGGGTGATGAGGATTCCCTTGTCGCCCTTGGCGATCGAGTTCTCGATGGCGGTGATCTGGCCCTGGTCATCGCCCTCCTGCTTGCCCGAGGCGACGGTGAGGTCGATGCCCGCCTTGGAAGCCTCCTCCTTGGCGCCCTTCTGCATCGCGACGAAGAACGGGTTCGACGAGTCCTTGGTGATCAGGGCGACGCCGATCTTGTCGCCGCCGCCGCCCGTCGCACCGCCACCCGCGCTCCCACCACCACTGCTGCAGGCCCCCAGGGCGAGCGCGACGGTGGCGGCCGAGGCCAGGGCGAAGGTGCGGGTGTGACGCGCCGACGTGGTGGTTGTGCGCATGGTCAATGCCTCCGGGGGTCAAGACAACGTTGTCAAGTGACATTTATAGACCGCCCTTGCGCTCATGTCAATGCTTGTGGCTCAATTGCGACCATGCCGATGACAACGATGTCAGTCCTGGAGGCGGATCTCGCCAGACCGGGGCGGGCGACCATGCGGGACGTGGCAGCTCTGGCCGGTGTGAGCCTCAAGACGGTTTCGAGGGTGGTCAACCGCGAGCACGGTGTCTCGGGAGAGCTGCGCGACAAGGTGGCCCGCGCAGCTGACCGTCTGGACTACCGGCACAACCTCACGGCCAGCAACCTGCGCCGCAGCCACGGCCGGACCGGGGTGATCGGCGCGCTGCTCCAGGACGTCAGCAACAGCTTCTCCTCGAGCCTGCTGCGCACCCTCGAGGACGCCACCCGCTCGCGCAACGGTGTCGTCCTCGCGGCGAGCCTCGACGAGGAGACCGATCGGGAGCGGGCCCTCGTCGCCGACCTCGTCAGCAGGCGGGTCGACGGGCTCATCCTCATGCCGGCGACGAGGGACCACTCCCATCTTGCCTCGGACATCCGCGCCGGCCTTCCAATGGTCTTCGTCGACCGCACGCCGCGCGGCGTCGAGGCCGACAGCGTCGTCGTCGACAACCGTCGTGGTGGGCGCGACGCGACGCGACACCTCCTCCGCCACGGTCATCGCCGGATCGCCCTGCTTGCCGACCTGGCAACGATCGAGACCGCGTCGGAGCGGCTCAAGGGGTATGAGTCGGCTCTTCGGTCCGCGGGGATCAAGCACGATCCGAGCATCGTCGCGGTGGGTCTGCGGACGTCCGGGGCGGGCGAGGAGGCGCTCACCCGGATGTTCGACTCGAGCCAGCCCCCCACGGCGGTCTTCGCCTCCCGCAACAACCTCTGCGCCGGCGCCGTCCGGGTGCTGCAACGCCTCGGGCTGTCACACGAGGTGGCCCTCGTGGGGTTTGACGACTTCCCGCTCGCAGATCTCGTGGAGCCGCCGCTGACCGTCATGCGCCAGGACGTCGGCTCCCTCGGCCGGCAGGCGGCCGACCAGCTCTTTGCCCGCATCGACGGCGACACCTCGCCGGTGCGGCACGCCGTCGTCATCCCGTCGCTGGTCGAGCGCGGGTCCGGGGAGATCCGGCCGACGCGTTCCTGAGGTCCGCCGGGAAGAGCCCGGGCCGCCGTGGTCGGTCAGGAGTCCCGGCGGCCGCTGGCCATGGCCTCGAGACGACCGATCCGCTGGTCCATCGGCGGGTGCGTCGAGAAGAGTCTCGAGATGTCCTGGGCGCGAAACGGGTTGGCGATCATCATGTGGCTGGCGTTGACGATCTGCTGCTGTGGCTGCAACGGTGCCCGGGCCACACCCGACTCGAGCTTGCGAAGCGCCGACGCGAGGGCGAGCGGGTCGCCGGTGAGGGCGGCACCGTCCTCGTCGGCGTCGAACTCACGGGTGCGGCTGATGGCCAGCTGGATGACCGTGGCGGCCATGGGGGCGAGCAGGGCGAGCAGGAGCAGGGCGAAGGGGTTGGGGCGGTCCTCGTCGTCGCCGCCGAAGCCACCGAACATCCCGGCGAACATGGCCATCTGGGCGATGGAGGTCACGATCCCCGCCACCGCCGCGGCCACGGACCCGGTGAGGATGTCCCGGTTGTAGACGTGCTGCAGCTCGTGGCCGAGGACGCCGCGCAGCTCGCGCTCATCCAGCAGCTGGAGGATGCCCTCGGTGCAGCAGACGGCGGAGTTCTGCGGGTTGCGTCCGGTGGCGAAGGCGTTCGGCGCCTCCGTCGGGGAGATGTAGAGCCGCGGCATCGGCTTGTCGGCGCGAGTCGAGAGCTCGCGGACGATGCGGTACATCTGGGGCGCCTGGGCCTCGCTGACCGGGTAGGCATGCATGGCCCGGATGGCGAGCTTGTCGCTGTTCCAGTAGCCGTAGAACGTCGTCGCGATGCCCAGAAGAGCGAAGAGCCAGATAAACCGGCCCCCGGCGACGAGCGCGCCGATGCCGAGGAGCAGGGCCCAGATCGCGCCGAAGAGGGCAGCGGTCTTGAGCCCGTTGAAATGGTGGTGCATGTCAGGGAAACGCGGCGGTGGTCCGCGTCGTTCCCCATCGCGCACGAGGTGCCGACCACCGTCGCGCGGGGTGCCGGAGTCAGGAGTGGTCGGCGCAGCAGGGGGTCGGGTCGGCCTGCTCGAACGGCACGACGACCGCGCCAGCGGCGGGGACGCACATGGAGCACGAGCTCACCGTCGAGCTACACCGGACGGACGAAGCCCTGCGGATCGAGCCCGACCCCGGCACCCACCGCGAGCTCCGCGTCGCGAGTGGTCGACCACCCGCGTCGACGACCACGGGCCGACACGGGTCAGCCGGGCAGGACCCAGATGGGGTTGCTGTAGAACCACAGGTCCGTCCACGGGTCGGCTCGGCCCAGGACGTCCACGGCCGGTCCGGCAGGGTCGGTCGATGCACCGTTGCTGCCGGGCTGCAGGCGCTTGCCGTCACTGCCGCGCAGCCGCAGGTAGAAAGGGTCGACCGATCGACCGAGCGGGTGGGTCAGCTCGACCCGGCCGGAGCGGTCGGATACGTCGAAGGTCCTCACCACCTTCGTCCCAGGCGCGCGGAACGTGTCGCGGTCCGGGGACGCACCGGTCACGGCGCCGAGGATGACATCGACCTTGGCGAGCCTGGGGACGAACTCCGCCCAGTTGGGCAGCGATGCCGTCTGGATGCTGATCGCCAGCTCGAGCGCCTTGCCCTTGGACGGCATCACGACCGCGCCGAGGGAGTAGCCCTCGGCCCTGGTCCCGGCCTCGCGCACCTGGACGTCGAGGCTGTCCAGGAGGCCGCCGTGGTCCACCCACACCCGGCCGGCCCGCAGGCCGTCCATCACAGCGGCATACGAGAAGTCCTTGGACCCCACGTGGGTCCGGCTGAAGTAGCCGGGCCAGAAGTCTCCCGCCGACTGGTTCGGGGTGCTCCCGTGGACGGGGTCGTTGTAGCGGCCGTTCGTGGTGAAGTCGCCGCCCGGGCCGCGGACGCTGGTGTCGAGGTAGACCGAGTGACTGTCGGAGTTGGCCGTGACCCACCACGGCTTGCCCTCTGCGAGGAGGCTGTCCCACAGGCCTCCGACGGTGGCGGTCATCCAGTCGAACCCGCCCCAGGTCACATAGCTCTCCGGCGGGTAGCCGGCGAAGCTGTTGGCACTCTGCGGGTTGTCGTAGAACCCGCGCCCGGCCCCAGGGCCCATGGGCTCGGGGATCCCCGCGGCCTGGTGGCCGGGCGCCCCCTCCATGCCGAGGGCGACGCTCGGCTGGCGGTCGCGCCAGCCGCGGATCTCGTGGGGCGAGTCGACGCCGCGCCGGGCCGGGTGGTTCGCGAAGAACATTGCGCCCTCGACCCTTCGGGACGTCACGGAGGCAGCGAGGAAGTCGAGCCCCTCCAGCGCGTGCCGCTCGTTGTCCAGGGTGCTGTCGGTCCACGCGTTGACGGTCCCGTCGAAGGACTTCTCGAACTCCTTGAGGACGGCGACCTCCTGCTTGCCCGGGTGGACGAAGACGGTGCCGTGCTCCGCGCCAGGGATGTTCCACTCGAAGCCCTGGAAGACCAGGACGTCGTCCTCGAACGCTGCGCGGGCGGCGACGATGTCGGGGTTGACCTTCTCCACGCCGATCCTGCTGTGGGTCACGCTCCCGTGGTCGGTGATGACGATCCAGTCGAGGCCGAAGGCGGCGGCGTGCACGGTCTGGTCGGCGACCCGGTACATCCCGTCCGAGCTGTACTTGGTGTGGATGTGGTGGTCTCCGGCCAGCCACTGGTAGCCGTGCCGGGGCGCTCGTCGGCTCTGTCGTCGTGAGTCTGCCGGCGTCACACCAGCCGCCGCGGATGTGGCGCCGAGGACGGAGGCCCCGGCGATGCCGGCACCGAGCAGACCCGCCCGCTGCAGGAAGTTGCGGCGGGCGAGCGGACCGGGGGCGAGCGCGCTGTCCGGCACCGTCGGGTCGAGGTGCGTGGCACCGGCCGGGTCGAGGTCGCCCTCGTGCGGGTGTTCGTGACCGTGGTCCACAGGGCTTCTCCTTGGTTCGGGGTGACGGAGCTCGAGTGCGCGGCCCAGCGGTCCCGGATCTTCGAGGCGAAGGAGGGTCGGCACTCAGCCGAGCCACCCGAGGAAGATCTGGGGCTGGACCGACAGGACGACGAGGGCGAAGGTGCCCAGCGCCAGCGCCACCGCCTCACTGGGATGGAGTGCCAGCTGGTGGCGCCCCGCTGCCGGAGCAGGCTCGAGGAGCACCCGGACCCAGCGGAGGTAGACGGCCACGCCGAGCACGGCGTTGAGAGCAGCCAGCACCGCCACGACCCACCATCCTTCGGCGAGCACGGGTCTCAGCGCCACGACCTTGCCGATCAGCCCGAGGAGTCCCGGGGGCAGGCCGGCGAGCGACGTCAGCGCCAGGACCAGGGCACCTCCGGCGAACGGTCGGCTGCGGACAAGCCCCCGGTATGCCGTGAGCCGCCGGCCCGCACGACCTCCGCCGGCGCTGACCGTCACCCCCACGACGGTGAACGCGACGAGCGTCGCGACGAGGTAGGTCACGAGGTAGCCGGCCGACGCCCGCGCGCCCAGGCTGGAGATGCTCAGCAGCGGCAGGACCACCCAGCCCGCCTGCGCGACCGTGGACCACGCGAGCAGCCGGAGGACGTCGTGCTGGCGCAGCGCCATGACGTTGCCCAGCGTCATGCTCGCGATGGCAAGGACCGCCGTGCCGATGAGCGCGGAGGTGCCGAGAGACGTCAGCGCGCTGATCACGACGAGGAGTGCGGCGAGGGCGGCGACCTTCGAGACCCCGGCGAGGAAGGTGGCCACCGGCAGAGCGGAGCCGGCGTAGGCCGTCGGTGTCCATGCGTGGAAGGGGACGAGCGAGAGTTTGAAGCCGACGCCGGCCAGGACGAGCACGACGGACAGGGCGAGCAGCCCGCGTTGGGGGGTAGTCGTCGCGGCGAGCGCGGACCCCGACACGAGGGCGGGCGTGCCGGTGGCGGCGAACCAGCAGGCAGCGGCCAGCGCCAGCATGGCGAACGACACGATCGAGGTCATCAACAGCTGCACCGCGCCGGCGATCGCCCGCCGGGTGCCGGGCAGCGCGGTGAGGGCCACGACCGGAAGCGTGGCGAGCTCCAGCGTGACCAGCCACGAGCCCAGGTCGCGGGCGGCGGCCACGCCGACGGCCCCGCTCGTGGCGGCGAGCACGAGGGCGACGGTCACCGCGGCGCGGCCGTCCTGGCGCCGCTGCCCGAGGGGCCACGCCAGGAGCAGCGTGACAAGGGCCGCGGCGGTCGCCGCCAGCTGGAGCGTCGCCGTGATGGCGGAGACGGAGTAGAAGCACGTGCCGCCCTGCGGGAGGCACAAGGTCGCGAAGCGGTCTCCGGTGCTCGAGCCGAGGGCGCCGACCGTGCCGAGCGCCCCGACGACGAGGCTGCACAAGGCAACTGCGTGGTGCGTGCGCTCCAGCGTCGGGACGGCGACGTCGAGCACGAGG
>JAABUY010002369.1_pt1 | contig 22549 bp, 28 predicted proteins | sample 5560271 | NCBI WGS metagenome assembly JAABUY01 (sample SAMN10711886, study PRJNA513374) | rock metagenome | isolation source: Antarctica rocks | place: Antarctica: Victoria Land, University Valley | reverse complement strand
CTCTGAACGTCGTGCGGCTCAACGCCTGGGTGCGCGGCGAAGCACGCGCGGCCACACGGACTTCACGCCTAGTCCGCCTCATGGCCGCCTGAAACGGGCCGCTCGCGAATTCGCCAACGGTATCAGTAACGGACCCAAAAGCCCGATCAGGCCGCTGTTCAGGCGGCGTGTGTGTGCCGATGATGCAAGTCCGGGTAGTGCGGGCGGCGCTGCACCATCGGCGCGTGCCAGTAGCTCCTTGTGCTTATGCTCGTGCTCGTGATGCTTGGCCAAATGCAGATAGAGGCCCCGTCCATCCGTGCCCTGCTTCCCACACGGCGTCCCAGGTGCGGCTCCATGTAGCCGTGGGTGTCGTCAATCTACAGGATGGTTGACCTGGCCGGACCGCACCGGGACTGCCCTACCCATGATGCGGGCTGCTCCAGGGCGCGTCCGGGAAGGCGTTCAGGGGAATCTTGAGGTAGCGTCGGCCGTCCCCCTCCGGGTCCGGCAGGCGGCCGGCGGCGATGTTCACCTGCAACGCCTGCAGGATCAGCTCGGGCATCGGCAGGCTGCGGTCGCGCTCGGTCCGGAGCGCGACGAACCTGGCCTCGTCGATACCGTTCACGTGGGCGTTGTGCGCCTTTTGCTCGGCGACCGTGCTCTCCCACATCGCGTCCCGCCCATGCGGCCGGTAGTCGTGCCCGGTGAACAGCCGCGTCCCGTCCGGCAGGCTGAGGATGCCCTGGATGCTGCGCCATAGCTGCCGGGCGTCGCCGCCGGGGAAGTCGGCCCGCGCCGTGCCCGAGTCCGGCATGAACAGCGTGTCGTGCATGAACGCGGCATCGCCGGCGACATAGGTCACGGAGCATAGCGTGTGGCCCGGCGAAAACAGCGTCGACAGCTCCATCCCGCCGACCGCAAACCGCTCGCCGTCCGCAAACAGGCGGTCCCATTGCGAGCCGTCCGTGGGGAACCGGTCCGGCAGGTTGTAGAGCCGTTTCCACAGCCGCTGCACCTCGGCCACGCGCACGCCGATGCCGGTCCGAGCGCCCGTCATGTCCCTGAGGTATCCCGCCGCGGACAGGTGGTCGGCGTGCGGATGGGTGTCCAGGATCCAGTCGGGCGTCAGGCCGTGTGCCTCGATATGCGCCAGCAGCGCATCGGCGGACCGGGTCCGGGTCCCGCCCGATTTCGGGTCGTAGTCGAGGACCGGATCGATCACCGCGCACCGGCGGGACGCCGGGTCGCTGACCACGTACTGGATGCTGGAGGTCGCCTCGTCGTAGAAGCCGGCCACGTCCGGCCTCGTCCGGATGCAGCCCCTGTCCGCCAAGACCGTGCTCACGCGACTTCGGCCAAAAGCCGCTCCCTGTGCTTGATGTCGAACTCATTGCCCCGCAGCATCATGCGCCAGTAAAGGAACGGGAGCAGCCGGGTCTTGAGCAGCCAGGCGCTCCGCCGGGGCACGCGCGGGTCAAGCGGAAAGCTCGGCGTGAGCTTGCCGCCATAGATGAACTCGGCCAGCACCACCTTGCCATAGGCGGTCGTGAGCGGGCATGAGCCATAGCCGTCGTAGCGCGCCTCGCCCACCGTGCCGTCCAGTGCTGCAAGCAGGTTGCGGACCACCACGGGAGCCTGCAGGCGCACCGCTGCCGCGGTCTTGGCGTTCGCCGTGCCGGCTGCGTCGCCGAGGCCGAAGACGTTCGCGAACCGCACGTGCCGCAGCGTGGCGGGGTCGACCTCCACCCAGCCGGCCTTATCGGCGAGCGGGCTGGCCTTGATGAAGTCCGGCGCGCTTTGCGGCGGGGTCACGTGCAGCAGGTCGAAGCCGCGCACCACCTGGCCGGCGCGCCCGTCTGGCCCGGCCACGGTGAAAATCGCCTTTTTCGCCGGGCCGTCGACGGCCGTGAGCGTGTGCTTGAAGTTCAGCTTGATCCCATACTCGTCCACGGCGCGCTGCAACGGCGGCACGAAGGCCGGAACGCCGAACAGGACGTCGCCGGCCAGGCAGAACTCGACGCTGGAGCCGGCGAGCCGGCCGTGCGTCCGGAGGTGGTCGGCCGCGAGATACATGATCTTCTGCGGCGCGCCGGCGCACTTGATCGGCAGGGCCGGCTGGGTGAACAGCGCCGTGCCGCCGCGGAACGCCTGGATGCATGCCCAAGTGTACTCGGCATGCTCCCCAAGGTAGTTGCTGCACACGCCGTTGCGGCCGAGCGTGTCCCGCAGTCCGTCCACCCGGTCCCAATCAAGTTGCAGGCCCGGACAGACCACCAAGGTGCGGTATCCAACCAGGCTGCCGTCTGCGAGCCGGACCATGTTCCGCTCCGGCATGACCGCCGTGGCCGCCTGCCGGAGCCACTGCACGCCCTCCGGCATGAGGTCCGCCTCCCGTCGTTCGGTCTGGGCGCGGCTGAACACCCCGGCGCCGACCAGGGTCCATCCGGGCTGGTAGGCGTGCGTCCCGGAGGGCTCGATGATCGCGACCGACAGGTCCCGGCGGTGCCGGCGCAGTTGAGCCGCCACCGTGATGCCTGCGGCGCCGCCGCCGACGATCAGGACGGTGAAGGCCTGAGGCGAACCGCTGATGCCCTGTGAGAGGGCGGCGGTCGGATCGGGCGTGATGGCGTCCATGCAGCTCTCCATCGGTCGAGGGTGCCGGGATCACGAACTGCTCATTCGCCAATCCGGGCCGCGTGCATCATTTGCAATTTTATGATTACATGTCTATCTTAATCGTGAAAATGTGACTGGCGGAATGGGGACTATGGCTTTGAGGACCGCATTGTGACCATCGAGAGCCTGCCCTCTCGCCTCGGGCCACCGCTGCTGCACGACCCAGCACCGGATTTCCGCGCCCGAACCACCTTGGGGGAGCGGACCCTCTCGGAGTACCGGGGCCGCTGGCTGCTGCTGTTCTCGCACCCGGCGGACTTCACGCCGGTCTGCACCAGCGAGTTCGTGGCGTTCGCCCGCGCCGCCGACCGCTTCGAGGCGCTCGGCTGCGACCTGCTGGCCCTGTCGGTGGACAGCCTGTTCTCCCATGTCGCCTGGCTGCGCAGCATCCACGAGCAGTTCGGGGTCAAGGTGCTATTCCCGCTCATCGAGGACCCCTCGATGGCCATCGCCCGCGCCTACGGCATGATTGCGCCGAACGCGGCGGACGCATCCATGGTGCGGGCGGCCTTCGTCATCGACCCGGCCGGCATCATCCGCGCCATAAGCTGGTATCCCATAACCACCGGCCGTAACGTCGAGGAGCTGCTGCGCCTGCTGGCCGCGCTTCAGGTCACTGACGCCCATGGCGTCTCGACCCCGGAGGGATGGCAGCCCGGCGACGACGTCATCCTGCCCTCCCCGCTTACTGCCGAGGCGGCGTTCGACCGCCATGAAAGCGGCACCGACTGGTATTACCGGACCGCACCGCTCCCCCAGGGCGCAACGCCCCGCTCCAGGCAGCGCGGCTGATGGCGGCGGACCCGGCCGATATCGACGCTGCCGCCGCGTTGCTTCGGGTGCTGGCTAATCCTGGGCGCCTGCGCATCGCACTGCGGCTGCTGGAGGGCGAGCAGGCCGTGGGCGCGCTGGAAACGGGTCTCGGCATCAAGCAGCCTGCCCTGTCCCAGCAACTGGCCGAGATGCGGGAAGCTGGCCTGGTCACCGGCCGGCGCTCCTCGAAGTCGGTCGTTTACAGCCTGGCCGGTGCGGACGAGCGCCGCTTGGTCGCGGCGTTGGCCGCCGGGTTCGGCATCACGGTCGCGCAGACGTTGCTGGATCGGGCGCCGCCGGACCGGGCCGCCGTGCCGGCCCGGAACCCGCATGCAAGGCCCGCCGCCGTGTTCGCGACCGTGCTGGCGGCCGAATGACCGCCTGGGACCGCCGTCGCGGGCGCGCGGCCTGAGCCCGGCCGATGGACCTCCTGCAACCCTTGGCAGCAATCCTCTCCGGCGCCCTGGTCGGCTTCACGCTGGGCTTGATTGGCGGGGGCGGGTCGATCATGGCGACGCCCCTGCTGCTCTATGTCGTGGGCCTGCAGCCGCACGTGGCGATCGGGACGGGTGCGCTGGCCGTCTCGGTCAACTCGTTCATCAATTTCGGCGGCCATGCGCGGGCGGGCCACGTGCGCTGGCGCAGCGCCATCCTGTTCGCGGTGGTCGGGGTCGTCGGGGCGGCTGCCGGGTCGAGCCTCGGCGGCGGCTTCCTGATCGTGCCCGGCCTGCTGTTCGCGACCGGAATGCCGATGTTGTTCGCGGTCGGCTCGTCTTTGCTGGCCGTCGGCAGCTTCGGCCTCACCACAGCGGTCAACTACGCCGTCTCCGGACTGATCAATTGGCCGGTCGCGGCGGAGTACATCGCCGGCGGCGTCGTGGGCGGCTTGTTGGGCATGCGCCTCTGCGCCCACCTCGCGCCACGCAAGGCCGCGCTGAACCAGGTGTTCGCCGCCCTCGTGTTCGTCGTGGCCGGCTACATGCTTTACCGCAACCTCGGCGCGCTGCCCGGCTCTCAGCGCCACACCAGCTCGATGGGAACATGATGCTTGCTTCAAGGATTGTCCTGGGCCTCGTCCTCGGTCTCCACGTGTCCGCGGCTGCGTCAGCCGCCGCGCCGCTGCGTGTCTATGGCCCCGGCGGTCCCTTGCCCGCCATGAAAGAGGCCGCCGAGACGTTTGGCCGGGCATACTACGTCGATGTCCAGGTCACGGCCGGGCCGACCGGGCAGTGGCTGGAGCAGGCCAAGAACGACGCCGACGTGATCTTCAGCAGCTCCGAAAGCATGATGTCAGACTTCGCCACCGCACTCGGCGGGCAGATCGACGCGCAAAGCGCAACGCCCCTTTATCTACGCCCCTCGGCGATACTGGTGCGCCCAGGCAACCCGCGCGGCATCACCGGCCTGAAAGACCTGCTGCAGCCTGGGCACAAGGTGCTGGTCGTCACCGGCTCCGGTCAGGGCGGGCTATGGGAAGATGTCGCGGGGCGGCTGGGCGACATACGTTCGGTCCAGGCGCTGCGGTCCAATATCGGCCGGTTCGCCGCCACAAGTGCCGACGCCAAGCAGGCCTGGACGACGGACTCGGCGTTCGACGCATGGCTGATCTGGAACATCTGGCAGGTTGCCAACCCCACTATCGCCGATCAGGTCCAGATCGAGCCGGAGTACCGCATCTATCGCGATGCCGGCGTGGCGGTGACGCGGCGCGGAAAGGTGTGGCCCGCCGCTGCGGCATTCGTCGCGTTCCTGTCGTCCGACGAAGGCGCCCGCATCTTTGCCAAATGGGGCTGGGTCACGCCCGTCGTGAACGGGGCGAAGCCGTGAGGCGCCGGGTCGCGACAGCGGCGGCCCTGGCGGTTGGGCTCGCCTGGCGGATGGCGGCCGAGGCTCCTGGGGTGGTGTCGCCAGCCGCCGCGGCGGCGCTGTCTCCCGAACTGTTGCGGGGCCTCCAAGACGGACCGGACACGCCACTGGCGGGAAACCCTATGGGGACCGTCACCGTCGTCGAGTTCTTCGACTACCGCTGTCCGTATTGCCGGGTCATGCAGCCCCGGCTGGAGGCGCTCGCCGCCAAGGACAAGCGGGTGCGCATCCTGTTCAAGGATTGGCCGGTCTTCGGCGGCGTTTCCGTATCGGCCGCGAGGGTGGCGCTCGCGGCGCAGTTCCAGGGCAAGTACCTCGCGGTGCAGAAGGCCCTGTTTGCGCTGCTGCGCACGATGGATGAGGCCGCCCTGCGCGGCGCCGTGGCCGGAGCCGGCGTGGACATGGCGCAGCTTGATCGTGACTTGACCGTCCGCTCGGCTGCGATCGACGCCTCCCTCGCCCGCACCGACGAGGAGGCGCGCGCCATCGGTTTCCAGGGCACGCCCGGGCTCGTGGTGGGCGCCATGGTCATGCCCGGCGCACTGACCGACGTTGAGTTGCAAAGGCTGGTCAACCAGGCGGCGGCCCGGTAACCGCAACCCACCACACAGCGGGGCAGCATGGTTAATCTCATGATGGCGGCGTTCGGCAGCGTGATCGCGGGCGAAGTAGCGCTGGCGATCATCGGACCTCCAGGGTCCCTTGTGCCCGAGACGGCATCGTCCGCAACCCGGACCGCGACCGGCGCCGCAACCAATGCCCCTCCCGCGCCAGCCGCCGCGCCACAAGCGGCCCCAAACCCCGAGCGGCAATCCACTCCTGCCCCAAACACCCCCGCCCCGAGGGCCTCCGTATCGAACACCACCGCAACGAGCGCGCCCGCGTCGACGCCGTGGGTGGTTCCGGATGTCGACAAGCTGGCGGATGACGACTGGGGCCGCACCGTCCGCTACGGACGCGACTTGGTGGCCAGGACCTATGCCCTGATCGGCCCCGAGGCGCCGGACGCGAGCCACCGCTTCGCCGGCAACAACCTGGCCTGCGCGAGCTGCCACCTTGAGGCCGGCACCAAGCAGTTCGGCCTGCCGTTCCAGGGTGTTTATGCCGACTTTCCCAACTACCGCGCCCGGTCCGGCGCGGTCGGCACGGTCGAGGACCGCATCCAGGGCTGCATGGCCCGCAGCATGAACGGCAAGCCACTGCCGCCGGGCGGCCCAGAGATCACCGCCATGGTCGCCTACATGAAGGTCCTGTCGGCCGGCCGGCCGGTGGGCGCGCCGACGCCGGGCCGGGGCGCGGGCCGCATGACCGAGCTGACCCGCGCCGCCGACCCGGCGCATGGCAAGGAGGCCTATGCGCAGAACTGCGCCGCCTGCCACGGCGCCGACGGCCTGGGGCGGCGCGCCGGCACCGTAGGGGACGCCCAGGGCTACACCTTCCCGCCGCTATGGGGCGACGACAGCTTCAACGACGGCGCCGGCATGGACCGCCTGATCGGCGCGGCCAACTTCATCCACAGCAACATGCCGAACGGCACCACATGGCAGGTGCCCACGCTGTCCGAGCAGGACGCCTGGGACGTCGGGGCCTACATGCAGTCCCAGCCCCGGCCACACAAGGCCAACCTCGATCGCGACTATCCGATAGCATTGCAGCGCCCGGCCGACAGCGGCTACGGCCCCTACGCCGACGGCTTCAGCCAAGAGCAGCACCGGCTCGGGCCGTTCGCGCCGATCCGGGCGCGCATCAAGGACCTGCTGGCCTCACCCCCTGCCAAGCCGGCCAGCCCATGATGGCGCCAGCGCAGCGCGTCGCGCCGGTGAACAGATGCTGACGTATTGGCCGTCGCTGGCGGGCGGCATGCTGATCGGGCTGTCCTCCGCGTTCCTGCTGCTGATGAGCGGGCGCATCGCCGGCATCAGCGGCATCGCCGGCGGCCTGCTCCGGCGCCCGGAACGCGGCATAGCCTGGCGCGCGGCGTTCCTGGCCGGCCTCATCGCCGGTCCGCTGCTGTTTGCAGCGCTTGCCGGACACCGGCCAGCGGTCCAGGTGCCTGCGTCCATGCCGGTGCTGGTGGCGGCCGGGCTGCTGGTCGGCTTCGGCACGCGGCTTGGCTCCGGCTGCACCAGCGGTCACGGCGTCTCGGGGCTTGCCCGGCTGTCGCCCCGGTCGATCGCGGCGGTCGCCACGTTCATGGTTTTTGCAATCGCGACCGTTTTCCTGGTCCGCCACGTCCTGCCCGGTGCCCTGTGAAGATCGTCGTGGCACTGCTGGCGGGTTTGCTGTTCGGCGTCGGCCTGGCCCTGTCGGGCATGCTTGATCCGATGCGGGTCCAGGGGTTCCTGGACGTCGCCGGAGCATGGGACCCGAGCCTCGCCTTCGTGCTCGGGGGCGTGGTCGGGGTCGCGGCGCTTGGCACGGCGATCCGGCGCCGGCTGCGGCATCCGGTGCTGGCCGAGCGCTTCGACATCCCGAGCGGCCGGCAGGTCGACGCAAGGCTGCTCGGCGGTGCCGCATTGTTCGGCATTGGCTGGGGGTTGGCCGGCTTCTGTCCTGGGCCTGCGCTGGCCGCCCTGTCGCTTGGGCTGCCGAAGGCGTTCGTTTTTGCCACGGCGATGCTGCTGGGCATGTGGGGCTACAAAGCCTTTGCCCAGCGGCCGGACCAGGGCTGACCATCCGATGCCCCTACGCGGACCCAAATTTTTCTACACGGACGTTGCCGCCCCGGCCGCCTGCAACGCCGCGAACCCGCCGCCGTGGACGTGCGCGACCCGCGCCACGCCCATGTCGGCGAGCGTCTTCGCCGCGAGCGCCGCCCGTGCGCCGGATGCGCAGTACGTGACCAGCCGCTTGCCGCTGGACAGGACGGGATCATGGGTCGGGCTCTCGGGATCGGTCTTCGACTCCAGGAGTCCGCGCGGGACATGCACGGCGCCCGTGATCTTTCCCGTCGCGTCCACCTCGGACTGCTCGCGGACGTCCACGAAGACGATGTCGGGTTGCCCGACGAGCATCACGGCGTCCGTGGGGGAAACCTGTTCGGTGGCCGCCGCCGCCTCTGCGACGAGTTGCTTGACGCTGCGAATGGGCATCCAAAAGCTCCTGTGAAGATTGTTGATGAAGCCGCAACGGTCGATGCAGGCGGGTTCAAGCCCGATCGGCCCGGCATTATTTCAGCACGCGGCCATCGGGACCCTTGACCGTCACGGTGAACGGGATTCCGGTTCGGACGCTCTGCGACACCGTGCAGAAATCCTCGAACTGCGCCAGCGCCCGTTCCAGATGGCCCAGCGACTCCGGCTCCACGCCCAGTTCGATGCCGACCTCTATTCCCGTCACCCGCAGCCTGTTGTTCTCGTTCCGGCCAGTCTGGCACCTCGCCGTCGTCGTCAGCCGTCCGGGATTTTCCTTGAACTTGGTGCTGGCGAACAGAAAGCTTGCGGACAGGCAGCTCCCGACCGCGGCGGCCAGCAACTGCGAGGGCGACGGACCGCTTCCGTCGCCAAGCGGTGCGGGCTCGTCCACCACCGTGTCCGCGATGCCAGGCCCGAAATCGACCAGGAACCGATACTTGTCCTGGCGTGTGATGGTGACGGCGGCTTCGTTGGTCATCGTGGAACTCCCATAGCCGGTTACGGCGCGGCCTTAACCGCAGCGCCGGCGGCCAGCGTTTCCGCCTCAAGGTCGAGGAACACGCGATAGGCATTCCCCCGGTTGCTCGCGGCGAAGGCCGGCAAAGACCGGTACGCGCCCCAGTCCGTCGATTGATAGGCAGCGTCGAACTCCGTCCACTGCGCGACGGCCTCCCCCATCGTGCGCCGGACAAAGCGGATGTAGCCGTCCGTGAAGGCGATGGCCTCTGTGGCGCTGGTTGCCGGATTGCCATGGCCGGGGATGATGAACCGCGGCTCAAGCTTGGCCACTTCCTCAAGCCCGGCCAGCCAGTTCCGCGTGTTCACCGCGGCGCTCGCCATGAACGGGATGCGCCCGTTCTGCACGATGTCGCCCGCGAACAGCACGCGCTCCGGCAGCACGAACATCATGACGTCGCTCATCGAGTGGGCGGGGCCGGCGTAGATGAGCTGGATCTGGTGGGCGCCGATCCGCAGCTCCGTGGCCACGCGGAACACCAGGCCCGGCAGCACGATGCGGGTTTCCGCGTTCACCCAGGGGGCCAGCGCCTCCCGCCGCTGCGCCAGGCGGGGCTCGGCTGCCTCGTCGTCGAGGTTGCCGGCGGCCGTGTAGTCCAATGCCTTGGCCTGGGCCAGGATCACCGCGTCGGTCTCGTCGCGGAACGCCTGCAGGCCGTAGATGTGGTCGGCATGGTAGTGGCTCGCCACGACGAACTTCACCGGCTTGTCGGTCACGCCACGGATTTTCCGCAGCAGCGCGCGGCCCAGGCTTGGCGTGCCGAGCGCATCGAACACTACGACCCCCTCGTCGGTCACGACGAAGCCGGCATTGGAGGTGTGCCCCTGGTTCGCGGCGCTGGGGACGCCGGGGTGGCCCAGCGCGTAGTGGATCGGGGCGCCCGGCACCTGCTGCATAGCCAAGTCCTGCGCCAGCGGCGGATAGGCCTCTGCCCGTGCGCCGCCGCTGACCCAGGGTGCCGCCGCGGCACACGCAAGGATGCCACGCCGCCCGATGCCGCCTCGCGGCAGGAGCCAGGAGCCGCCCTCCCCGCAGCACACGTCGCTGGGCCTATTGGGCAAAGCGCTGGAAACCGAAGGGCGCCAGGACCGCGAACGCCGCGTCCGAACGGATGAAGTCCAGCCAGTCGCGCCCCGCCGCCGCATGGGGCGCGCCGGTGACGATGGCGGCGCTGTAGATGGCGCGCGTGTTCTGCTCCGCGGGAATGGCGACATGGCTGATCGGGTGGCCCTGCTGCTCCTGGAAGATCGCCTCGGACGTCCAGGTGACACCGGCTTGGCCAAGTCCCTGCATCAGCAGCAAGGGGGTCTGGCGATGATGGATGCGGGTCAGCACGGTGGTGCCGGCCGCGACCTTGCTGTCATAAACCTCATGCGCCAGGGCCTCGCCGCCCGCCTTGACCAGCGAGGCGCGTATCTGCTGGCCGACGCCCTCGAACGCCGGGTTGGGCATCACGACGGCCAAATCCGCCCGGCCCAGGTCGGCCAGGCCGGCGACATGCGCCGGGTTGCCCTGCGGCACCATGATCGTGAGGTCGTTGGTGGCGAACGAGACCACCGGGGCCGCCAGCCGGCCGTCCTTCACCCAGCCTTCGCTCGCGCGCTGTTCCGCCATCATCACGTCGGGGCGCACCGTGAAGGTCAGGTTGCCGGAGGTGACGGTGCCGCCCTCCGCCATCTGCCTGATCAGCAGGCCCGGCGGCAGCGTCTCGTAGAACACCCGGCCCCGATAGGCGGGATGGGCCTCGCCGAACGCCCGCACCAGGCCGCCCATGGCGAAGAAGTAGTTGCCGGATGCGTAGAGCACGAGCGCCGGGTCATCGAGGCTGCCGTGGAAATCCGCCATCGCGTCGGCGGGCGGCACGGTGAAGACCAGCCCTTGTTTGGCGGCGTCGTTGCTCCGGCCTTGCTGCCAAGGCGGATACTGCGCCTCCGCCGCCTCCAGGCGCGCGGCGGGCGTGCCGGGCGGTGCCGCCACCGCCTGGGACAAGGAGGCAGCCAGCAACGCGACCGCGCAGGATGCCTTGCTCATCGGGTATAGGAGAACCCGGCGGTGGCTAGCTCCACCAGCGTGCCCACCGCCCCCGGCGTGAGCACCACGCCCGGGATGAAATGGTTGCTGAACTCGGCACACATCGCCTCCGCGCCCAGGTGGTCGGGGTTGTTCCCGGTGGCGACCAGGCGCTCGCACAGTTCCCACACCGCATTGTGGCAGGCGAGGAACACCGCGCCGCGCCGCTGCAGCGCCTCGATGCTGTTGGCGCGCGGCGAGAACGCGCCGTTGGCGTTCTGGTAGTCGGCAGGATCGTGCTCGGCCGCAGCCGGTGCCTTCACGAAGGTGTTGCGGGCGACATTGGGTCCGGCGAGTTTGGCCAGGCCGTATTTCTCCCACATCGCATCGTCGTACAGCGCAAACTGGGCGCTGCCATGGGTCGCCGACACGCACAGGAAATCCGGGTGCCGGAACGACCAGATCCCGGAGTTCATGGAGTTGCGCATGACGTTCAGCCAGGGGCCGAGCAGCTCCGTGTTGTCCCAGCTCTGCTTCGGGCCGCCGGCGTAGTGCAGCACGGCATCCAGCGCGTCCGCGTCCCACTGGTCGCGATGGTCGGGGATCATCGGCACCGACTTGAAGTCCCGCCGGCGCGGCGCCTCCGCGAGCTGCCCAGTCAGTGCGTCCAGCGTGCGTGCCCCGCTGGGCATCAGCGACGCGGCCGGTGCCGCGGCGGCAGCGCGGGCCAATCCCGCTGCGGCCAGGACGAGGCCCAGGCCCTTGAGGCTGTGGCGGCGGGGTGTCAGCATCGTCGTCTCCCAATCGCGCCTCACGGGCGCACCGTCGTGTAGCCGTGCTCGGCCAGCGTCATGACCTGCACGATCCCGGCCTCGACCCGGCGCGCCCGCGGGTTCAGCGGATAGGGCTTGCCGGTCGTGCGCTCGATCGTCGCCACCGTGTTCATGCAGGCGTCGAAATGCACGCCCTGGGCGACCAGGCTGCTGATGCGGTCGGCGGTCGGGTTGCCGTCGCGCAGCAGGTCGATGCCGGGTCCGAAGGCGACGACGTCGATCGCCACCTTGTCCGGCCCATAGGCCGTCAGCACGTTGAAGGCCACGTTCAGCACGACGGTCTGCCGGGCCGCGTCGCCGTCGGAGATCTGCAGGGTCAGGCGATGCTCGACGAAGGCGGGCTCGTCCGGCATGCCGGGCGCACCCTGCGCCAGGGCGTGCATCGGAACCAGAAACGCCAGTGCCAGCAGGGTCCGGGCGTTCATGCGCGGTAGCCTGCGTTGCCGTCCACGCCTTTGAGCTGCACCCGGCCTGGCCGGCCGGGCCGGACCTCGCCTTGGCGCCGCAGATGGCTCGCCACCACGTCCCAGACCGGACGCCCGCCCTGCGGCAGGTTGACCGAGGCCCAGCCCGCGACGCGGTAGGTCTTGCCAGCCTCGATCAGGGTGCCGTCGGGCAGCGTCATGTCGGAGATCCTCCGTCCCATTCCAGCGCCTGGCGCGCAGGCATAGTCGAGGCCGCCCAGCCGCACCATGTCGCCGCCCTGCTGCACATACGGGTCCGGGTTGAACAGGTTGTCGCAGACGTCCTCCAGCACCGTCTTGATCGCCTCCCCGGTCATCTCCTGCACATAGACGTCCGGGTAGCTGATGGCGGTGTGGGCATAGACGAAGTCCATCGTGACGGCGTCGCCCGGCAGGACGCTCGGACCCCAGCGGAAGCCGGGCGACAGCGCGATCGGCACGTCGAGCTCCTGGCGCAGCGCGTCGCAGACCACCTGGTCCATGGTGTCGGTGACGTTGCCGCGGCGAAACAGCAGCTCGCCCGCCGAGGCGAGCTTCTCGTCCAGCATCGCGGCGTCCGGCGCCCGCAGCGCATCCACCTGCGCCGCCATCGCTGTGTCGGGCGGCAGCAGGGTCGAGAACACCGGCACCAGATGGTAGCTCACGCCGTTCAGGCGGCCCTGGCCGACGTCGAGATCGATCACGCCGAGGAACTTGCCGTTCGAGCCGCCATTGGCCACCAGCGTGCGCCCGCCGGGGTTGGTGACCACGCTGGGCCGCGGCAAGGCGTCGTGGGTGTGCCCGCCCAGGATGACGTCGATCCCGCGGACCCGGCTCGCGAGCTTCAGGTCCACGTCCATGCCGTTGTGTGACAGCAGCACCACCACGTCGGCGCGCTTGGTCCCGCGCACGGTATCGACGACCTTCTGCAGCTCGGCCTCGCGGATGCCGAAGGTCCAGTCCTCGACGAAGCGGCGCGGATGGGCGATTGGCTGGTAGGGGAAGCACTGGCCGATGACGGCGACGCGGCGCCCGCCGGCCTCGCGCATCATGTAGGGCTTGAACACGCGCCCGCTATCGGGATCGGCCGCCTCGGCGCCGTTGAAGGCCGCCTCGTCGGTCAGGAACACGTTCTGCGCCAGGAAGGTGCCCTTGAACCCGGCGAGGTTGCTGCGCAATTTCGCCTCGCCGTAGGTCATCTCGAAATGCGACGTCATCGCGTCCACGCCGAGCAGGTTGGCAAGCCCCACCATCCCGGCGCCCTGGGTGCTGTGCGCCGTCCACGAGCCCTGCCAGGTGTCGCCGCCGTCCAGCAGCAAGGTGTTGCCGGGTCCGGCCTCCGCCCGCAGCCGGGCGATCAGCGCGGCCAGGTGAGCGTAGCCGCCCATCTTGCCATAGCGGTGCGCGGCCTCGGTGAAATCGAGGTAGGTCATCGCGTGGGCCTGCGCCGTGCCGGCCGCCACGCCGAAATGCGCGAGAAAGGCGTCGCCCACCAGATGCGGCGGCCGGCCGGCGCTCTCGCCCATGCCGATGTTCACGCTCGGCTCGCGGAAATGCAGCGGCAGGAGCTGCCCGTGCGTGTCGGTCATGTGCAGCAGCCGGACATTGCCGGTGCGGCTGATGTCATACAGGTCGGACTGGGCCTGCGCACGCGAAGGGCGCGGCAGCACGCTCGCGGCGGCGCTGGCGGTGAGCAGTTGCAGGAGGTTCCGACGGGACGCCATCAGCGGATCACCGCGTCGCGCCAGGCCGTTTCCTGCTCGTGGGACTGCTCGATGGCCCGCAGCGCCAGCGCGTGCGCCTTCGCCGCCTCGGACACCGCCTTGTCCCAGCTCTGCGCGGCCAACGCGGTCCGGGCCGCCTTCAGCGCCGCCTCTGCCGGAATCCAGCGGTTGCCGAGCTGCGCGGCCGTCGCCTCGGCCTGGACTGCACTGTCCAGCGCCGCCTCAGCCTCCGCCTGGCTGGCCGCATGGGCTACGGCCGGCATCGCCAGCAGCAGCATGACCGCCAGCGTCCTCATGGCCGGGTGCCCGGGCCGGAGATCGGCACGCCGTTGCCCATGTAGGACAGGAAATATTCTAGGTTGCGATACGCCACGTCCTGCGGCGGCAGCGGCTCGGAGCGCATCTGCGCACTGCAACTGGTGAAGCGGCGATCGATCGTGCCCATGCTGCCCCAGTCCGACCGGTAGATCGGGAAGGCCGCCAGGATGCCCATGGCCGGGGCGAGGATGTCCCCGCGCAGCCGCTGGCCCGCAGCGCCGGCGTGGCAACTGGCGCAGGAGAAGTTGAGCTGGCCACGGCGGGTGTAGAAGTACTGCTTGCCGTCCTCATACGCCGCCACGGCGCGCGGATCGTCGGGGATCTTGATGTCGAACGGCTTGCCGCGCGAGGTCTCCGCCATATAGGCGGTGACAGACGCCATCAGCCCGGCCTGATACGGCAGCGGCTTCTCGCCGTTGGCCACGCGGCAGCGATTGAGGGCAAGGTCCAGCGTGACCACCTCGCCCTTGGCCGTGTCGAAATACGGGAAGTCCTGCCGCACGCCGACGCCGCCGCTGGCGAAGCAGCCGGCGTAGGACTTGCCGTTGGCGAACGGCGTCTCGAACGCGGTCTTGCCCTCGTCGAGCGCGAAGTCGTACGGAGGGAACTGCATGATCTCCTCCCACTGCTTGCGCATTGCCGCGTTGACCGCATAGGGGCCGTTGGCGAAATCGGCCACCGGCACCTCGGGGAAACGGCTCCGGAAATACGCTTGGAAGGCTTTTTGATCACCCTCCGCGGTCGTCGGCACGGGGGCCGCGCCAGCAAGCAGGCAAGCCGCCAAGCCTAAAGCCGAGGCCCGCACGGCGTTCACGCGATCTTCGCCGCGACGGTGTCGGTCTTGCCCAGGTTATCGACCCACGTGACCGTCAGCGTATCGCCCTTGGCGCCGCCCTTGAACGAGAACTTGATATAGGGGTCCTTGGACACCGCCGGCCCCCAGTTCGCGGTCAGCACGGTCTTGCCGCCCGCCTCGAAGGTGACGGTCTCGATATGGTGCGGCGGGATCAGCACCCCGGCGCTGTCCTTGACAAAGCCGCTGTCCATCGGATGCTGGATCAGCGCCTGCACGTCGGTGTTGGCGCCGGCGGATTGGGCGCGGACGCGGATGCTTGATGGCATGGTTCGGTCTCCCTTATGCGTGGTTCCAGCGGCCTCAGCCGCCGCAGCCGCCGAGCGTGACCTTCACTTCCTTCGACGTGGCGTAGAGCTTGCCGCCCGCCTCGACGATGGCGACCACGTTGCTGGTTTTGGCCATCTTCAGCCGGCAGCCGACCGAGGGCATCGTCCCGTCGGCGATGGTGTAGCTGGCCGCCAGCGCGAACGGGTTCTCCGGCACCAGGATGCTGATCGCGGCGACGCCGGGCAGCGACGTGCTGACCGAGACCGGGACGACCGCGCCGTTCTCGGCGATCTCCGGCGCCTCCAGCGTCACCTTGTCCGACATCTCGAACGGCTTGCCATACAGCAGCCGGACGGCCTCGGCCTCGGCCTTCTGGTGGAACGCCTCCTCCGGCCATCCCGGCGCCGCGGCGCGGGCGGACCCGGCCATGCCGGCGACGCCGAGCAGGGTCAGCAGCCGCAACGTCGTGCGTCGCGTGAGGTCGGCCGGGACGGGATGGGTGGCGGCTTGCATGGGTGCGGTCCTCTGCGGCTACAGCGTGTAGAGAAAGTCGATGATCTGCTGGATCTCATGCGCATCCAGGATCTGGTTGCGCCCGAACGGCGGCATGATCGTCTGCGGGTTGCGCGCCTCCTCGTTGGTCAGAATCGCCACCAGGTCGGCGCGGTCGGGAAAGCGGGCCTTCATGTCCGCGAGCTCCGGCCCGACATTGCTGGGCACATCGCCGCCGCGCATGGTGTGGCAGGCGAGGCAGTTGCCCTTGGCGCGGTCGAACGCGATCCCCTGGCCCGGCGGCGGCGCGGCCTGCGCGCGGACCACAAACGGCGCCGTGAGCAGGACAGCGACCACGGCCGCCGCGACGCGCAGATGCGGCCGGCTCATTGCGGCATCGCCGTGTCGAGCGGGCCGGTCGTCCGCGGCGTGAGCGGCTTGCCCTCGGCGGTCGAGACCACCCGCACGTCGGCCGCCGCGCGGCAGCCGGTCATGCAGGCCGTGTCGTGCGTGTCGGGCCGCGGGTCCTTCCAGGTGAAGCCGTCCCGGTTCGGCATCTGCACCGCCGGCAGGCTTTTCTGGTCCGCCACGAAATCGTCGCCGACCAGCCCGTTCAGGTTCAGCACATAGGCGGTCAGCGCATACACCTGGTCCGGCGGCAGCATGTGCGGCGAGGGAAACGGCATGGCGCGGTTGATGTAGTCGAACAGCGTGGTCGCATACGGCCAGTAGGTCGCCACGGTCTGCTCGGGCCGCTCGCCGGTCAGCTTGCCCTCGCCGGCGATGCGGGGATAGCGCCCGGCGCCCTCGCCGAACGTGCCGTGGCAGGCGGCGCAGGCGTTCGCATACAGCTCGTCGCCGTCCTTGACCGAGCCGCTTCCGGCCGGAAGGCCCTGGCCGTCGGGGCGCACCGCGATCGCCCAGCCCTCGATCTGCGCCGGGGTCGGCGTGGTGCCGAGCCCATAGCGCGGCTCCGCGGCCCAGGCCGGATGGGCAGAGACCGCGGCACCCACCGCAAGCATTGCGAGGCGGCTATGCCAGTTGGACATTGAACACGCTCCCATCGGGCTTCACTTGCCAGGTCTGGATCGAGTTGTTGTTGTAGACGGCGCTGGTGCCGCGCACCCGGCGCAGCTCGGCCAGGGTCGGCTGCACGAAGCCGGTCTCGTCCACCGCGCGGGATTGCAGCATCGCCGGGCGCCCGTCCCAGCGCCATTCGAGGGTGAACTTGGTCAGGGCCTTGGACAGCACCGGTTCGTGCAGCCGCGCATGGACCCAGTTCATGCCGCCGTCGAGGCTCACGTCCACCTGGGCGACCCTGCCCAGCCCGGACCAGGCGAGGCCGCGGATTTCGTAGGCGCCGGAACCCTTGGCCGGCATCTCCGGGCACGGGAAAGTAATGACCGACTTGGCGTAGATCGGCCAAGTGAAGCCGCGCGCGGTGCCGTCCGCCATCAGCTCGGTGTACTTCGAGGTCTCCTCCCGGGTGAACCAGGGGGCGTCGCCCAGCTCCAGCCGGCGGATCCACTTGATGTTGACGTTGCCCTGCCAGCCCGGCACCACGAGGCGGAGCGGGTAGCCCTGCTCCGGCCGTAGCGCCTCGCCGTTCTGCGCATAGACCAGCAGGACGTCGTCGAGGCATTTGTCGAGCGGGATGGACCGGGCCATGTGCGCGCCGTCTGCGCCCTCGGCCAACACCCAGCTCGCCTTGGTCTTGATCCCGGCCTCCTGCAGGACCGTGGACAGCTTGACCCCGGTCCACTCCGCGCAGCCGATCATGCCATGGGTGTATTGCAGCGAGTTCAACTGCGCCGCCCGCCACTCCATCCCGCCATTGGCCGGGCATTCGATGAAGTGGATGCGCGATTCGCTGGGAAAGCGCTGGATGTCCGCCATGGTCAGCAACAGTGGGCGGTCGACCAGGCCGTGGATCATCAGCCGGTGCTGCGCCGGGTCCACCGTGGGGCGCCCGGCGTGGTAGCGCTCGAAGAACACGCCGCTCGGGGTGATGATCCCATGCTGATATTGCAACGGGGTGAAGCTGATGGACGACTCCGCATTGGCGGTCAGCCACGGGACGTTGCGGCGGATGACGTCGGCCTCGAACTGCGAGGGATGGCCATAGACACGGTCGCCAATGCCCGGGCCCAGCGACTGCGACCACTCGGGATCGCCTGGCGGGGACGCCTCGTCGGCGTATGCTGGAACTGCCCGTCCCCCTGCAAGGGCTGCTCCGACCCCGAGGCCGGCCCGCAGCAGCGACCGGCGGCCAGATGGGTCACGGGAAGCGCGCAGGCCACCGCTCGGCTGTTCTGCCATGTCGTCGCTCCGCCCCAAATCGTTTTTGTGCAACGCAACATTTTATTTGCGTCACGGTTGACAGTTGCTTCATGGTCACTTCGCTGCAATTAAATTCGATGACAGGGTTACTTGGCCTATGGTGGCCCTGTTGCAGGGTGGGAACGCATGACCACAATCCTCGTCATCGAGGACAACACGGAAACCGCGGCCGAGATCAGCGCTGAGCTGACACGGCGCGGCTTCACCGTGGGCTGTGCCGCCGACGGCCGCGAGGGGTTGGCGAGAGCCGTGGCCGAGCGATGGGATGCGATCGTCGTGGACCGGATGCTGCCGGGCCTGGATGGGCTGGCGCTCATCCGCGACCTGCGCAACCAGGGCGTCACCACGCCGGCGCTCGTGCTGAGCGCCCTCGACCAGGTGGAGGACCGCATCACCGGCCTGCGCGCCGGCGGGGACGACTACCTGGTCAAGCCCTTTGCGCTCGGCGAGCTCTCGGCCCGGCTGGAGGCGCTGATCCGGCGGCCGTCGGGCGGCGCGCAGACATTGCTGCACGTCGGGCCGCTTGAGCTGGACCTCGTTGCGCGCCGGGCCAGTCGTGGCGGCCGGACCCTCGAGCTCCTGGCCCGCGAGTTCCAGATGCTGGAATACCTCATGCGCCGCGAGGGTCAGGTCGTCACGCGCCGGATGCTGCTTGAGAGCGTGTTCGGCTACCGGTTCGAGGTAAAGACCAACCTGATTGACGTCCATATGGGGCGGCTACGCCGCAAGCTCGATCAGGCCGGGGAGACGCCTCTGCTCACCACCATCCGTGGCCTGGGCTTCATCCTGCATGCGCCTGACTGATCTCGATCAGGCCGACCTGCGTCCCGTCGGGCTTTGGCGCAGCCGCGGCTTGCGCTGGGGGGTGGCCGCGGCCGTCATGCTCGGCGGCAGCCTGATGGCGATGTTCGGGCTGATGTATTGGCGCAGCACGGCGCTGATGCTCGACACGATGGACCGGTCGGTGATCGAACAGCTCGAACTGCTGAGCGCCCGTCCGCCGGACATGCTGCCCTTCATGATTGCGTCGCGCATGAACCGTCATCCGGCCGTGGTCACGCTGGTTGGCCTGTTCGAACCGGGCGGCCAGCCGGTCGTCGGCGATGTCGCGCTGATGCCGGACCAGATCGTCCTGGATGGCCAGGTGCAGGCCGTAGTGGCGCCAGGGCTGCCATCCGTGCATTGGCGTGCTGCCGGCCGGAGGCTCCCCGGCGGGCGGATCTTGGTCGTGGCCCGCAGCGTCGACGAGATCCTGGAGGTCCGTGCAGGCCTGCTCCGCAATGCTATTGTTGGTGTCGTGCCGGCGGTCCTCCTGTGCCTCGGATGCGGAACGTTGGTCGGCGTCGTCACGGAACGGCGGATGCGGGGTTTCAGCATGGTGGCCGAACGCATCATCGCCGGCGACATGCGGGAACGGCTGCCCGAACGCGCGGCTGGCGATGAGCTCGACCGGCTCTGCATGATCGTCAACCGCGTGCTTGGGCAACTTGAGGAGGGTATCGAGGCGCTCAAGGGCGTCGGCGAGAACATTGCGCATGACCTTCGCACGCCGTTGACCGTGATGCGGGCGCGTCTGGAGCGCTCGCACATACTGGCCGGATCGGACACGCCGCTGGGCCGCTCCATCGAGCAATCCATTGAAGGCGTCGATCAAGCTCTGTCGACGGCCACGGCACTGTTGCGCATCTCCGAAATCCAGCACGTCCAGCGCGCAGCGAACTTCGAGAGGTTCAATTTGGCGCGAATCGTGCATGAGACCGCCGACAGCTATCAGCCGGTGGCGGAGGAGAAGGGTATCGACCTGACCGTCTCGATTACGGTTGAGGCCACGATCTTGGGCGACCGGCAACTCATGACTGAAGCGCTCGTCAACCTCGTCGACAACGCCGTGAAGTTCACCCCGAGGGCGGGGCAGGTCAGCCTGATCCTCGCCGGCACGCCCGCCCAGCCGACTATCACCGTCTCCGATACCGGCCCTGGCATCCCGATCGAAGCGCGATCCGCGGTCTTCCGACGCTTCTACCGAGCCGACGCCAGCCGGACGACGCACGGCAACGGACTAGGCCTTAGCCTTGTCGCTGCGGTGGTTGATCTGCATCGATTTAACATCAGGCTGAGGGGGAGCACTCCCGGCTGCCGCGTGGACCTGCTGTGCTGGAATGACAAGCTCCTGTGACATGCGTCGGCACGCCATTGTCTCACGCCATTGTCTAGAGCTATGCTGGAATTTGGTGACGCCGTATCAGGCGGCGTTCTGTGCTGGCATGCCGACGACCTCGACGCCATTGCGGAACGTGACGCCCTGGACGACTTTGGGCAACTGGCTCCCGCCTTCCGGCCTGTGCCAGGTCTTGGCCGCTGCCATGACCAGCTTGGGCGCCATGAGCCGAACGGCGGCGAACACGCCCCCGACCGGGTTGGGCGTGCGCAGGGCGTCCCAGTGCTCGGCGCGAGTCAAAAAGCTTTTTGAGCTATCTGCCATCGCGATCCGATTTAGGATCGAGGTTGAGCTTTGATGCACAAATCAGGTTGTGGACGTGCAGCGGTAGCGGGGTGGCGCTGCTGAGCCGCCTCTACGCGGTGGCGCCGGCTGACCCATGCTGATCGAGCACAAACCTGCGCAGTAGCTGCATTGACTATGCTCCTCCGCGCAACCAGGGAAGGCTGGCCGCCCTACGCGGGAAAGCCGCCCATGCCGTTCATGGATCGGGGCCTGGCCTGCCGTTTCCCGCCAAAATGCGGCTGGTGTTTTGCGGGCCTGTCCCATGCAGGACGTGCTCCCAGCAACGGCGGAGGACAGCAGCGATACGGACCCAGGCGTTGCGGACGCGGATGACGCCGTGGCCGATGATGCCCGGACCGATATGGGCGACACACCATCCAAGAAACGCCGGGGCCGCAAGCCTTGATGTCCCGGCTGCAGACGACATTGGGTCCGACCGGCCCATGCGTCGCGGTATTGTGCCTGCAACCGCCGGCCGTCAGTATCGATCAAGGCCAGCGCCGGCAATGGGCTGGCGACATTGGAAGGAGCGACAGTCATGGTTGACACGAGCGTCACCAAAGTGGAGGCGGCCCATGCGCCCAAGGGGCCCGAGGGGCAGCGGTATCTCGCCAGCGGTCGCGCGGTCTCGATGCGCCTATGGGACGGGATGCCAGTGGGCGACCCGGTGCCGCCTGTCCGCCGGGAGTATGAAACGGTCGGCTACGTGGTTGCCGGCCGGGCCGAGCTGACCCTGGAGGGGCAGACCGTGATGCTGCAGGCAGGAAGTTCCTGGATCGTGCCGAAGGGTGCCGAGCACAGCTACCGCATCCTGGAACCGTTCACCGCCGTCGAGGCCACGCACCCGCCCGCCGAGGTGCATGACCGGGATGCCGTTCCCAAGCGGTAGGCGGATCAATCCCCCATCTCGGCTGATCGGCGCGACGCGGCCGGTTCCCTGCCACGCTAGGACGGGGTCCCAGGGCCGCTTCCGTCGTGCCGAGGCGGGTCATTCTGTTCAGCACCGAGCAGGCTATCGTCCGCTGTAGCCGACCACCTTTTGCTATCCCGTGCGCCCCTTGTCTTCAATCGTCCTGTTGCGGCCACGGCGTTCCACGGCGATCGGCTCTCCTTCAAGAACATACGTGGTGATGGAAAAGGGGGGCTGGCGGTCGACCAAGTGGCCGGCGCCGTCCACCCGGCCTGCTTCCTCCACGAGACTGGCCGACGGGTCCGCCGTCGTGCGGTAGACCGCGACCGCCGCTCCAGTCCGGTGGAGTTGGGTCAGGTCGAAATCCTCAGTTGCGCCCTCATCGCGCGCATTGACCGCGACCAGCACCAGCCGGCGCCCGTCCGGCGACAAGGCGCCGAGCGTGTTGTCTCCTTGGCTGGACAGCACGGTGAACCCAGGCCGAATAAAGCGGGTATACTGCGCGACCGCATAGAACTGCTTCAGCAAGCGCGGGTGGCCGCCCTTGGCATCGATGAGGCCCCAATCTGGCTGCCAAAAGCACCAAACCTCCGCGCCGAGCTCACGCAGCGCGCTCTGGATCGAGGCGGCCATGTAAAGCGCGCCTCCGATCTCGGTTTGGTCGCCTGAGATGCAGCAACCGACCTCGCTGGCCCAGAGAGGCTTGCCGAGGGCGGCGACCCGGCGTCGCAGGGCGCCGGGATCGCCCCCGTTATACTGATGCACATTCACCTGGCCCAACGCAGCCAGCGATGCGGCATCCATCTCCGCCAGGTATCCTGCCATCGCATCCAGGCTGTTCGCCTCTGTTCCGGACACCACAAAC
>JAABUY010002368.1_pt1 | contig 22549 bp, 23 predicted proteins | sample 5560271 | NCBI WGS metagenome assembly JAABUY01 (sample SAMN10711886, study PRJNA513374) | rock metagenome | isolation source: Antarctica rocks | place: Antarctica: Victoria Land, University Valley | reverse complement strand
CGCCTGCACGCGCTCAGCGCAGGCGCGAGCAGGAGTCCCCCAGTGGGCGCACGTGGCAGCGGGGCACACTTTGCGCAGGTCTGCAGCAGGTGCAGCTGCTCCTGCGGCCGCACGAGCGGCAGCGGCAGGCCGGCAAAGCCGGCGTCCGCGCGCGCGGCCGCGGCGTCCGCCGCGTGTGCCCCGCCCGGGCCCGCGTCCGCAGCCTTGGACTCGCCCTCGGGCGCCTGCGGCAGGCTCACATGCTCGTGCGCGCGCGCAGGCGCAGCCTGGCAGCGCAGCAGTGCATGGGCGCGGGGCCGCGCCTGGGCCTGCGGGCGCGCTGGGGGGGCGCGCTGCGCATCCTTGCCGGCCTGCGGCTCCTCCGCGGCCCGCCCGAGCGTGAAGCCCAGGTTGCCTGCCGCGGGGCGGGTGGTCAGGCGCCCCTGCCGATGCGCGACATGCAGGCATCCAAGCGCGAGCGAGACCGCCCGCACCTTGCGCAGAGGCGCCGCCCGCCGCCACCGAGAAGAGCTGCTTCTGCGCGGGCGCTGTCGCCGCCGCCGCGGGCGCCGCCGCCGGCTTCTGCGCGCCCGCCGCGCCGCTGTACGCCTGCAGTGGCACCGCCCGCGCCTGCGCCCGCTTCTGCTGCTCTGCGCCGCCACGAGCCACCCGTGAGGCGGCGCATCGCCTGCACATGGGCTGCGCAGAGAAGCACCGCGCGCGCACCCCCGGCCGCCGGCTGCGCGCTGGCGCCGCTGCCCAGGCGCTGCTGCAGCGCGTCCTCCTGGGCCCCCAGCCACGCGCGCCTCGGTCAGCCCGCCAGCAGGCGCAGGGCGGGCCGGGGCAGGAGCTGCTGCGAGGGGCGGGGGCGCACGTCAGACATGGCAGACACCGGCGACCCGGGGTAGCCCGGCACGCCGCGCGCGCCGGCGGCGGCCTCCGCGAGCGGCGCAGCGTCGGTCCGCAGCGGCAGCGGCAGCGCGGCTGCGGCGGGTCCGCGGCCAGTCGGCGTCGGCGGGTCCTTGCCCGCCCTGGCCTGGTCGGACGACTTGCGCGGCGCCTTCTCCTGCTTCTCCGGCGACGTGTCGTCCTCCAGGATGACACTGCGCGCTCGCGCCAGACCTGAGCCCGGCGCCCACTCCACAGCACTTTGCATGACTGCCACTAGGGCGTCGCAGATCGGGGGCCGCACTGCAGGCCCGGCTGCGCCGCGAGCTGCTGCTTCACGGCGTTGGCGGCCGCGCGCTCGCGCTCGCGCTCCTTCTCCTTGTCCCGCTCCTTGTCCTTGGGGTCCTTGCCCTTGATGTGCGTCACCGCCGTCACCGGCAGCTGCGCCTGCGCCCGCCGACGCCGACGCTTGTTCAGTGCTCACGTCCAGCCGCGTACCGGTCGGGAGCGCTGCTGGCGCAGCACGCGCGGGGCGCGCACCTCCAGGCCGTCCAGCTGCTCCACCAGGTCGGAGTAGATGTCGTCCGGGTTGTCAAACTCGTCAAACGCGTCCTCGTGGCGCTCCAGGTAGTCGTCGACCATCTCGCGCACCTCCTCGATCTCCTCTGGGTTTAGCGCCTGCGCAGCGCGCCGCCCGCGCCCTTGCAGCGCCACAGCAGCCAGGCGCGGCTGCCCACCAAAGGCGGGGGGTCAGCGCGCCTCGTTGTCCAGCAGGCGCATGATCTGCTCGAGCCGCGCGACGTGCGCCTTGTGCCGCATGGCGCTCTCCTCCAGGTGCGCCAGCCGCGGCGGCGGCTTGCCCTTCTTCTTGCCGTTCTGCAGGCGCTCAATCTCCGCGTCGTTGGCCTCTATCTGCGCCAGCCCACAGGGCGCGCGCGTCAGGCGGTGTGGCAGCCCAACGGCCGGGTGCGTGGGGCGGCCGCAGCGGCCCCACCTCCACGTTGAGGCTGTCCACAGTCGTGTTGATCCACTCGCGCGCCTCGTTGCGCGCCTTCTCGCGCGGGTCCACCTTGGTCGCCTGCCCCAGGCCCTCCTTGCTGAAGGCCTTGGTCTTCGTCTCCTTCTCGCAGACTTTGAAGCGCTCCATCTGCCGCTCCACGCGCTTCCTGGCCTCCACCAGCTCCGCCTTGTCCTTGATGTCGGTGCCCGAGATCCTGCGCGGGGAGAGCTCCTAGTGGAAATCAGGTGCGCCCGCGGCGCACGCCGTCGCAGGCGCACCAGGGCAGCCACAGGCTGCCCCGCGCACCAGGTCTTGATCTGGTCGCGGTAGCGCTGCAGCTTTTTGATCTCCTTCTTCAGCTCCGCCTCGAACTTCTCCTTCTGCGCTGCATTGTCCGCGTCGTGCACCTGCGCCGGCCCGCACCTGACCTGCCGGCCCCCGGGCTATGCAGCCGTGGCCAGGCACGCCAGGCGAGCGCCCCGAACCAGTCGCGCGCGACGACTGCGCCCGCACCTTCTCCCAGACCTGGTCGAAGGTGTCGATGCCTTCGCTAATCCTCTTCAGTGTCCTGTCTATCTCAGTCTGCAGCTTTCTGTTGGCACCCATGCTTCCCGCACGGCTGGCGCCAGCCTCGCCTGCCTGCAAGCACACGGAGCACGCGAGGACCAGGAGCTGGCGCCGATGTACCAGAGCTTAAAGCACTCCGACCTGAGTGCTCTTCGCAGGCCCTCACGACAAACCCAGCCCACACTCCGACCCTGCGAGGATGCGACTGCATTGTTTTCGAGCTGGGCATGGTCCAAAAGGAGTGGAAGCAGAGGTGCGCCGTGTCGCGGTGGGTGCACTGCTTAGGAAGGAAGGAGCGAGGGACACTCCGGCCTGGCGCTAAATCCGTCGCGACAGTCTGGGCTGTGTGAGCTCTGGACCACTTGGCGTACAGAAACTTCCTTGCGCGACACTGCGAGGGTGTCCTTCTGCGCTATCAAGCGAACACGCCGCCAGCACTGCTGTTACGTGTCCACATTCTGCTGCTCCATGTCACGTGACTGTGGCACGGTCGCATCCAGGCCCACCCCGCTGCCATGTGCCGGGGCTGTGTGGCGTAGGTGTCGGGGGGCAGGGCAGGCATGGGTACAGGCTGAAACGGTGTCCGGCCAGCCCACTTCGCCCTGGCGATCCTTGACGCTTCGGTCTGCTGCTCTTGCGCCGGCGCCAGTCGCCACACTTGGCCTCATCCTCAGTGAGACTTGCGTGGGTCTGACCTAGACTGCCACCATCGCGTTGTGGTCTCGCCGGAGGTGCATGCCGACGCAGGTTGTGCGCAGATTTGCAGTGTGTCAAATTTTGTGCGACGGAGTGCCTGTGCCCCGTGCTGCTCGCCCTAGAGCCCTTTCTTTTCCAACAGACACGTGTGTGAGACAAAGCGCGTGGTTGCCTCTTCTGTGGTGAGTCGCACGAATGTGGGCTGCCGTGACTGGAGAGGCGCAGCGAGTGCTTTTGGTTGCCACCATAGTGGCGCTAGTGACGACAACAGTTGGCTGCTGGCGTAAGCTCCAGACCCACCCACCTACGCCTGGCCGCGCTCTGCCATTATCGCCCGCGGCAGGGTGGAGCTGACCACCGGCTGACCGCCGGCTGCACCGGCGCTGGTGGGCGCTGCTTTATGCACAGGTGTTACAACACAGTGTGGTGCGCCTGGGTTCCCTGGGTGCAGACGTGGCTCGCGGCGCGGGTGTCCCCGCCGCTTGGTGTGCAGCCGCTTGCCAGAGCTCTTGCTGGCGGCCTTCTAGAAGTCTTGCTGGCAGCCTTCCAGGCCCGCTGGTGCCACTGCGGTGTGGGACGTGCATGTGCATGTGCGGGGTGAACAGGGATGGGCATGGGTGCACTGATATGTACTAGCCACAAGCTTTGGGTTTGCGGCTCGCGGTGATGTGAAGCATGGCGTCCTCACATAGGATGTGCACCTGACTGTTCTGCGAACAATTGCTGTCGCTTCTTGCCTGCGCCAGCCTGCTGGTAGGTCTTCCGCAGCGTCCTAAACGCAGGCCGTGCCTGTATGCATACCATGCCTGCATGCTGCAGGAAGTCAACTTGTGTGCAGCCTCGCCTGAACGGCCTGCATCACGCAGGTGCACCCCACGCACCTCAAGCCCTGAATTATGAAGGTACACGACTACTGTTGTAATCCTTACACCGCCAGTGCTGCCGCGAGACGGCCTGCTGCCTGGCTCTCCGGAGAACATGTGGGCTTGGCCAGGCTCCGCCACGCAAGTGAGTGCGGGTATCCGACACTTGGGGCCATATCCCCACTAGCGTTCCACCCACGCGTGCAGCAGTGCGCTTGACGCTGCTGGCTGGTGCTTGGCTGGTGCTTGTCGACCCCATACGTCGCCCGCTGCTCCTTCCATTGACTACGCACAAACCGCATACGGTTGGGTAGAAGAGCAACCGGCCATGTGGGTCTGCTGCAGGTGCATGCAGCTGCTGTGGGTAGACATCTTGCAGCACCACGTGGTTGCCCCACACGGTAGGTCTGTCGTGTGACGTGTTGCAGCACAACTATGCACACTGCAATCCTTACCGTGTGGGGCAAGTACACACAGTGCTGCGGGATGTCCTCCATTTTCAGCAACTGCATGCGCACCCATGCACCAACAATCTGATCGTGCCTTTCATGCAGCAGAACAAGCTTTCACGCTTTCACGTGGGCGGCTGCCCCTTGTCTAACCCGAGCGGATTCCGTTTGATTCAATGTTTGGCGTTCCTTAGACCCTTGGTTTTTGCCAGCCGCTCCGCTCTTTCCGCCGCGGGGTGCAGCATATCATCGTGCGGTTTTGTCCCCGCCAGCGCACCCACCAGTTGCCCAGGATTCCCCATAGTGCTTGTGCAGGCAATCAGAAGGGTAGTGTGGCTGGTGACTGTGCGCCACGATGTGCGCGGCCATCTGTGCTTGTGCCAAAGTAAGTCAGTGCTGCCGCGTGACAGATGCGTGCGGATTCTCGGACCCTGCGCCTTTCCTCCACTAGCACGGGTTTCTATTCACATATCTTGATGGAGCATACCTCACATCGGATAAACCTCGACTCAGCACATCACGCAGGTTGTAATAGGCCCAGAAGGGGCGCGCAGCCATATTCCGGTGGTGCCTGGTACGGCATAGGCAGCACGGCAACACTAACTGTCGTGCATCTTCCCCAAGCTGATGCAGCGGTTACAGCCGCTACATCAGCCGCTCATTTCCAACTCCTGTCTTCAGTGCGTTCGCGCGGGCGCAGAACATAACTGTACTATAATTAAAGCCGAAAAATGCATGTGTGCATGCTTTGCACTTGCCACCCGCCCACCATGCATGTGGGTGGGTGGTGGGTGGTATCACGCTGCGCCCATGAGCACGGCCGGCACTCGCTCCTGTTCGTCTCATCCAAGCGCTCAGCAGCGAGCAGAGCCATGCGCTGGATTATAATTGGCTTACCAGCCGCGGTCGAGGCGCCTCATGCATGCCTGGCCAGGCTCCGCCCCGCAAGTGAGTGCGGGTATCCGACACCTGGGGCTTTTCCCCACTAGCGTTGGTTTCTATCCACATGAAGAGCGCGGCAAGGGTGGCGCGCAGTGGATGGGCCACTGCCAACGGGGCATCCATGGGTCGGGCCATGCCTTCTCGGCATGGGTGGCTGCTGGGTGCAAAGCACCGCCAGTGGGGATGCTTGGTGGTTCTACAGGACCTGCTGCGCGCACTGCTGCCGCGATTGTTGGGATGTACACGGAGGAAATACACGGAGCGCCCAGCCTCTGTTGCATGGATGTCATACGTTTGCTAGACAGGTGGTGTGGCGGCACATGCGACCCACATGTGCAGACTTTAAGCACTTGCACCCTTTGGCATTCTGTTCATTGTTGCGCCTAGCTATCCCCGGGTGCATATGTCCGTGGGTGTCCGTGTGAGGTTTGCACCCACCAGGCACCTCAGATTACGTCCACAGTGGATTCACTTGTTGCACAGGTCATTGGTGTCTCTCACAGCCAGTTACTTCTCCATCGGTTGCAGGTCCTGCTGGAAGCGTGGTTGTGAGCGCAGAGGCCGCGCAGCTGCGGGACCGGGAGCCCCCTTCCTGCCAAGGCGTTTTCAGAAGCGGACCTTACGGCGAACCTTGCGGTTTATTGCGGCAACGCCCGGCTTTCACCCACCCCGGGAAGTCCCGTGGGGCGTGGAGGCGCACCAACATTCGTCCCCAGAGCCCTTTCCAGCCAAGTAGGCATCAATCTATCCACGCGGGAAAGCCTTTGCCTTGAAATGTGGCGACAAGTGTGACAGCACGCTGATGTCCGCGTCTGGGCAAACCGTTTAACACTGTTGAGACGCGGTGGTAAACACTCACACTACTTCCTGATAGAAAAACAACCGTACACAAGCGTTTGGGGGCCATTCAGACATTTGTTGTGCCCATGCGGAAAGCGAGGAGACCGTGGAGCGCGTCCAGTAATGCACACCCACATATGAGTGCCTCGGCGCCCCTTTCATCCACGAACATGAAATTTTAGCAACAGGGAAACTCAGGGAAACTCGTAGCTTGCCCCGTCTACCAACAAACTGGCTAATGTACACGAACAGCTGACCTTACTTAGTCGTACATGCCAGTCACGGCGCCGTAAGGGACCTCAACATGCTGACCTGTGCGAGACCGCGGGTCCATGTCGTACTCCAGTGCTCCGCGCAGTGCAAGCGACAGGTAACCAGGGCCTTGCCCCGGCCGTGTCTCTGAGTTCATCAGGAACTTGATATCGTCCCAGAGCACCACTGGCATGACCTGCACATGTTGCAACCACGACAAGGACTGTCAATTGCCTGAGCTCAGGACGAGCCAAGTTGCATATATTGTTGTTGCGTGGCCACCCCATCATGCACCAACGTATGGTGTGCGTGCAAGTCACGTGTGTCGCTAGGCGCGCCCGTCCCGCCACAGGTGCGAGAGCAATGCTTGCGGTCACTTGCACAGCTCCACTGCGTGTGCTTCACGGGGTGGAAGATGCAGCAGCGCAACAATACATGCATGCCCGCATTCCCAGTGACAAGTCGCACCTTGGTGGCGCTGCCGACGAGAAACACCTCCTTTGCGGCCTTGGCCTCCTTCAAGGACAGGGGCCGCTGGCTAACCTTCTTGATGAAGTCCATGTCGCGGTTGGCCCACACCCCCGTATCGAAGGCCTTATACTGCGCAATGCACGGCGGCACTTGCGGTCAGGTCTGCTCCTGCGCAGCACTCACTACACCGATGCTGCGAGGCCGCGGAGAGGCAGCCTGCCCCACCCGCTGCGAGCCCTGTCACAGCAAGGACGCCAGTCGGCCCGCGACCCCTCCAAGAACAATCCACTCAAGAGACTGCACCCTGAATCTTGTGTTGTGCTCTGGTGGACGCCGCGGTCAGAAATGACAGTCGAATCATGCCTCAGGTCATGCGAAAGATGGTGAGATGTGTATGTTTTTCTCATCACACCGCCGCCAGCACAGAGCATGCCAGGGGCACACACACACTTTGCTTGTGCAACAAGGTGTGAGCGGCGGGACCGGCACCTCAGCAATGACCGCCATGAGGCGCCTGGCGGTGCAGCCAGCCAGCGACTGCTCAAAGGGCGGAATGACCACCTCGCCGTCATGCGTGATAACACCCAGATTCATGGTCGTGCCCTCGGCCACGAATCCAGCCTCGTCCACAAACACGGCCTGCGTTGTTGCCACTTGAGTGGCCGGGGCAGAAAGCCGGCGTGCAGTGCGTACACATGCACGGGAGGCCGCCAGACCGTGTTGTAGCCGCTGGCCTCGGCGTCCATGATCGCCAGCACGTTGGCCAGGTAGTTGTTGGACTTGAGCGTGGCAAAGTAGGGGTGCTTGATCGGCACGGAGGACGTCTTGATGCGCCAGCCGCGCATCTGCTCGTCGGGGTCCTCCTCCGTCTCGTAGGCCACGACGTAGAAGCTGGGCGCGACGCACTCCCTGGGCGACAGGCCGAAGCCACCGCGCCCGGCGCCGAGCCAGTAGCGCACGAAGCCTGCAGCGAGCGCGGTTGGCTTCCTGTGCTGTGGGGAACGTGAGGGCGCAGCTCTCGGGGCCTGTCGGCGCACCGGTCATCTTCTTGCCAGCTGCAGCTGTTTCCAGGATGGTGCGCCGGATCTGCGCTCCCGAGAACGGCAGCTTCAAGCCCGCCTTGCTCGCGCTGATGTAGAAGCGCGCCAAGTGCTCGTCCAGCTGATACAGGTAGCCCTGCGCGGCCGCACACGCCAGCGTCGGTGGCGTCGCTCTCTAGCTGCCCCGCCGGGCAGGCGCGCAGTCGCCCGCAAGCCCACCAGTGTGCGGGTGGTGACCTGCAGAGCTGGGGTCCGCCTCTGTGCGGCGCACCTCGGATATAATTGCAGTGTCAAAGACGCCATGGCCGCGGTGCACCAGGTGGTCGTCCATGTGCAGAACCATCAGCGCAGGGTCCGTCACGATGCCCTTGAGCTCAGAGGAGTAGAACGACAGGTACGTGCGGCTGTTCGGGTGACGGCCCGCCGCCAGCGCATCCATCACCTGCGGCCAAAAGCGCGCTCTGGTAGGCACACACCGACAGGTGTGCGCGGCCGTGGCAGCACCGGGGCGGCACCTGGTTTTTGGAGAGGAGGCGCGCGGGGTACGTGTAGTCATGCTGTGGGGCCCGCGTTGCCACCCCCGTTTCCTCGGCCGCGTCTGTGAACACCAGGCTCTCTGCCGACCCACCGCGGGTGGCCTTGCACTGCCAGCTCAGCCTCGAGTGCCCAGTGGTGCTTGTCCCGAGCGAGCTGCTCTGGCGGCTGCATGGCTCGGCGGCACACTGCCGCCCTGCCGCCGCCGGGGGCCGCAGCCAGACGCCCGCGTGTGCCATCAGACGGCAAGAGTGCAGCTCTGCCTGGTGCTTTGCTTACAGGCCAGAGGAATCGACACTGTTGCATACCTATACCAGCAGGGGTAGATCGGGCCCATCAGGCGGCCCCCGGGGGGCTCAGCATGACGCTCCAGGAGGAACGCATTGCCACCCTCAAGCTCACGCCGCAGGGCGTACCAGTCTGCAGGCATGTAGAGGGTGCCATCATGAGCTGATGCTTGTCATTACGTGCGCTTCTCGTTTGTGACAGCCTTCCATCACTGAGGAGCATGGCGTTGCACCTTGCTTTGCACAATGAAAATATGAAGCAAACATTGGGTTGGTGTGCAGAAACGGTTCCAAAACCAGAGGCAAGGCGCACAGGCCTGAGCAAACATCCCTGGCTAGAGAGCGGTTGGCCACCGCAGCATACCGGGCAGCAGCATAAAGCATGTATGTATGTTTGAAAACAAGCGCGCGACCCGAACACACCCCACCAAGGGGTGTGTTGTTGCCAGCAACCCACGCCTCCGGCCTAAGCCTGCCCCTCATCTGCGTCGTCAGGCCTGCGGAACAAGTCGCCCTTGTAGCCCAGCGACTTCAGCAGAGCCTGCGCCTCCTCCTGGGCCTGCCGCTCCTACGCCAGGGCGCGCGCTCAAGGGCCCGCGCGGGCGCAGATGGCAGGCTGCGAGGGCAGCGCGTACCAGGGAGCTCAGCTGTTCCAGCTCGCTGCAGGCGCTCTGCACGGCGCGCCCAAGCTGCGTGTTGGAGCTCAAGGAGTCGGTGGCGGCGCCGGGCACCTGCGCAAGCGATCGCCACCTCCAGCAGGTCCTGCAGCGGCTGCCGTGCGCCACGAGAACAGGCGGCCGTCACTGAGGCCCCTACCTGGTAGTCGTCCTCCTCGACCAAGCCTTCAAAGTCGTCCTGCGGCCAAGGGTGCCAGCAGGGGCTCACGAAATGCAAGACGGCAGCACTTTGCAGCCATATCGGAAGCTACGACGTTGACTCCTGTGAGGACTCTCACCTCCAGGTCGTCTCCATGCAAGATCTCTGCACCGTTGTCGCTCCTGGCGGTGCACGCCGCGCGCAGCGTGCTGCTAGATCTTTGCGCCGCCAGCCGCTTTTCGCACTGTCGGCGCACGCGCTGTGGCGCTGTGCTTATGCAGTCTGGCATTGCCCGGGGGTTCCCAGGCCTGCATGCCGACACAGGCTTGCCTGCTGCTGACCAGCACAGTGCGCGGGGCATAGCTGCTGGCGAGCGCCGCCTGTGTTCGAAGGCTAGACTGACTGGCGCTGCACTCGAAAAGACGCGGGAGAGGCTGCCTTGGAGCTCGGCATTGCAGGGTGCACTAGGGTAGTTGCTCGTACATCGAACAAGGAGCTCGATCGTAGACGGGACCGCAGGCATGACGATGCTTGCACTGCTCACGTGCGCTTCTCTGTTCACGTCAGTCACGCCCCATGCGCGCATGAGCGCGCCGGCAATGCCGAGTCCCTGGTTGCGGTGCAGCTCTTGCTCCACCAGTCTGCAAATGTAGCCGCAGCTGGCAGCAGCCCATCCTGAAGGGGGGCTCTGGACGGCCACCCATCCTAGACTGGGAGGAGGTTACATGCCAAGCTGCAAGCTGCGCGCCGACTTGCTTGCCGTCGCCTTGGCAGGCAGAGTCGGGCCGTAGCGCCAATGCCGAGCGCAGCTGGGAACCGCGAGTCACGGTAGGCCGGGACTTGCTGTACAAGCTGCTGCTGCTCTCGAGCGAGGAGCGACTGTCGTGCACTCAATCGCGTGTGCCGCAGGCGGCTGAGGAGGGCGCCCGCAAGCTTGGACAGCTACTTGCTCGCCCCTGCACCACCTGCGCGAGCGCACGAGCATGCGCCCAGCTTTGCGGCGCGACGGGGGCAGGGCGTGCAGAAGCCCGCGCGCACTGGGCGCCAGCGCACGCACACACCCGGTCGCGCCGCCCCTTGTGCGCCGCCGCGGGCGGCCTGTCAGGCGGAGTGCGGGTCTGTGCTGACGAGGGCGCAAGCTGCCGCGCGCCAGCCGAGCGCGGCCGCGAACCTGCCTGGCCGGCAGAAGGGCGACAAGCGCGTGCCTGCCGGCACGCGTGCGCACGGCGCCGCAGAAGTGCGTGTCAAGCGGGAGAGCGCTTCGGCGGACGCGCGGAGGAGAGCGCCGGCAGAGGCATTGGGCCGCAAGGACGGCGCGCGGAGGCGTAAGCTGGCAGGCTTGCAGCTGTCTGTCGGCAGGCGGGCCTCCAAGCCGCGCCCGCCAGGCAGGCCGCTCGCTGCGGGCGCTGCACGACGCAGGCGCGCCGCTGCAAGCGCTGCCTTTACGGACATGCGTGCCGGCTCTGCCGGCCCCGCTACGCCGCCGGCCATCAAGCGCAAGCGCCGGGCCGCCTGCCCTCCGGACGCCCCGAAGAGGCCTGCCGCGGACACGGAGGCGCTGCCGTGCCACGCCAAGGAGGGCGCCCCTGGCGGGTCGCTGCGGGTGCTGCTGCGCCTGCCCAGCGGCAAGCGCGCGCGCATCGACAGCAACCCGCCGCTGCATGCGCCGCGAGAGGCCGATCACGCCATGCTGAGCGCTGCAAGTGGCCAGCCTCCTGCCGCCTGCTGTGCGCTGGAGCAGGCAGCTGGTGCCCGGAGCCCGTTGGCACCATGCGCGCGGGGTCTGCGCTCACCGGCAGTTGCGCGGGCGGAGGGTGCGGGCCAGCCGGACGCACCCTACCCTGACACGCCCATGGGCCGCGAGGCTGGCGCCGCAGCGGCGCGGCAGGCCCGGCGGGCGGGCGCGCCATCAGAGCTGCAGCCGCGCGGCGTGTTGGCGCCGGACTGCAAGAGCGCCGCGGCAGCCGCGGGCGGAGAGGGCGGGGGCCCAGCAGGCGCTGCGGCCGAGCGGGCGACCGGTGAGCCTGCGAGCGCGGCGGGGCCAGAGCAGGCTGCCGTGCGAGTCAGCAGCGCCGCGCGCACCGCACAGGCACCAGAGGCGGCACCGGGCGGGCAGGCTGATGCGGCGGCGGGCGGGGTTGTGCAGCAGCAAGTGAGCGGCATGCGCTGCGTGCTCGAGGAGGCTTCAGCAACACGATGCGGCGATGCGCCTCTGGCCGATCCCGCGTGTCCAGTGAATGGCGCCGTCACTGCGCCTCCCGCCAAGGGGGCCGACCCGGCAGCCTGCATGGAGCGCGCACAAAGCCTGGCGGCTGATGCCGCAGCAGCGCGCGGGCCGCCGGGCGAGCTGGACGTGCCCGCGGCTGCCGGCTCTGCGCCACATGCTGGACCGGGTGGCAGTGCCGGCGCTGCCGGTGCGGCGGGCAGCGCCGTGAGCGCATGCGCACGTGACACAGGCAGCGGCACGGCGCAGCACAGCATGCGCTCGCCGACTGCCGGATCAGGTGGTGCCTCCGGCGCTGCTACTGCAGTGGGCACTGGCGATGGTGGCCTCGCTGGTTGCGCTGGCAGCGGCACGGCGCACTTGTGCTCCAGCAAACGTTCCCATGTTATCGCACATCAAGCGGGCGCTGGTGCCAGAGTCATGGGTCGTGCTGCTCGCACCAGGCAGCATGTGGCTGTAGGCTTGACTAGGGTTGGCCCAGTGAGCAACATGACAACCCGTGGTGCTCATCACACAGCAACAATATGTGCGCATGCGCAGGGGAACAAGCGCTGGCGCTGTCGAGGCCGGAGACGTCAGCGGGACGCCCATCAATATCACAGTCACAGCGCGCATACCCTGGAGGTGCACGGTCTGCCGCGCCGACCGCCCCCGAGGCTGCAGCAGCAGCTGGGCCCACCGTGCCGCCGCATGTTGGCAGCATCGTGCAGCACGAGCCGCCGCCGCCCGTGCAGGCGCGGCCGGTCGCGTGGGCGCAGGCGCCGCCGCTGCTGGCTGCCTGCCGGGCGGGGCGGGCCGGCACCGGGCGGGGGCGAGGGCGCGGCCGCGCCGTCAGCAGGGGGCATGCGCAGCTGGCGCAGCTGAACCAGCTCATAGGCAGCTCAGTGACAGAGCCGGCCGGTGCAGCGCACCAGCAGCCAGCTGGGCAGCCCGCTTCGGAGGCTGGCGGGGCGGTGGACTGGCTCGCCCTGCGGGCGCGCGTCGCTGCAGCACCAGAGGCGCAGCGTGTGGCAGCGTGGCGGGCGGTGCAGCTGGCAGCGGTGCAGGAGACCGCGGCAGCCCTGGCTACTGCACTGGCTGCGCCGGCGCCAGCCGCGTCCTGCGACACGGTGCGGCTGCGGCAGTGCATGTGGCCCTGGCGGACTTGCATTGTGTGCGCGACCTCAGACGCATGGCACTTTGTTCTGCGCCAGAGTACGAGGCGCCGCTCACATGAGAGTGGCTGCATACCGGATGAAGCGCGCGTCGACGCTCGGCGCGCGGCAGGACCGGGCGACAGCCGGCGTGTCGTACGTGCTCGCTAGCACGAGCACGCAGCGCGGGGTTGCGCCGGCCCAGGCGCCGCTGCCGCCGACCGTCATCCGGCCGCGGCCTGTGGATGTGCCGGCGGACGACGCTGCGGCGGTTGCTGCAGCGGTGCACAGAAGCGTGGACACAGCTCTGCACCAGGCACGCCTTGGTGCCAGGCTCGCATGCTTGTTTGCACGGCGGCCCGGCGTACGCATCCCATCATGCCGCATGCCCGGGGATGAGAGCCAGCCGAGCGCCTCCGTCGACAGGCCTGTGTGCTCGCAGGCGGTGGCAGCGCTGGTGATGCCGCCGCGTGACGACGCTGTGAAGGCGTACCTGCTGGGCGGGCCTGGGCGCCGCGCGCTGGCGGAGCGCGTTGGCGGAGCATACACGACGCTGGGTGGCGTGCGCGCATTGTTCCCGCTGCTCACCGACCGCGCCTTTGTCTGCCTGCACTACCGCCTGGCGCGCGACGGCGGCTTGGAACCCTGCCAGGCACCCGCGCCGACGCCGCCACCGCCGCCCGCGGACAGCCCGGCGGCAGGGGCGCTGGCCCGCGGGGGACTGGCGGCGCAGCTGGTCCAGGCACCGCATGCAGCAGCAGCGGCCCCGGGCAGCACGCCCAGTGCATGCAGCAGCCTCCTGCACGCCAGCCTGGGCTCGGCGACCGCGGAGGGTGCACGGCCGCCCGCAGACGCGACTCGGCCAGGGCCGCGCCCTGCAGTGGACGACAGCGATGTGCAGATCGCCATCCACGTGCGCAAGGGCGTCGGCGGGACCTGCCCCGCGCGCGCCGCCGCGCGCGGCCTGGAGGGCAAGGGACTGCTGGAGGCGCTGCTGGACCCCTGCCCCTACCCGCCCGCCGCACCACTGGCGCAGGCGGGCGCGGCTGCAGGGGGCCTGCCGGGGGCGCCTGAGGCGCACGCGCCCCTGCCACGGCCGCCGCCAGGTCAGCACTCTCTGCCTGGGCCAGGTGAGCACAACGCTGCATCACCCGCACCAGGCCTGCCTGGAGCTGTGCAGAGGCGACTCGCCGGCCAGCCCGTGCAACAGGCATGCGTCCGGGCCCGTTTCAGTGCATGGCGCCCACGCAGCTGGATGCCGTCAAGACAGCGCATCGCATCCAGGGTTGGTGCCCTGTGCACGCAGGCGGCGAGCCTCACCTGGGGCCACCAGTGCCCAGAGCTGGCGTGCTGGCAGAGGCAACACAGGCGAGCTTGGCGTGCGTGCGCACGCCTGCCGCTGCACCGGCGGACGGCGGCCGTGGCGGCGGGCGCCACAGCTGCTGTGCATCTGAGTCAGGGTCCGGCAGCGGCCTGCAAACCCGCCTGGCATTCGACATGCGCGGCGCGGAGCACGACGGTGCAGCAGCGGGCCCGGGTACGGAGGCGACACTGAACGGTGATGAAGAGGGCTTGGAGGACCTCCTGGCAGACCTCCGCGTCGCCCCGAGGCGCGCTCCCGATTGGCGTGTGCGTCGGACATTGCCTGCTGCGCACGCTGCTCAGATACATGGCACTTTTGCACGTGCTGGCCACCGCACTGATCAAAATGTGCTGCCGGGGCAGCGCGACCACGGAGGCTGCTGCCAGGGACAACAATGGCGGTGCGGCCGTCGATCCGGCATGTGTGAGCAGCCACAGGCTGCGCCTGTACACGCGCTGCTGCCGCCTGGAAATGTACGTCGCGCAGCACAAGTGGGAGGCTGCGCCGATGTGCGCCCTGCCCCTCGGCCCTGCTTATGCTTCACACCACGAGTCTAGACTGTCGCAACCCAACCCTGCAAGTGTGCTGCGGCCAACAGGGTCCAGAGAGCGGCGCTCGCGGGCGCGGTGCGAGCGCTGGAGCAGCGCATGCAGGCCATCCTTGCAGGCGCCAGTCGCGCCGCGCTCGCCGCCTACATCAGGCGGCTCTCCGACTGTGTCGGGCCGCCGCCGCAGCTGCCCGCAGCTGCCCTAGCGGCGGCCCGATGTGGCGCCGGGGGGCCCGCCGCTGCCTGCGTGCGGGCACCCGCAGATGCCGCGGGGCACAGGTGCGGCGAGGCAGCGCTGTGTCTAGCGGGTGGCAGCCCACGCCCGCTTCGGGCGCCGCGCGTGGTTGCAGTCGGGCTGGACGTGGGCGGCGGCAGTGGCGCTGAGCGCGTGCGTGTCACCCTCACCTCTGCATGCGGAGCAGCCATGGCGTTCGCCGGCGACCAGCCCCTCGTGCAGCGCGGCGCAGCCCCGTGTGTTGCTGCTGCCAGCGCCCTGCCCCGCGCCGCAGCTCCTGGCTGCGCAAAGGCCGAGCCGCCCGCGGTCCTGCCGGCCGGTCCGGCAGGCCATGTCCCTGCCTGCCCGCTGGAGCCGCGCACCTTAGTGCCTGCTGGCAAAGAGCATGGCGCCATGCCGAGCCAGATCAGCGACCGGCGCTACAGCTGGTCGCAGGCTGCGGGTGCAGCGGACCCGAGCGCACCGGCGCAGTATGCATCGAAGAGCGCAATGATGGAGCTGCTCGAGGACGGCCTGGATGACCCTGATGCCCCGCTCGCCGCGCGGCGGCCTGCCGAAGCCTTGCACGCGGACCCTCTGCCAGCCCAGCACAGGGTTCAAGCGGCTGCACCGCCGCCGCCGCCGCTGCCGCCGCCGCCGCCGCCGCCGCCGCCGCCGCTGCCGCCTCTGCCAAGCAGCTGGCTGCTTGAGCATAACAAGCTGGCGGCTGCAAGGCACGGAGCGCTAACGCAGCCGCCTGCGCCTGTGCAGGCAGCGACACCAGAGAAGGTGCCGCGCTGCTTCCGCTGACCCAGCCCACAGCATAACAATGTCACGTGGCCTGACACGGTGGCCGTGTCGTTCAGGGGGTGGAGTGCGGTGCGGCGGCACTGCAGCACATGCGGGACGCTGAGTACGCGCTGCCGGTGCGCATCGCCGGCGGGGAGCCGGAGATGCGCGCGCTGCCAGCGCGCCTGCCGCAGCGCGGCGCGGGGCCGCCGGCGCGAGTGCGCGCCGCCAGGCCGCTGCTGATGGGCTTCCTTGTGGACCGTCAGCGCCCGGTGGCATGCGTGCGCCCGGCGCCCGTAGCCTGCAGGCCGGGCTTGCCAGTTGCCAGGGAGGGCGCAGCGCTGCGTGCGCCGCCCGCCGCGACGGGGAGCGGGGTGCTGGAGGCGGCAGGGTTGCAGGCTCTGCCTGTCAGCACACGGCCTGCGCCAGCGCCAGCGCCGGCCACAACCACGACATCTGCTGAGCCTGCGCAGCCTGCAGCGCATGCCGCCGAGCAGCAGCCCTCAGACCCAGTCCCGCAGACGGGAGGTGCGCTGCCGGCGCTGCTGGCCCCGGCAGCGCATGATGCTGACATGCGAGCAGGGCCGCCCGGCGCATGCACAGAAGCACTGGCGCATCATGCAGCGGCAGCCAGGCATCCTTCCGGCGGGCGAGTGCGCGAGGCATGCAGCTCGGATGCGGCTGCGGAGCCTCCAGGCCCAGCTGCGCGGCCTGTCAGCACTGGCATGCCCAGCGCGGCAGCCTCTCAGGGGATGCTCTGCGCGAGCGTCGTCGCACAGCCCGCTGCCCTGGAAGCCAGGGAGGCCACGAGCATGCCGGGAGGCGCGGCTGCGGCAGGCGCGCCTGGTGGCGCATGCCCGTCGGCCGGACAGCCTGGACATCCATCCGTTGCAGGGCTGCGGGTGTCCACGGCGCTCCAGGGGCTGGGCTCCAGCGCGGCTGCACATGCCCCTGCTGATGCAGGCATGCCGGCACGGCCAGGCGACTCAGCGGCCCGGAGCTCTGTCTGCGCGCCGGCGGTGGGGGGCCTGGCGGAGGTCGCCGCTGCGGCAGGACGCAGCCCTGCGGCAGCGCTGGCAGCTGCGGCCGCAGTGAGGGCCGGTGCAGAGGGTCTCAGGGCGGCCGCCGGGCCCTTTCCGTGGCCGACATACTTCATTGCGACGCGCGACTCCTTCACGCACCGCCTCGTCCCGCTGCGCAGCCAGGTGGGTGTCGAGCCCGGCAGTGCATGATGCAGTTCATCCGCTCCCACGCGCAGCACCTATGGGCAGGTGAGCGCCTGCCGGTAGGCCTGACTCGCTTGTGCGGCATGCGCACAGGTGACGCGCGGCGGACGTTCATACACGCGGACAGACTTCTTCTTCCGGCCTATGGATGCCCCAGACAACTACATGGCGGTACAGGCCCGACATCATGTTGCACCTGAAGGAAAGCAAGTTTACTCGACGACACGCTTGCTCGTTTACTCGATGACACGCCTGCTCCATTTCGTGTGTGATTTCTTACCGTTCGTGCGTGCAGATTACAGAAGCCCGCGCATCCGGTGCGTCTGCAGCCGTTCCTCATGCTTGCTGACCCACGAAGTGCATGCTGCGGCCACAGCTCTGTGCAATACGATGCGGGTTGCACTGAGAGTGTGGTCAGCGTACACAGTCTGTACAAGGCATGGCATACGCTAATAGTGGTCCGGTCAGCGTGGCTGGTGGTACGGCGGCTGCAAAAGGTTGGCATGCTCGCCATGCAGGCGGGCCGCCGGGTAGCGGAGCTGTGGCAGCCAAAGCTGCTAGCGCGCAGGCAGCAGCAGTGCAAGGCACCGCCGCCCCACCGCTAACAGGGCCTGAGCGTGCTGCGGCAGCAGCTGCAGTGCCAGCTGCGGAGGCGACAGATGCAGCGTGCACAGATGGCAGTGCAAGGCTGTGTGAACCGGCCGCCAGCGGCGACGGGGCACCCCTACAAGGGGCGCTGGACTGTCACGGTAGCGCAGAGGCCGCGCACACAGCTGGCTTGAGTCCTGGTGTGCAAGGCATGTCAAGCAGAGGCGGGGACAAGCTGGCGCTGCTTCCCGTGGGCATCACCACATACACAGAGGCACGCACTTGAGAGCAACTGCTTGCTTTTGTGTCACAGGCTCATCTTGTACCAGCATGGAGCTGCCATGTTACGTTTGAATGACCTGCTTGTCGACCCTCTGCTTTGAGGCTGACGTATGATAGAAGCCGCTGTGCCGCCTGGCCTGCAGATCTTTTCAGACGCGGAGCTGGCCGCAATGGAGGCGGGCGCGGACGGCGTGGACGCGCGCGCGCGTGCCGGGTGCCTGCCGCAGGCCTGCTTCCAGACAACGCTTGCGCGCGGCGGCGGCCTCAAGCGCACCAAGCTCTTCTTCGGCGCCCGCTGTGCGCCCGGCGGTTATGCACATGGTTTGCACATGGTAGCATGACCACCCAACAAGTACATTGCCTACCCCGTGCCATGCGTGTCTGCTGCAAACTGGCGTGCAGGTGGCAAGCAAGGCATCGCGTGCCTTGCGACATGGCTGTTCGTGCATGCAGATCTTTGGACGCATGAGCAGATGTCCGCGCCTGAGGCGCGCCGTGCGCATGGCGTGCGCGCCGACGTCCCGGCGCCACCCACCTGGATGAAGGTACGCGGCACCCACCTCTGCTGGGAGCGAGGCACTTGTTCGGCAGCACCTGTGCGTGAGAGCAGGGGACAGCACCGCAGGTGGTGGAGCCCGTGTGATGCCACGTGCCAGGCTCTGTGTAAAGTGGACGGGCAGTGCACGTGCGCGCGCAGGAGCTGGTCGAGAGCCCGCTGGTGCATGCAGGCATCGTTCCCGCTGGCTTTGTCGACTCGTATGCGCTCAACCTGTACCATGACGGCAGGTTAGCCCAGCCATCATGGATACACAGAGATAGCTGCCTGCCATGTCCTTCGTTATACACAAGTGGGTAAGTCGGTGGTGCAGTATTCAGACACCTTTGGTGTGGGCACTGTGCTGACCCGCAGTGCCACTGCAGCGAGGGCATTCAGAGTCACTACGATGACGCCGGCCGCTTCGACCGGCCAATCTACTCGCTGCGCCTCTTCTCCGACTCCCGCCTGTCGTTTGGCACCACGCTGTATGGGTACGGCTGCCAGGCCGCCTGCTATCCACGCGCTCTGCTGCTGTGCTTGGCACGTGCTGCGCTGCATCAGCGCAAGGATGACCCTCGACGCGCGAGGTGGCCCTGACCGACAGTGCTCGTGCACCAGGTACACCAATGGCGCGTTCTATGTCGACATGCCCCGCGGCTGCATCACCGTGATGCACTCCGGGGGCTACGCCGCTGCCGGCCTGAAGCACTGTGTGCGGCCCGTTGACATGGCCGGTGAGCCCCCGACCTACCGGGGGGGTGTACAATATACGTACAGAGAAGGATGCGGTGCGCGCACGTGACATCACATGCGAGCGCCGCTCGGCATGCAGGCAAGAGCGCGGGCCTGATCATGCGGCGCATCCGGCCCGGATGCATGGCGGAAGCACGCGCGCTGCTTATGGAGCAGGCCCTGGCGGCCATGGCAGCGCTTTCGCTCGATGCAGCGCCTGACGCGCCGCCTCCTCCTGCTGCACCACAGCCTGCTGCCGCGCCTGCCGCGGCCGAGCCCAGCCCGGCGCTCGCCCGCCCCACGCCCTCCATGTGCGCCGCTCCCACCAGGAGTGCACCCATGCGCATGTACTTTGCCTTGTGCCCAGACCAGGCAGGTAGCGTCACGCGCAGGATATCATGCTGTGTGTTGCGCACTGGCAGGTCTGCCGCGGCTGGCCTGCTGGAGCGGCAGTGCTGGCGCGTGCTCAACAGGTGCATCCGGCAGGTCGGTGCCCGCGCGCCCTGACCATAGTGTGACGCCTGCCATGTCTCCAGCTCTTGCGCACACAGCAGGCATGGCTGGTCGGCACTCACAGCATGCTAACCAGCCTGATGACCCCTAGAAGTTCCTTGTGCGCTGCAGGTGGAGAGGCAGAGCCAGGCAGAGGAGCGCCACAGGCGAGCGGCTGCGCAACAGCACGCAAAGCGCCCGCCCTCAGGCCAGCCCGGCGATGCGCTGCGCGCGTCCAAGAAAAGGCCGCTGGCGCGCGTGCTGAAGGCGCAGACGCCGCAGCTCCTCCTGCTCGCACGGCGCCTGCAAGAGGATCAGCCGGGTGCACGCGCCGGCGGCGCCGCTGCCAAGCAGCCGCTGCTGCAGCTCGTGCAGGCTCTCCGCCAGGCAGCGCCCTGCTCGGCTGCAGCCACGGGCGGCGCGGCGGCGCCCACGCCTGTAAGGGGGCAGGCCGGGGTCGAGGACACGTCCCAGCGCGCGCTGCAGCAGCTAGTGGCCGGGCTGCACATGTCGCCAGGTGCGGGCAGGCCCGTGCTGCAGAGCGCGCGGGTCGCGGCAGCCTTCACGGCCGCCCGCGATCCCTTTGCGCCCCGGCCGCTTGCCGCGGCGTCCAAGACGGTGGCCGGCTGCCCAGCGGGGCCGAGCGTGTCCTCCTTTGGTCCTCCCGCTGCTGCTGCCAGGCCCGCAGGGCATGCGCGCCTCAGCGCGGCGCCGGCGCTGGCATGCGCTGTGTGCGAGCGGGGCATTGCGGCTGTGGGCGTGGACGGGGCCTGGGCGTGCAGCGGCGGCTGCCGCCGGGCGTGCCACGGGTCCTGCGCGGCGCCTGTACCTTCACACTCGGCGCCTCTGTGCGCGGAGTGCGCACATGGCAGGCGTGCACCGCCGCTCACCGCCCCCAACACGTTGTTGCTGGCCTAGGTCGCGCGTGCCAGCTGCTTGCTGGCAATGCGCGCATGCTCGCCCTTGATCGGCAGCAGCACTGAGCGTGCGCGAGCGTGCATGCGCCAGGCACGCATGCCTGCGCTGCGGCCAGTCCAGCACCGCCGCGGGCGCAGCCGGCGCGCTCGCGAAGTGCTCGATGAAGTGCTGCGGGCGCTGGTACCATGAGGCGTGCGCGGTGGCCTGCCCGCTCACGCGCTGGGGCGCCGGCCGGCGCAGCTTCCGCTGCGCGCACCACTACTGCTGCCACTGCGGGCTCTCGGGGGACTCTGTGGCGATGGTGCAGTGCAACCGCTGCCCTGTCGCGTACCACGTCAGGCGCGCCGCCTGCCTGGCCAGCGCTGGGTGTCAGTGCGTCGGGTACGGACACCACAGTGCCGCAGCTACCGACCAATAGTCTGCGGCGCAGGTGCAAACCGTCAGAGGCCATCATACTGAGCAGGAAGCTCATCGTCTGCCCTCGACACTAGCAACGGCCTGTTCAGCCACTGTGTCTGAAGCAGTGTCTCCTGGAAATTGCACAGCATGGTGGGCTCAAATAAGAACGAGCGACACATTACAACTCTCTGCTGTATGGCAGCATCTACGAGAACGTGTAATGTACACAGGCAGACTGCTTCCGAGCAAGACTTGCACCCAAGGAGCAAGACTCCACCCCGAAGAAACGATGCTGTCGATGGGGCAACCGAACAGACCGTACATGTCCCATGCAGTGAACAGCGCATATGATCAGAGGTACTGGGCAGACTTTGGCTGCGTCTGCCCCAGGATAGCAGCGTTGTCCAGGTCCTTCTTCTGCACCTGGTCCAAGCACAGAGCGGCACCGTCACTAGCGCGCGACGTACTCGCCAGGCTGGTACACAGGCATGCAACACAGGCGGAACAGACGCACACAGACAGGCACACAAATAGGTCAACAGTTGCAGGGGGGCGCACAAGCAGCCCCTTGCCGGCTTTGTTGGCCAGGTCCTCGGGCAGGGCGACATGGCGCTGAACCAGCGCCGCGCCCTGCAGCCGCTGCGCTCCCGAGAAGCGCTCGTACCTGCGAGGCAGGCAGGAGCAAGGCTGGACAGTAAGCGAGGCGCTCGGCACCTGCAGCTCGTGCAGTGCCCTGCAGCGCACCGGATGTTGCCATAGTTCTCGACATTGATGACCAGCCCAAAGCGCGGTCGTTTGCTGGTGTAGTCCCAGCCTGCAGACGCGCAAACGCATACTGAAGGACTCCTCAGGTCCGTCTGCAGGTAACGCGCAGTGCTTGAGAACACAGCGGTTGACACACCTAAACAGCAAACTCAGACACCTGACGGCTGGAGGGTAACCTCAGCCTCACATGGCACCCCCGTGCCGCACCCGCATTAGCGGCCACCGTGAAGCTTGGCTGCCACCAGGCCTTGAACGCCAGCGCCGCCACCATAGCGTCGGTGCCCACCAGCACCTTGGCCAGCCAGTTCTTGTTGACCTGCTTGCACCACACACGCCATGGCATGTCGCGGCTGAAGCATGCATGTGAGAAGCAGCCTGCACACTTGATGCAGTGACCGCTGCCGCAGATGCCGCATCCCGCGGCCGCCCACCTGCCACGAAGCTCCCAGCAGGGGGAGCTGGCTTGGTTGGTTGCGGCACACTGGCCGCATCAGCGTGCAAGAGATGGGTCTTCATCACTGCTAGTGTGCAACTTGTGACGTCGGCGCAGCAACGTCCTCCTGTCGCGGGCGCCAGGGCGCTGTGCCACATGCGCGCTGCCCTTGTGCTCATATCACTGCTCCTGCTGGCGCAGGAGCCTGCCTGGGTACCGCGAGGCGCAGGCTGCTTGAGCTGCAGCCGCTGGGAGTCCGTGCAGCCGCGCCCTCAGCTGTGA
>JAABUY010002367.1_pt1 | contig 22554 bp, 19 predicted proteins | sample 5560271 | NCBI WGS metagenome assembly JAABUY01 (sample SAMN10711886, study PRJNA513374) | rock metagenome | isolation source: Antarctica rocks | place: Antarctica: Victoria Land, University Valley | reverse complement strand
GGCGACCTCGTTGTTCGACGCCTTGAAGCCTCGATCAGGAACAGGCTTCGATCTGGTCGACGCGGTCCTTCAGCAGGCGAAACACGGCCTGGAGGAAGTCGTTGGCTCCTCCCGCCGCGAGTACCGTGGTGACTGCACCCGCGGCTGGAGGCGATGCAACCCGCAGCCCCACGAGGCCAAGTGCGGACCACGAGCCCACGCAGCGCGAGCACCCCATCAGCTCACCGATTGCGTAGCGAAGCCCCCGACCCCGCGGGCGTCCCGGTCGATGGTCGGCGGTTTCTACGTCGAAAGGCTGGCGGATCCACGTAGCGATCCGCTCGTGAGCAAAGACATCGGCGAGCGAAAATGTGGCGAGGGTCAAAAGGACCGCTTCGCGCGGGGACAAGTCGACCTCGGTTCCCTGGCGATGCAACACCGCTCCGATGCCGGCCAGAGCACTGAGATAGCTGACGTTGATCAGCGCATAGTCGATCGCCCTCGCCGGATGCGACTCTCCGCCGGATTGCGCAGTTGTCACGGGCGAATGCTACTCTCCGCCGGATTGCGCAGTTGTCACGGGCGAATGCTACTCGTCCGCACACGTCAAGGGCGCTCTGACCGGACCCCGTTTGTCGGTCCACCACGGGTGAGAGGGTGGTGGATGTGACGGGCGAGAAGATAGCGCTCGGGTCAGACAGACACGCTCGGGCCTGATGCCCGCCGCCTTCGTCGCCGGTCCCCGGGCCGTCGGCCCGACAGCGATGATGGGCGGATACGGCGAGAGCTCGACGGCGTACAGGTATGCGCCGGGAGTGGCGGGAGCGGTGCGCGACGACGATCGAGCCCGCCGGCGGCTACGTGGTCGTGGTGACGAGCGTCGTGCCGAGCCGCGCCGTCACGCTGGTCTCGTCGTACCTCGGTGATCTCCGCCGAGCCCAGACGGGCGTCTCGCACCTGTGCCTGGTCCCCGGGCAGCGCACGCGGATCGCGCAGCGGGACGTTGGGAGCGATCGCGGGTCAGACGTACGCGGGCGTGCCTGCTGGCTTGACCACGTCGCGCAGCTACGCGAGCTGCTCGCCGATCTGCTCGACGAGGACGTCGGCATCGAGCTCGACGAGCAAACGCTCTCCAATGCGCCGCTGCGTGGCGATAGGACGCGCGCCTGGCGACACGGAATAAACGCCGGTCCTGGAGAAGGCGGACAGTCCCGCCGAGCTATACGAACATGTGTTCGTGACTGCGGAGGGGCATGCTGCGAGTCGGCTGATGAGGCTGCTCGAGAGCGGACGCGGCACTGTGCATCAGATCCGAGCGTTGGTGGCTGAGCTTCCTCGACCGCCTGATCTGGAGCTCGCGCTGGCGATCTGCCTCGGGCTGCTTGACCGCGAGCCCGGCACCTTCCCGCGTGCGGCGGCACGGTGGGCCGCCCCGTCCCCGCTGGCATGGGCCACGACGTCGTCGGTGCCTGGAACGCCCCCGGAGCCGTGGACACTTGATCGCTTGGGTCTGTCCGACCGGGCGGGAAGGATGTGGTGTCCATGCCCAAGACGCGTCCGCCGTACGACGAGGAGTTCCGCCGCGAGGCGGTCGGGTTGCTGGCCCGTGGGGAGCGGTCGCTAGCGGCGCTGTCGAGTGAGTTGGGGGTTTCCCAGGAGACGTTGCGCACGTGGCGTAGGCGGGCCGGGGTTGAGGCGGGGAAGGTTGAGGGCTTGACCCGTGATGAGCGGGAGGAGCTGCGGCGCGTCACGACGGCGACCGGAGCGCCGGAGCGCAAGCGCTCGCGGGGCTGTGCCAGCACTACCAGCTGAACCGCGGCGAGCAGCTCCTCTCGGGCTGGATTGACCGCCGCCGCCTGGCCGAGTAGCCCCCGATCGCTAGCCCTGGTTGAGAACCTCTACGCAGGTGGCGGTGCACTCGTTGCAGATGTACAGGCCTGGTTGGGGTCGGCCGATCATCTTGTGCACCTTCTTGGCGGGCTTGGCGCAGAAGGAGCAGACGGCCCGGTCGTGTGGGCTGGCGGTCCTGGCGAGAGCGTCCCATGCCCTGGCGCGGGGCTCTAGCGATTCGGTTGGCTCGTCGTCGAGGACAGCCAGACTTCGCTGACCGGGGCCATCGAGGCGACCATGCAGCTGACTAGCGCTTTGGTCCAGCGGCCGGCGCGGAGTCGGCGAGCGCTTCGGTCCGAAACCAGGCCTGGAACTCGCCGAGCGAGCGTGGATAGTGCTTTCCGGCGTAGGGACGAGCGATCCGACTACTTTACTCCGCTAAGTTGGACACCCCAGAACGTCGATTTATGTAGACCCTGACTTAGGCCCTCGGCTTGCGTGGTCGTGTTAACTATGGATCATGGAAGCGCACATCGACTTCCCCGGGCGTGCGCGCGTCGGTCGGACGCCGGGGCGGTTGGCATTGGTTGGCGACGAGCGCTTGGTGCGGCTCGTGGCCGGTGGCAGCGAGCGGGCGTTCGATGCGCTTTACCAGCGCTATCACCAGCAGCTGTACCGGTACTGCCGCTCGATGCTGCGCAACGACGCCGATGCGCAGGACGCGCTGCAGTCTGCGTTCGCGGGCGCGTTCGCGGCGCTGAGACGGGAGCAGCGGGACGCGCCCGTGCGGCCGTGGCTGTTTCGGATCGCCCACAACGAGTCGGTGTCCCTGATTCGGCGCCGGCGTCCCGATGGCGAGTTTTCGGAGTTCCCCGAGCACTCGACGGTGTCGGTGGAGGAGCGGGCGGAGGAGCGGGAGCGCTTCGCACAGCTGGTCGCGGATCTGCGCGAGTTGCCCGAGGCTCAGCGTGGCGCATTGGTGATGCGCGAGCTAAGCGGCCTCTCGCACGAGGAGATCGGGGTCGCGTTAGAGGTCACCGTTGGGGCAGCGAAGCAGACGATCTTCGAGGCTCGCCGGTCGCTGATGGAGTTCGTGGAGGGCCGCGCGATGGGGTGTGAGGAGGTGCGTCGCACGATCTCCGATGCCGACGGGCGCTCGCTGCGGAGCCGCCGAATGCGGGCGCACGTGCGCGACTGCTCGGCTTGCGCTGCGTTCGCCGTCGCGATCCCCAAGCGTCAAGTCGGGCTCCGCGCGATAGCACCGCCGCTGCCGGCGTTCGCCGCCGCAGGACTTTTCGCGCGCGTGGCGGGCGGAGGCTCGGGGCATGTCGGTGCCGGCGCCAGTGCCGTGGCGGCGGGCGCAGGCAAGACCGTGGGTGCCGCACTTGCAATGAAGACTCTCGGGGGCGTGGCGATCCTAGCGACCGCCGCGGCGGGCGCCACGATTGCGCTGAAGGACGCGACGCACACCGCCCACCGGTCACCGGTTGTGCGGACCGCGCCGGTCACGCCCACAACAACTCCAGCACGCAATGGGTCCGTGACCGGCATCGGGCAGCTGCGTGGGGGACACGCCGCCGGGGCTGGCGGCGCAGCCGGTAAAGCCGGCGCGACCGGCGCGGCCGGCGCCATACATAAGCGTCACGCCGGCAGCGGTTCCACTGCGGCAACGTCAACAGGGGGCGGCCGTGGGGTCGCGCCCGGTTCCGCCCTGCCGTCTCCCGCGAAGGCGAACGGCAAGCCCAGCGCCACCGCGCAGCATGGCAAGAGCGGCTCGGCCCCCGGTCACACCGGCTCGACTCCCGCGAATCATCTGACCGGATCTCCGTCGTCGGCTCCCGGCGCACAGGGGAACACCCCTGGAGCCGTCGGGCAGCAACATCGGCACGCCCCCCCGAAGGTCGTAACGCCCCACACCACCCGCCGGTAGCACGGCGGGCTCAACGGGCTACACCCCGGCTCCGCTGCCTGCACGCGCGGCACTGCTCGTAGCTCGTAGAACATAGCTCCTGACTTTTGCCGGGCCGCCGCGTAGCAAGGGGTGTGAACGCAAATCGCTCAGTCCTTGCCGGCCAGTCGACCCGTCGCGTCGCCGCGACGGTTGGGTGGACAGCCGGTGTCGTGCTGCTCACTCCCCTGATCTTGCTCGTGGGCCTGATCGCAGTCGTCGCCGCACCGGCGGTGATCGTGACCCGGCACATCGGCTTCCGGTTCCCCGCCCGGCGCCAGCAAGCGCTCGCGCCCGTGCTACATCTGGAGCCCTCGCCTGCCGAGTCGAGCGTTGCAACGATTAGCCAGCGTGCTGCATGAGAGGCTTTAATCGAGCGCAGCGGGCGATCGCAGTTCCGCAGCGCGCGTAGCATCGCTACTGCTCATGCGTCCTTTGCACGCCGATACCCCGCTTTTGGACGCCGTCCCACGTTTCCGACCCGCTACGACAGATCCCGCGCTGGTGGGGCGCCGGGCGGGCGCGCGACCCGAGGCCTACGGCAAGTTCTTCCGCGTGGGCGACAAAAAACTGTACCTGCGCGGTGTGACCTACGGTCCGTTCGCCCCAGGTCCGGGCGGCGAGCCCTACGAGAAGTGTCGCGCGCGCGAGGACTTCGCCCGGATGTCGGAGGCGGGCGTCAACACCGTGAGGCTCTACACGCCACCGCCGGAGTGGCTACTCGACGCAGCCGCCGATCACGGTCTGTTCGTGTTCGCCGGCCTCGCATGGGAACAGCACGTCACGTTCCTGGACGAGCCGCGCCGGACTCACGCGATCGTCGACCGCGTGCGCAGCGAGGTCGCCGCTCGCGCGGGTCACCCTGCGCTGCTGGCCTGGGCGGTCGGCAACGAGATCCCGGCGCCGGTGGTGCGCTGGCACGGTGCTAGCGCCATGCGTAGCTTCCTCGCGCGCCTTCACGATGCGGCGAAGCAGGCCGATCCGGGAGCGGCGGTGACGTACGTCAACTACCCGACCACCGAGTACCTGGAGCTCGAGTTCCTGGACTTCGTTTGCTTCAACGTCTTTTTGGAGGACCCCGGGCCGTTTGAGGCCTACCTGCACCGCCTGCAGAACCACGCCGGCGATCGGCCGCTGGTGCTGACCGAGATCGGCCTCGACAGCGGCACCCACGGCGAGCAGGCTCAGGCGGACACGATCGACTGGCAGGTCCGCGGCGCTTTCGCCGCCGGTTGCGCTGGGGCGTTCGCGTTCTCGTGGACCGACGAGTGGCACCGCGGCGGGATCGAGATCACCGACTGGCACTTCGGCCTGACCGACCGGGAGCGAGCACCGAAGCCGGCGCTTGCCCGGCTTAGCGCCGCGTTCGCGTCCGTGCCCTTGGATCCCGGACCCGCGGCGCGGCGGGTATCGGTGCTGATCTGTACCTACAACGGCGCGCGGACGCTCGGCGAGACGTGTGCGGCGGTAGCCCGGCTCGACTACCCGGACGTCGAGGTGATCCTCGTAAGCGACGGGTCGACCGACGACAGTCCCGAGATCGCGGAGCGCCACGGCTTCCGGGTCATCTCGACGGACAACCGCGGACTCTCCAGCGCGCGCAACACCGCACTGGCCGCAGCGACCGGTGACATCGTCGCGTTCATCGACGACGATGCGATGCCCGACCCGCAGTGGCTCACGTACCTGGTGGACACGTTCGCACGCACCGATTTCGTCGCCGTGGGCGGGCCGAACCTGCCGGTACCGGGCGACGGCGTGGTCGCCGACGCTGTGGCGGCGGCGCCTGGCAATCCGATTCACGTGCTCGTGGGCGATCGGGAGGCTGAGCACATTCCGGGCTGCAACTCTGCGTTCCGCACCGAGGTGCTCGGTGAAATCGGCGGCTTCGACCCACAATTCCGCACGGCGGGCGACGACGTTGACGTCTGCTGGCGCTTGCTGGACCGCGGCTGGCGGATCGGCTATTCGCCGGCGGCCGTCGTCTGGCACCACCGGCGCAGGACCGTGGGCGGATATCTGCGCCAGCAGCGCGGCTACGGACGCGCCGAAGCGCTGCTCGAGCGCAAATGGCCTGCTCGCTACAGCGCCGGCGGTCACGTCACCTGGCGCGGACGCGTATATGGCGAGAGCGCCCCGCGCCGTCCGCGGCGGGTGATGCGGTGGCGCATCTACCACGGCGTGTGGGGCACGGCGCCGTTCCAGGCGCTCTACGAGCCGGCTCGGGGCGACATGAACGCTCTGATCCTGATGCCGGAGGTCTATCTTGCGATCGGCCTCGTCGCGCTGCTCGTCGCGGTCGGCGCGCTGTGGACGCCGCTGCTGTTCCTCGCTCCGGCGCTGATCGTCGTCGCCGGCGCCCTGGCCGTGCGCGCGGTCACGACGGCGGCGGCCGCGCGCTTCCCGACCGGCGGGCTCTCCGGCCGCGAACGGATTGCACGGCGCGTCGTGACCGGACTGCTGCACATCGTCCAGCCTGTGGTGCGCCTCGAGGGGCGACTGCGCCACGGTCTCACCCCCTGGCGCGGACTTACGCGTGCGGCCTTGCCGGTGGCGCGGCGGCTCGAGCGTTGGAGCGACGAGTGGACCGATCCGAGCGATTGGGTGCGGTCCTTCGAGCGTGGAATCGCCGGCGCGGGCGCCGTCGTGCGACGAGGCGGGGATTTCGACAGCTGGGACATCGAGACGCGCGGAGGTGTCCTTGCCGGCGTGCGCGTGAGCACCGTAGTAGAGGAGCACGGCGGCGGCCGCCAGCTCGTGCGGATACGCTGCCGGCCGACGTGGTCCAGGCTCGCCACGGCGATCACCCTGGCGTTGCTGGCGCTGGCCACCACCGCAGCGATCGACGGCGCGGCGATTGCGGCGATCGTGCTCGCCGCGATGGGAGCAGCCGTCGGCCTGCGGACAATCGCCGAAGCGTCGTCGGCGCTCGCGCTAACCGCTCGCGTGGTGCGCGAGGCGAACCGATGAGCAGCGGTGTCGACATCACCCCGCCGGCGGTCGGCTCGCTGCGCCGGCAGGTGCGGCTGCTGCGCTACGCAAAGCCGCACTCGCGCGGACTGGCGCTCCTGATCGCGACGATCACCGCCAACGTCGGCCTGGATCTGCTGCGGCCATGGCCCCTCAAGCTGCTCGTCGACAACGTGCTCGGCCACCACGGCCTGCCCTCAGCGCTGACCGGGCTGCCCGGAGTTGGCGGCCCCAGGGGCCTGCTGGTCTGGGTTGTGATCGCGACCCTGCTGATCTTCCTGCTGGGCACGGTGACCCACATGGCCTACACGTACACCTCGATGCGGCTGGGCCAGCAGATGACCTACCGGCTCGCGGCCGACGTGTTCGCGCACCTACAGCGGCTATCGCTGCTGTTTCACAACCGGCGTCCAGTGGGCGACCTGATCTCTCGGGTCACCGGCGACACGTGGTGTGTGAACACGATCGTCACCGAGGCCGCGGTGCCGGCGTTCCAGGCGGTCTTCACGCTGGTGTCGATGTTCGTCGTGATGTGGGCGCTGCAGCCGACGCTCACCCTACTGGCCCTCGGGGTGTCGCCGCTGTTCATCGTCGCGATCAAGATCTTCGGAGGCCCGATCAAGGACCGCACCCGCGACCAGCGCGACCTCGAGGGCAAGATGATGTCGGTCGTCGAGCAGACCCTCTCAGCCGTGCCGGCCGTCCAGGCGCACACCCGCGAGGAGTACGAGACCAGGCGTTTCACCCGCTACGCCGATCGCACGATCACCGCCTATATCCGCGCGACGATTGCCGGCCTATGGTTTGAGCTGGCCGCCGGTCTGGTGACGACGATCGGCACTGCGGCGGTGATCTACGTCGGCGCGCGGCTTGCACTCGACGGCAAGCTCACCGCCGGCACGATCATCGTCTTCCTGTCCTACCTCACCTCACTCTACGAGCCGCTGAATTCGATCACGTTCACCGCACAGACGATCCAGGGGGCAGCCGCCGAGGCCGATCGGGTGAGCGAGATCCTGGAGATCGAGCCGGCGATCAAGGACAAGTCGCGCGCGCCGGAGGCGAAGGTGCAAGGCACGATCCGCTACGAACACGTCACGTTCGGCTACGAGCCTGACCGGCCGGTCCTACACGACGTGTCGCTGGAGGCCAACCCCGGCGATGTCGTCGCGATCGTCGGCCCGACCGGCGCGGGCAAGACGACGCTGATGAACCTGCTCGTTCGCTTCTACGACCCGTGGGAAGGGCGGGTGACGATCGACCGTATCGACCTGCGCGACGTTCGGCACCGCTCGCTGCGCGGGCAAATCGCCCTCGTGCTTCAGGACCCGTTCATCTTCCCGCTCTCGATTGCGGACAACATCGCCTACGGGCGCCCCGATGCGGCGCGCGCCGAGATCGAGGCGGCGGCGAAGGCCGCAAGCGCGCACGACTTCATCATCAGCCTGCCAGAGGGCTACGACGCGGTGGTCGGAGAGCGCGGTGCCACGTTGTCGGGCGGAGAGAAGCAACGCCTGTCGATCGCGCGTGCGTTCCTCAAGGACGCGCCGGTCCTGATTCTCGACGAGCCCACCTCTGCATTGGACTCGCGCACGGAAGGAGCGCTGCTCGAGGCGCTCGAGCGGCTGATGGAGGGCCGTATCTCGTTCGTGATCGCCCACCGGCTCTCGACGATCCGCCGCGCTACTCAGATCCTGGTGATCGACGAAGGCAGGATCATCGAATCCGGCTCGCATCAGGAGCTGCTGGAGTCAGGCGGCCTGTACTCGAGGCTCTACCGCCGTCAGATGGACCTGGCCGACCACGACGTGCCGGTCGATGAGCTGATCCACGTCGGACCCGTTGAGCAGCCGTAGCGGCGCCATGCGCATCGCGCAGGTGGCGCCCGTGGCCTCGCCCGTGCTGCCCGGTGAAGGGGAGTCGGTCGAGCAACTGGTCGGCCTGCTCACCGAGGGGCTGGTCGCGCGCGGACACGATGTCACGCTCTACGCAACCGGCAACTCGCAGACGTCCGCGCGGCTGCGCTCCGTGCATCCGCGCGGCTACGACGAGGAAGACGAGCTGTGGGACTGGTACCGGGCGGAGAGCTTCAACGCCGCGCTGGCGTTCGAGCACGCAACCGAGCACGACGTGATCCACGCCCACGACTTCCACTTCGCGCTGCCCTTCGCCGGTGTCAGCGCCACCCCGCTCGTGGACACGCCCCACACCGAGATCCCCCCGGAGGTGATCGCGGCCTACAGGCAGCGACCTGATGTTCACATCGTGGCCGTGTCCGGCTACCAGCGCCGCTCGTTGGGCGAACGCTCTAACGTGAGCGTGATCCCGCACGGGATCGCATTCGACGCCTTCCCCTTCGGCGAGCGCTCCGACGGCCATCTGCTGTTCCTCGGCCGGATGCTCGCGGACAAGGGCCCGGCGGAGGCGATCCGGATCGCGCAGGCGGCCGGCATGCCCCTGATGCTTGCCGGGCCCGCGCAGGACGGATACGACGTGGGCGCCGAGGCCGCAGTCGACGGCGAGCAGATCCGCTGGGTCGGACGCGTCGACTTCGAGCAGCGCAACCGCCTGCTGGCCGGAGCGGTCGCGCTGCTGTTCCCGCTCACCTACCCGGAGCCGTTCGGCTTGGTGCTGCTCGAGGCGATGGCGTGCGGAACGCCGGTGCTGGCGACGGAGCTGGGCGCCGTGCCAGAGATCGTCGATCACGGGGTTACCGGCTACACGGCGCCAACGTGGGAGGGCCTGGCGGAGCTGGTTCCCGCGGCGGCAGCGCTGGACCGGGCGACGGTGCGACGGATGGCCGCCGGCCGCTTCGACATCGCGCGGATGATCGATGCGCACGAGCAGCTATACCGGCGGATCGCGGAGGGTGGCGTATGAACGGTGCGCTCGTTGCGGTCGTTGCCCACCCCGACGACGAGTCGTTGATCGCGGGAGGAACGCTCGCGCTCGCCGCCGCCGCCGGGGCCGCGACCGGCGTCTTGTCGCTGACGCGCGGCGAGCAGGGTCCGATCTCCGACGACGCGTTGGCCACCCGCGCGCAGCTCGGTCAGGTCCGCGAAGCGGAGCTGCAGACGGCGGCTCGCGCGCTCGGGGTGGGCTGGGCGGCGTGCCTGCACCACCCCGACGGGGAGCTTCCGTGGGTCGATCACGACGCCGCCGCCGCGGAGCTCGCCGCGCTACTGGCGCCGAACACACCGGCCGTGGTGCTCACATTCGGCGAGGACGGGCTGTACTGGCATCCCGACCACGTCGCCGCGCGCGAGATCGCCTTGCTGGCGGTTCGCCGGCTTGGTGCGCCGGTCGACGTCTACGAGGCAGCATGGCCCTCCGGCATGGTCGCGTCACTGGTTGCCGCGGCCGCCGCGCGAGGGCTGCCGGTCGGGCTGTGGGGCCTGGACCCCGAGGCGTTCGGGTCTGATCGCGCTCCCACAGTCGAGATCGACGTACGCCCGGCCCTTGCGCGCAAGCTCGCGGCGCTGCGCGCACACCGGACGCAGATCGGCGCCGATCATCTGCTCGCCGCGCTTCCGGACGATCTCGCTGAACGCTTCCTCGCCCGCGAACCGTGGGTCGGACCCGAGCACGGAGCGCTGGAGGAACTGATCCCCGGTGGCTGAACGACACCGCATCGTTGTGCTCGGCGCGATGGCCGAGATGCCGGTCGCTGGCGTGGTGTGGCAGGTTCTGCACTACATGGAGGGCTTACGCCGCCTGGGCCACGACGTCGCCTACGTCGAAGACACGGGCAGCTGGCCCTATGACCCTGAGCTCGACACGATTACCGATGACGCGTCGCCGGCCGCAGCGTGGCTCGGAAGGGTGCTGGAGAATGCCGGATTCGGTAAGAGCTGGGGATTCGTCAGTGCTGCTCACGAGGATAAGATCTGGGGGATGACGCCGGCGCGGATGCGCGACGTGTTCGCACGTGCAGACGCGCTGATCAACCTGAGCGGCCACACGATCCTGAAGCCCGCGCACCTGGACGTGCCGGTGCGGATCTACCTCGAGACCGATCCGGTGACGCCGCAGCTGGAGATCGTGATGGGACGGCAGTTCACGATCGACCTGCTCGCTGCCCATACCCACCACTTCAGCTTCGGTGAGCGCCTCGGGTTGCCCGGGTGCGCTGTCCCCGTCGAGCGGTTCACCTACCGACCGACCCGTCAGCCGGTCGTAATTGACTGGTGGCCGCCGCCGCCATCGTTCCCCCAGCAGCCGCCCGGCGGCCTGCGCTTCACGACCGTGGCCAACTGGGAACAGACCTACAAGGACGTGGTCTTTGCCGGCGAGACGTACACGTGGAGCAAGAGCGCCGAGTTCCTCAAGCTGCTCGACGTCCCGGGCCGGGCGGGCGTGAAGATCGACCTCGCGCTCGCGGTGGACGATGCGGAGACGGTCGCGCTGCTTGAGCGCTCGGGCTTCGGTGTGCTGCCAGCGGCGCCACTGTCGCGCGACCCACATGCCTATCGTGCGTTCATCACCGCGTCCGGCGCCGAGTTCACCGCCGCCAAGGACCAGAACGTGCGGCTGTGCAGCGGCTGGTTCAGCGACCGGACGGCGACATACCTGGCGACTGGTCGGCCGGCGGTGGTGCAGGACACGGGCTTCGGTGCGGCGCTGCCGACCGGCGAGGGCCTGCTGCCGTTTCGGACGGCCGACGAGGCGGTGGAGTGCTTGCAGCGCGTCGCGGGCGACTATGAGCGCCACAGCCGTGCCGCGCACGAGATCGCGGTCGAGCACTTTCGCGCCGAGACCGTGCTCGAGCGACTGCTGTCTGGGGCCGGGATCGCATGAGCTTCGACGTCCGCTCCGTCACCGGGGAGTGGGACTATGCGACGCTGCCCGCCAACGTCAAGCTGGGGCGCGATTGCTGGATCGAGCGGCAGCAGAGCTTCGAGCGCTTCCGTAGCACGCAGATGCCCGGCGTCGTGCTCGGCGCCGGCGTGGTCGTATACGGATGGACGGTTTTCAACGTCGAGCCGAGCGGACGGGTGACAGTGGGCGACGGGAGCATCGTCGTCGGCGCGGTCTTCATGTGCCAGCAGGAGATCTCCGTTGGCCGCGGCGTGACGATCTCCTATCACGTGACGATCGCCGATTCTGACTTCCACCCACGCGATCCCGCGTTGCGCAGGCGCGACGCCGAAGCCAGCGCACCGTTTGCCGCCCGTGGCGCGCGGCCGGCGGTCGAGAGCCAGCCCGTGCGGATCGGCGACGGCGCGCGGATCGGGATCGGCGCGATCGTGCTCAAGGGCGTGCAGATCGGCGACGGCGCGGGCGTCGGCGCAGGTGCTGTCGTCACCCGCGACGTGCCCGCGGGAGCTACCGTCGAGGGCAATCCGGCGCGGCTGGTGTCGCCGTGACGCTGCTCGAGCACGACTGGTTCCCGCGCCCGCTGCCCGAGCGAGCGACGTTGGGCGAGCGCAGCTGGCTGTACAGCTCCTACGCGTTCTCCCACAGCTACGGGAGGGTTCGCATCGGCCCGGACTCGGGCGTCTACAACGGCAGCCACTTCGAGCTCGGGCCGGACGGCGAGCTCGAGATCGGGCGCTTCTGCACGATCGTCGGCGCGATCATCCGCACGAACGGACGCGTGGTGATCGGCGACCACACTTTCATCGCGCACGAGGTGGTGATCGCTGACACGGCGTTCGCGACGCCGCCGCGCGGAGCGGCCGAGCCGGCTGCGGCGGGGGTGTGGATCGGCTCCGGCGCATGGATCGGCGCCCGCTCGATCATCCTCGCCGGGGCGCGAATCGGCGACGATGCGATCGTCGGCGCAGGGGCCGTGGTCGCTTGCGAGGTTCCGGGCGGCACCACGATTGCGGGCAACCCTGCGCGGGTCGTCGCCCGCTGATGGCCCGCCTGATTGCGATCGAGGACTTCGCCGGACCGTCCGTCGCCGGGCGCGGCGGACACGCGATGCACGTCCTCCAGATCCTCGAGGGACTGCATCGCCTCGGCCATCACGTGCTGTTCCTGGAGTTTCTCACCGAGGGCCCAGCGCCGGAGGCAGCCACAGCGTTCATCTCGACACTCGGCGAGCGGCCCGGCGCGCTACTGCACGCGGTCACCGGCGAGAGCTTCGCCGGGTTGTCGCGCGCGGCGGTGGCGAGCTTCGCGGAGCGCGCCGACGCCGTGGTCTCGCTGGCCGCCCACTACCGCCGCGAGCCTTGGCCGCTGTTGGAGACGGTGCGACCGCGGATCCTGATCGAGCAGGATCCTGGCTACACCCACCTATGGGCGGCCGACGGCGACCCGCTCGAGATCTTCGGCGAGCACGACGTGCACTTCACGGTGGGCGCAAATGTGGGGACGTCACGCAGTCCGATCCCGACCTGCGGTATTGAGTGGCACCCGCTGTGGCCGCCGGTCATCCACGACTGGTGGTGCGCCCCTGCCGAGCCGGAGCGCAATCGGTTCACCACCGTTGGCGCTTGGCGTGACTACGGCTACCTCGAGCTGGCCGGGCAGACATTCGGACCGAAGGTGGAAGAGTTCACGAAGTTCATCGACCTGCCGCGTGTCTCAGGCGAGCAGCTCGAGCTGACACTGGCGATCGACCCGGACGACCCCGACCGGGATCTGCTCCAAACCCGCGGCTGGCGCCTGGAACAGCCGTCGCTCGTGAGCACCCCCGGGCGCTATCGCGGCTACGTAGCCGGTTCCCTGGGCGAGTTCTCGTGCGCTAAGGGGGGGTACGTCGGGACCCGCAGCGGCTGGTTCAGCGACCGCTCGGCCTGCTACCTCGCCGCCGGCCGGCCGGTCGTGCTGCAGTCGACCGGGTTCGAAGATGTGATGCCTGTCGGGGAGGGGGTTTTCGCGGTGCGGGACGTCGACGAAGCAGCGGCGGCGATGGCGGAGATTCGTGGCGACTACGCCCGCCATGCGCGGGCTGCGCGCGAACTCGCCCGCGAGTTCTTTGATGCCGAGCGGCTGCTGGCGAGCATGCTCGAGCAGAGCGGGTTGCCGCCACGGGCGCCGGCATGAGGGTCGCGCGGTGAGCGAGGCTTCGTCTGTCCAAACGGGACCTGAGCGTGTGTTGATCGTCAACGCCGATGATTTCGGCGCGTCGGACGGAGTCAACCGCGGCATCGTCGAGGCGCACATGCGCGGCATCGTGACGAGCACGAGCCTGATGGTCACTGGCGCCGCCAGCGCGGGGGCCGCGAAGCTCGCCCGCGAGCACCCGTCGCTGGGGATCGGGCTGCACTGGGATCTCGACTCGGAAGGCGCGGGGCCGGAGTTCGACTTCGAGGATGCACCCGCGGTCCGCGCGGAGCTGACTCGTCAGCTCGCGGCGTTCCACGAGCTGATCGGCCAGCCGCCGACGCATCTGGACTCACACCATCACATCCACCGCACGCCCGAGATAGCACCGATCGCGCTCGAGCTGGCCGAACCGCTCGGCGTGCCCCTGCGCGAGCACGGCCAGGTGACGTTCGTCGGTGGGTTCTACGGCCAGTGGGAGTGGGGCGTCACCGACCTCGAGCACATCAGCCCGGAGTTCCTGATTTGGATCATCCGCAACGAGGTCGCCGAAGGCTGGACGGAGCTCGGCTGCCACCCCGGCTACACGGGCGGCGACTTCACCTCGGTCTATCTGACCGAGCGCGAGGTGGAGCTCGCGACGTTGACCGACCCACGGGTCTGTGAAGAGATCGACGCGCTGGGCATCCGGCTGGCGAGCTACGCCGAGCTACGCCGCTGAGCGGCTTATCGCCCGCCGCTCAGCGCGTGAGCGTCACCCACCGCATATAGGTCCGTTGTCGTCCCGAGACCGTCACGATCGTGATCGTGATCGTGAGCGACAGCGACAGGTGGTGGCGGAGCATGAGCGCCTGGCGGTACGGCGCGGACAGCCGAATCGACAGCCGGTATCGGCGTGCCGCGAGTTGGCGGCGCGTCGAGCTCGCGACGTACGTCCGACGGCCGCCTGGATGCACCGCGAACAGCGTCTCGCGCACGCTTGCGCTGGTTGCGCGAGCGCGACCCTAGCCGCGACCCAATTGCCGCGCTGGTGCCTCGCAACGGTGAGTGAGTTAACGATCGGTCCGGATCCGCCGCCAACGGATCCGCCACCGCCGTGGCCGCCCCCGTGGCCGGACCCGCCGCCGCCGCCGGCCGGAGGTGGCGGGCCGAACTGCACGATGTACGTCGGCTGGCCGTTCGCCAGATTCCCGTTGCTCTCCATCAGCAGGTAGTAGGTGCCTGGCTGGGCGAAGGTCCAGTCGATCATCTCGGGTGTCGTCGACGGTGGCGACCGTGCCGGCGCTGCTCGTGTCCCCACCCACTTGCTGGTTGGTTTGGTCCATCAGCGTTGCGTACAGCGGGCAGGAATCCAGGTCGGGCGAGTTGCAACTCTGGAGCGTGTTCGAGACCGTGAAGCGGAGGCTCTCGCCCGCGGAAGCCACATCGAACGCGAGATAGTCCACGTCATCGGGGGTTCGCGAACGCCCCCGAGTAGCTCACCGACTGTACGAGCGGACCATACGCCTGCTGGATCGTCTCGTCCGGGCCAGCGCCGACGATTTCCGCCTTCGCCCCGGAAGCACAGATGCCCGCAGCGATGATCGCGACTCCGCCCCGAGCATGACCGCCTTCAAGACCTCGCCGACCACATGAACCGCACCGAGCCCGACCTACCGTCGATCCGCACACCGCTCGCGCAGGAGACGGCGCTCACGAAGGACGTCAGCGTCGAGGCGGCGCTACCGCGCGAGGCACGCACGCGCGATCACGGGCGCCGAGCCGACTCCCCATCCGAGGACGACCAGGAACGAAACCACGCCCTCCTCAACATAGACAGCAACGGCGTGTCCATGGGCGGCCATCGCAGCGCTCAGGATGCAGTCGATCTCGACCCCACGCAGACGTTGGACCGCGGCGCTGTCCTCCAATCCGAGTCAAGCCGACGGAGCGAAACGGGAGGTACGGGCTGGCCGGCTCGCCGGTGGCCGAGTGCCCGGAACAACGAGCGTCTCACGCGGACGACGACGAGGGCCGAGAGCAGGACCGGTCCGTCGGTCTGGAGCCCTGACCGCGCCACCCGTGCCAGTCGTTGCAGCGCTCTCCGCGGAAGAACAACCTCGGATCCCCGCTGGACAGCTGCGTCTCGGCCGTTGCCGAGCGTCCGGGCCGTCGCGCGAGGCGGACCCGTGCCGAGTGCTTCGTCGCCAACCCGATCGCGCGGGGTGACGCGGTGAGACCAAGGAAAGCGATCGTCCGCAGAGACGCGCTTTTCGCGCATAGGAGGGAAGCGACAGCATCGCTGATGGACCCGCAACACCGGCCTAGGGGGTCTGACTACTGGCCTCGCTGACGGATCTCCGGGATCGGAAAGCAGGTCTGGCGCGGAGGCAGCGCGACCCGCGCGTCAACTCCCGGATTGCGCGTGCGCGGGCCGCCTCGCGGGGTCTTGACAGTCTGAGCGCGCGTCGAATAGCCTGACGGGCGCATCGGCGGCAGCTGGTGTGACGTGGTGCGCAGCGAAGTCCGGTGAGATTCCGGCGCTGTCCCGCAACGGTGATGCCCTGAACATGGGTTAGCCCGGTCGCCTAGCCCCGCGTCGACGAAACCAGTCCTCGGATGAAGGGCGGTTCGTGCGCTTCAGGCGCCGGCTCTTCTTCCTCCGGGCTCGAACGGAGGATCACCATCTCAACCACAATCGCGCGGATCGGGTCGGCGTGGCGCTCGTTTACCCGGGCTGAGCGCGCGCGGATCGGCGGGATGCTGACGGCGATTGTCGGGGTCAACGCGTTGGGTTGGGGGATCTTCGCGCTTGAGGTGCTGCCGCACCATTTGCGCTACAAGGGCCTGGGTGTGGGGCTTGGCGTCGCCATGACTGCATGGACGCTCGGGTTGCGGCACGCGTTTGATGCAGACCACATCGCGGCGATCGACAACTCGACTCGGAAGCTGATGGCTGAGGGAAAGCGCCCTCTGGGCAGCGGGTTCTTCTTCGCGCTCGGACACTCGAGCGTGGTGATGGTCGTAGGAGTTGGGATCACGGTCGCGGCCAAGTCTGTGTTCAAGGCGGTGGTCACGCCTAGCTCCGGGTTTGCGACGGCCGGCGGTGTGGTCGGCACCGCCCTATCGGCTGCGTTCTTGCTCGCGATCGCTGCGCTCAACGTCCTCGTGCTCGTTGGAATCCTGCGGGTGTTCCGGGACATGCGCCGAGGCGCTTATGACGAGGAGGAGCTGGAGGCTCAGCTTCAGTCTCGGGGGCTGATGAATCGCTTCTTCGGACGGCTGATCCGCGCGGTGAACCACACGTGGCAGCTGTTCTTCGTCGGGGTCGTGTTCGGGATCGGGTTTGACACCGCGACCGAGGTTCTGTTGCTGGCCGGCACCGCGGCGGCCGCGACGCAGGGGCTGCCGTGGTACGCGGTGCTGACGCTCCCGCTGCTGTTCTCAGGCGGGTTGATGTTTTGCGACAGCCTGGATGGGCTGTTCATGAACGTCGCCTACGGTTGGGCGTTCTCCCGCCCGGTTCGCAAGGTCTATTACAACATCACGATCACCGCGCTCTCGGTTGCGGTCGCGTTCCTGGTCGGGAGCATCGAGGTCGTCGGGCTGCTGTCCAGCAAGCTTCATTTGCACGGGTGGTTCGGGGACTACATGGCGAACTTCGACCTCAACAAGGCCGGGTACATGGTCGTGGGTCTGTTCGTCGTTGTGTGGGCGGTCGCCCTCTTGATCTGGCGGTTCGGCAAGGTAGAAGCGCGGTGGGCCCTTCCGAGCAAAGAGGAATCAGGAACCCGTGACGCAGGACTGAGCCCGATGGTCGATCAACTCTCCTCAACAAAAACGCGCTCCGGACCGGACCGGTGTCCCGGGGCGATCGCACTCCATCAGGCCGAGGACGGGGCCCTCGCGCGCGTCCGAGTCCCGGGGGGTCGCCTGAGCTCCGAGCAGGTGCTCGCGCTGGCCGAGGCCGCCCGTCAGGGCAATGGTCTCCTCGATCTCACGTCCCGGGCAAATCTCCAGATCCGAGGGTTGCGCGCCGAAGCAGTGGTGGAGCTGACCGAGCTGCTGTTCGCGGCCGGTCTGCTGCCGTCGGTGGCCCACGATCGCGCGCGCAACCTGATCGCGAGCCCTACGGCCGGACGGCATCCGTGCGCTGTGGCGGAGACCGATTGGATCGTCGACGCGCTGGACGCGGGTCTGTGTGACTCACCGGAGCTCGCCTCGCTGCCGGGGCGGTTCCTGTTCGCGGTTGACGATGGCAGCGGACTGGCACTCACTCCGGCTGCTGACGTGACGCTCGTGGCCGAGCCCGGGGGAAGGTTCGTTCTTCAGATTGCAGGCTCGCCGACACACGCGCCCGTGCAGGCCGAGAGCGCGGCCCACGCCGCTCTTGCCGTGGCACGGGCGTTCCTCGACGCGCGCGAGATCGCAGGCAGTTGCGCGTGGAGGATCGCCGAACTCGACGACGGTCCCGAGCTGGTCGCCCGGCGACTTGGAGTCGAGCTGCTCGAGAGCGATGTCGCCGTGGCGCCGGCGCCGATGCTTGCGCCAGGTCGGCTCGTTCAACGGGACGGTCTTATTGCGCTCACGGCGCTCGTCCCGCTCGGGCAGCTCGATGCCGACATGCTTGCCTGCCTGGCTGCGGTTGCCCCCGAAGTTCGGTTGTCTGGCCGCCGGACCGTGAGCGTGACCGATGTCCACCTTGACCGCGTCGAGGAGGTGGCCGGGACGTTGGAGCGGGCGGGAATGGTGCTCGACGAGTCTTCGGGCTGGGCGGGGCTCAGCGCGTGCGCGGGGCTCGGGCGATGCCCGAAGGCTCGCATCGACGTGCGCGCCGCTGCGGCGCGCCGCGCAGCCGTTCGTCCCGCGGGAGCGCCGCCCGAGCACTGGACCGCGTGCGAGAGGCGATGCGGGCAGCGCCCCGAGCAAGCGATCGCGGTGACCGCGAGCTCCGCGGGACCGCGGCTGCGCGTGAATGGCCAAGAGCACGCCGTCGCCTCGACCGACGCCGCGCTGGAGAAGCTCGGCGGGGGTCTGTGAGCGATGGACTATCTGCGCGACGGGGCCGAGATCTACCGCCGGTCTTTTGCGAAGATCCGCGCTGAGGCGGACCTCGAGGGGCTCGATCCGATTCTGTCGCGGACCGTGGTGCGGATGATCCATGCCTGCGGGATGGTCGATCTCGCCGCTGACGTTCACGCTTCGGCGGGCTTTGGCGCGGCGGCCGAGACGGCACTGATCGGTGGCGCACCGATCCTATGCGACACGCGGATGGTGGCGTCGGGCATCACGGCCTCGCGGTTGCCGAGCGGCAATCAGGTCGTCTGCACGCTCGCGGACCCGGACGTCGTGGCAATGGCGGCACGGTTGGAGACGACTCGTACGGCCGCGGCGATCGAACTCTGGCGCTCGCAGCTCGCTGGAGCGGTCGTGGTCATCGGCAACGCCCCGACCGCCCTGTTTCATCTGCTGGAGCTGATCGAAGGCGGCGGCCCTTGGCCGGCCGCCGTGATCGGCGTCCCGGTTGGGTTCATCGGCGCAGCCGAATCGAAGGTGGCTCTCGCCGAGCAGGACCTCGGCCTCGAATACCTCGTCGTTCACGGCCGTCGCGGCGGCAGTGCGATCGCCGCAGCAGCCGTCAACGCGCTCGCGAGCCCCGCGGAATGAGCGACGGGCAACCAGCACCCGGGAGCCTGTTCGGGGTCGGGGTCGGCCCGGGCGATCCCGAGCTGATGACGATCAAGGCACGCAACGCGATCGAAGCAGCGGATGTGATCGCCTACCCGGGCGCGGAGCACGGCAAGAGCGTCGCCCGGCGGATCGCCGCGCCGTATCTGCGCGAGTCGCAGATCGAGGTGCCGCTGCGCTATCCGGTCACGACGGGCGAGACCGATCATCCGGGCGGTTATGAAGCCGCCATCAGCGAGTTCTATGACGCCGCGGCCGCCGAGGTTGCCGAGTACCTCGATCGTGGCCTCGACGTCGCGGTCCTCTGTGCCGGCGATCCATTCCTCTACGGCTCCTACATGTACCTCCACGACCGGCTGGCGCCGCGCTACAAGACGATCGTGATCCCGGGCGTGACCTCGTTCAGCGCGGCCGCCGCGTCGGCCGGCACGCCGCTCGTCCGCCGCGACGACGTGCTCACGATCCTGCCCGGGACGCTCCCAGCAGCTGCTCTGGCGGACCGGTTGCGCGGAACCGATGCGGCCGTCGTGTTGAAGCTCGGGCGGACGTTCGAGAAGGTCCGAGACGCCGCCCGGAGCGCCGGGGTGGCCGGGCGCGGCGTCTACGTGGAGCGAGCGAGCAGCGCCGAGGAGCGCTCCGCGCAACTCGAGGAGGTCGAGGGCAAGGTGCCGTACATGTCGCTCGTCCTGATCCCGAGCGCGACCGTTCCCGGCCCGCGGGCAGACCAGTCGACGACGGGAGAGGAGCAGGCGCGCGCAGGGCGGCTGGCTGTCGTCGGGCTCGGTCCGGCAGGCCCCGAGTGGCTTACCCCAGAGGCCGCGGCTGAGCTCTCGGCGGCCGAGCACCTCGTCGGCTATGGCCCCTACCTGGCGCGCGTTCCCGAACAGGCCGGTCAGCACCGCCACGCCAGCGACAACCGCGTCGAGATCGACCGCGCGCGGCACGCCCTCCAGCTCGCGGCGCAGGGCGCGCGGGTGGCGGTCGTCTCGTCCGGCGACCCCGGGATCTTCGCGATGGCCGCCGCTGTGCTGGAGGCGGCCGAGGAAGGCGGCCCCCACACCGATGTCGAGATCAGCGTCGTGCCTGGTCTGTCCGCCATGCAGGCCGCCGCGGCGCGGGTCGGCGCGCCGCTCGGCCACGACTTCTGCGTGATCTCGCTCTCTGATCAGCTCAAGCCGTGGGACGTGATCGAGCGTCGGCTCGATGCGGCCGGCGCCGCCGACCTCGTCCTCGCTCTCTACAACCCGGCCTCGCGCACCCGCCGGGCGCAGCTCACGCGCGCGATCGAGGTGATCCGCGGTCACCGCAGTGATGAGACACCGGTGGTCGTCGCCCGGGCGGTCGGCAGCGAGGAAGAGGCCATCACGGTGACGACGCTTGAGCAACTGGACATCGACATGGTTGACATGCGGACGCTCCTGATCGTCGGCTCATCGACGACCCGCGTCATCGCCGGACAGGCGGCGACCCAGCACGTCTACACCCCGCGGAGCTACCCCGGGTGAGCGTGGGCACGCGCCCACCGCACCGCCTCGGAGACATCGGTCACCGCGGCCACGTCGGGACGCGGTGGACGCCGGACGATGACCACGCGAAGGCCGCGTTCTCGGGCAGCGTCGAGCTTGGCCTCGGTGTGCGGGCCGCCACTGTCTTTCGTGACTACGACCTCGATCCGGTGGGTATCGATCAGAGCCAGTTCGCCGCTGAGGGTGTAGGGCCCGCGGTCGAGCACGACCGCGGAGTGCGGCGGGAGCGGAGGATCCGGTGGATCGACGCAGCGGATCAGGAACCACACGTCCGTCACGTTGGCGAACGCCGTCAGACCCTGGCGACCGGTGGTCAGGAAGACGCGCTCGCCCAGCGGGGCGAGCGCTGCGGCGGCCTGACCGAGGTCGTCGACCCAGATCCACCGGTCGCCGGGTCGCTCGCTCCAACCGGGTCGCTCGAGCCGCAGCAGCGGGATGCTGGTCGCCGCGCATGCCTGCCCCGCGGAGGCCGAGATGCGCTCCGCGAACGGGTGCGTTGCGTCGATCACCGCGGCTGTCGCATGCTCAGCAAGCCAGCGAGCGAGCGCCTCGGGCCCGCCGAAGCCGCCGATCCGCACCTCCCCGTCCGGCAGGCGCGGACGCGCCACCCGGCCGGCCAGGGAGGTCGTCACCAACACCCCGTCGGCGCACAGCGCGCCGGCCAGCTCCCGCGCCTCGGCCGTCCCGCCCAGCACGAGAATCACCACCGGCCTCCGCGATGAGACATCTCCGAATCATCGGTATCGGCGCCGGGGACCCGGACCACATCACCGTCCAGGCGATCGCCGCCCTGAACGAAACGGATGTCGTCTTCGTGATCGAAAAGGGAGCGGAGGACCTCGTCGCGCTGCGGCGCCAGATCTGCGAGCGCCACATCGAACCGGACCACCCGTACCGGGTCGTCGAGATCGCCGACCCGCAACGCGACCGCCACGCGGCTGGCTATGAGTCCGCCGTCGAGGACTGGCGCCAGCGCCGGGCCGACGCGTGGGAGGCGACGATCGAGAGCGAGCTGCCCGACGACCGCTGTGGGGCCTTCCTCGTCTGGGGCGATCCGTCCCTCTACGACAGCACGATCGCGGTGGTCGACGAGATCCTCGCTCGCGGGCGGATCGCGCTCCAGTACGACGTGGTGCCCGGCATCAGCAGCGTGCACGCGCTGACCGCGCGCCACCGCATCCCGCTCAACCGGGTCGGCCGCGCGGTGCAGATCACGACCGGCCGCCGGCTCGCGGACGGCTTCCCCGATGATGTCGACGACGTCGTCGTGATGCTCGACGCCGGTTGCACGTTCAAGACCGTGACCGAGCCCGGGATCGAGATCTACTGGGGGGCCTATCTGGGGACGCAGGACGAGATCCTGATCTCTGGCCGATTGCCCGACGTGGCGGAGGAGATCGAGCAAGTCCGGGCACAGGCGCGTGAGCGCAAGGGCTGGATCATGGACTGCTACCTCCTGCGCCGGAACTGACGTCCGCCTCCCGAGCACGCGCGACTGAGTAGAGGTGGCTGTCGCGGAAACCCTCGGCGGCGAGCGCCGGACCGACGATGATCGTCGACGTGCGGCGGACGCCGGCCTCCTGGACCGCGTCGGCGATCGTCCCCAGGATGCCGCGGAGGGCGAGCTCGTCGGGCAGGCTC
>JAABUY010002366.1_pt1 | contig 22596 bp, 18 predicted proteins | sample 5560271 | NCBI WGS metagenome assembly JAABUY01 (sample SAMN10711886, study PRJNA513374) | rock metagenome | isolation source: Antarctica rocks | place: Antarctica: Victoria Land, University Valley | reverse complement strand
ACCTATCTCCCTGACGAGGCCACCGAGGGTCACTCTTTGGACTGGGCATTAGTTGATCTTAGTACGTACGAATACGCATGTATCAACGAGATCAGACCTCCTCAAACTCCGAAGGCACTATCAGTTACTGGCGTTTCAGAAATACCACCATGTGGAAAGGTTCTCATTGCTACCAGACGTGGGATATTGGAAGCAGTACACGCAGGACCTCAGTCAAATTCTTCGAGGAAATTTGGTATTGACTACCGAGCAACATGGTCCTTACAGCTTATCAATGGCCAATTCGGTGAGTTCCCCATCGATAAGAACATATTCGGCTGTTGACGTCCACCTAGAACTTGGTGATTCTGGTTCTTGGGCTGTGAATGCACATACTGGCGAACTTTACGGCACCGGGGTTGCAGGGATTGCTACATTAGGGACAGGATATATCATCCCTTCCAAGGCTATATTCTCGGACATCCGCCGTAAGGCGTGGACAGGGATTATCGACTTCTTACCCCAGAAAAACAGCATTCATGTCCACTTGCCTTCTTTAAATTCTCCCATCGTGCAAGCGGGTTCTGCTGAAGACCGGTTTTCTCTTGAGATGACAGTAAATAATGGTGCAAATAAGTTGAGTATACCTATTTCTGTCGGTGAAACCGGTTTTATTGCAAGATATATGGAAGAAGCCGCCAAGATATATACCAGGTTTGCATCATTGAAAGCAAAAACGACTGGGATGGAAGCTGTGAAGGTGGAGGATAGACTAAAAGCTCGCAAGAGAACAAAAACAGGCTGTTTAAGTAAGCCAGTGTTCTAGATGTGTTAAATTTGTGAGTGGCTAATATTCATAGCTTGCCGTAAACGCCGCATCAGGTGTGGAGAAGAAAAACCAGCTTGCGTCAATTGTATTAAATCTAAACGAAATTGCGAGGGGTGGGGTACTCCAAGAGTGATCTTCAAACATCCTCAAGTTTCCGCACGTGGTTCTGATACGAAAGATAAGCAAGCTCACGTACAGAATATTGACAAGTCCATTAGCCCCACGGGTACTGGTTTCCAATATTCGTCCAGAGTGGAACATGTGGATCAGCTCCCTTTGATTGTGCCTCGTCCTTCTGAAATTTTGCACTATCTGACCCATTCTGTACCGGTTGGATCCAATGCGAAAATGTCACCAAAGCAGTATCATCGCACTTCAGAGTATTATCAACTCACGCCTAAGCAACCTTCAAGTGATGCGAACCAAGATATCTTACACCAATCACCTCAAAAGGATATCGCACCATTAAGCCTGCCAGGCAAAGTACAGACGGATGATACAAAATTACGCGTTTACGAAGAAGCGGTTGAGTCGAGGCCGTCCAATGAGCTAGGCAGATACGATACCCTGTCCAAGGAGAAAGAATCAGGAGGACATCCCACAAGCCGTAGTACCACGAATCAAGCTAACCTAGATTCACCGTCTTATACAATCTTCTCATCCAAACCTACCATATTTTCAGCTTACTGGCCAACGCACATAGCATCTCTAACGAACGATATGGTGGCCCCACAAATATTCTGCCATTTCGTACTGACTATTGGACCGAGTCTATCGATCTTTGAGCGTCACTTTACGACTCCAGAAGCAGTTTTTGCAGGTACTGCAATCCCAATTCCGCAACAGGCCCTTTGGACATACATCCTTCCTACGGCAGCCTTGACTAACCAGGCTCTGCTCCATGCAATGCTGGCTCTGGCCAGCTTGCATATGGCAAAGCTGGATTCAACATCAATCCAACCTTCATTGAAGTACTATCATCTCGCTCACGCACGATTAGCGGAAAGTATTCAAAATATTACAGAGCGTACAGATCTTGGTACAATCGCTTCGGCATTGTTATTGGCTCACTTTCAAGCCACGACCGCAGAATATGGGAAATGGACCAATCATCTGTTAGGGGTGAGATGTCTTTTCTTAGAACTCGACATGAAACAAATGGCAACGGGATACAAAAAGCAGGCAGGGTCAGCAACCGATCTAAATCGGTAAAGTACCAGATCACGTCCTGCTAACTGCAACGTCCGCGCTAATTGGAGAAGGTACCAGTCAAACGTTAAGGGCCTGGATGTAGTCATTATCAGTCAGTTGATGGGACAATATGTTAAGTATGATGGAAGTGATCACAGCATTGATAATAAGATCGAGCCTGTACGAGCGCCGATAGATGAGAACGACGTTCAGAGGCGAGAATCATACTGTGACCTCTTTTGGTGGTATTGCAAGCAAGATGTCTACCAGAGTATGACAAGTGGAAAGCAACTCTTGTACGCGATCAAATTCCAATAGTGACCTCTAAGCTGATCTCCATAGACTGCCCTATGACCACTGGGGCCAGTGTCCACCCAGATGCCCAATTGGAGAGCTCGATGCAATCTACGGTACTATGGACCATCTCATTCTGTTGATGGGCAGAATCGCAGATTTTGCAAGCAGAGATAGGCTCTGGAAGAGCAGGATGGTTAAAGAAATAACCCCAGACTCTCCCGACGAATTGGACCTTCGAAGGGCCGAGGACGAGTGGCAAAAAATTCAAAATGCTCTTGACCTTTTCGAACACTGTCTCGGCCCGGAGTGGCAACCCCTTCCACCTGACTTTTTACAGCCGCGCATTTCTCCGTTCGGACCGTGTCTGCAATACAGGTTATATTCAATAGCTTGTATCTGGGCCACGTATTACACAGGAAGAATAGTGGCTTCTCGTGTGCAACCTTCAATGCCACCTACAGCCGTCCTTGGTGCTTATATCCCTGGTCCTGAGACAAATAACTGGGCTAGTATCGTGGGCCGTATTTGCTGTGGACTTGAAATTCCTCTTCGTGGCCAGTCAATAAAGCCTTCTCTGAGCGCAGCGCTCAAGGATATAAGTTTTGGCCTCTTTATTGCCGGTATGCAGTATCGAGATGAAGATCAACGTAGGTACACCGTGGCTACATTGCAGGCGATTTCGGAAGCCACGGGGTTCAAATTGAGTGCATCGTTTGCGGCAACATGCGTAGCCAATTGGAACATGATGGCCGATGCGGAGAAAGATCCCGCGTTCAATCCAGACATAAAGCTGGAGCCTGTCATCAAAAGAGAACCAATGGTAAAAACGGAGCCCGAAGTAGAAACGCAACAATGGATAAAGACGGAGTCGAAAGAATACGTATTAAAAGACGGCATGCTATCGGCAGCGAATGCAGCCACTGAGCATTACAAGCTCGACAAGCCAGAGTATACCAAAGCCTTCCAGGTCGACGAAGGTCATTACCCTGATACTCAAACCTCGGAGGCCACCAAACCATCGTTCAAAGCTAAGTTTCATTCACCGACGAGCTTTGATGCCGAAGCTTCCTACGCGGAGGATGACGTGAAAAGATTGAGAATCTGCGAGGAAGAATGATACCGAGATACCAGAGGGGTGGACCTGATAGGCAGACAAGCTACTACGGTGGTTCGGGTATGATCTCCTATATTTTGACAGCTTTTTTCCTTCTGTGGATCTCTTCCTATTGTGTCCACTCCCTACTGTTATGAATCAGTGCGAAAATCAAACAACAGGTACTTGGAGGCTTATTGAAAAGAAAAGAAATCTGACGGTAAAGGCTAAGGTAGTTGAGCGATACTTGAGACTAAAGCTTCGCTGAGAAAGAATTTGGGAATGCAACAAAACGCTTTCCGGCTACAAATTCGCCATGTCTGCCCAAGCCGCTGAAGTAATGTCAAGATTTCTTATCTTTCCCATCATTCTGGTCCATTCCACCATAGTGGTTCCAGCTCCCCTTATCAAAACTACGATGGAGAGGATGTTGCCGCTTTGGTTCACAGCGTGTTTCGATTGTTCTCGTCTCCGGCAACGGCACAACCGTCCAATTCTAGGCATACTTCTTCTTGCTTGATAAGAGTAAAGTATATCGATGGGTAGGTATTTCCATGATCGAATTTTTGGCCACCTTGGCTCCGTGAACTGGCCAGACTTCTTATGACGCAGATATTCAAGTCAGCGGATTCTATAACAGTACTAAAGGTTGTCAGAAAGCATGTGGATGATGGCTCAGATTCACGGTAGCTAAGGTAAAGTGCCACAGTAAAAGAGTCGAGCGCAGACAAACAACAGCGGCCGAATACCAAGGTACATCTTATAACCCAGATCTTTGGGTCCCCCTCAGGGTGATTTGCTATCAAAGGTGTTCCAATCGTGGCAGAGAGTACTTAATTTATAGTAGGTTCGATTCTTAATGGCGCTAGTACAATGGTGTAGTGGTTTTGTTTCTTTTCTCTAATGATAATCAATCTTAGGAAGGATAATGATGAGTATGTTAGCGGTATATCCTGTCTAGAAGGACCATTAAGCTAAGCCCCCGGCCTTGGGATGTCACTGGCTTTCACCGATTGGGCAGACTGACTCTCTGCAAACATCACACTCCATCATTGAAGTTCACCTCCATCTGTGATATTCACAGCTAATCTATTATTTCCTTTTATACCTTATTCAAACCGCAAATCATTGTTGCGCGACGAGATCTTGTTGAAATATGCTATACATTAACCGATTCATCAACCAACAGATCTTTCTGTCAACGAGCATCATGAAACCATTTGCATCACTCTTCAAAAGCCATCTCCTCTTCAGCGAACCCAGCACGACCGATACAGGTTCATCTCGAGACAATGCCCCTGTCCCACAAACTCCTGGACAAGCCGAAGACGCCGAAAACCAAGAGATCAAGGCAGTGATCGTCCCCGACCAAATCTTCGCATTCAAAGGCCTGAGCTGGTTGGATGGGTTCCTCGCTGTATGGATACTGCTGGCCATGGCTATCGGCATCATCCTTGGCAACTTCGTCCCAAACACCGGTCCAACATTGCAAAAAGGCAAGTTTGTCAGGGTTTCTGTACTCATTGGTGAGTTACATAATCAATCCAGCTCACGACACGATCTCAGATGTCATGCTGATTGCAATAGCCCTTAGTTTACTGGTCATTATGTACCCAGTTTGTGCAAAGTGAAGTTCGAGACGCTGTATCAGGTTTTCTGGAAACGCGAGATCTGGATCCAGATTGCGTTTAGCGTAGTGACGAACTGGCTTCTTGCTCCGTTCTTGATGGTGAGTCTTCCGTATCTCTAAACGTCAGGTGCGAAAGAGCTGAAAAGTGTCAGCTTGGCCTTTCTTGAGCATTCCCGCCAGAGAAGAACGGGCTCCGCGATGGTTTGATTCTGGTTGGGCTCGCTAGATGTATCGCAATGGTAAATTTCCTGTCCAGCATTAAAGTTTAAACGCCGTACTGAAACCACACGGCAGGTTCTCACTTGGACTGGCTTAGCCGATGGAGACAATGAGTACTGCGTCATCCTAGTCGCCGTCAACTCGATCCTCCAGATGGTCCTCTACGCTCCGCTTGCTATATTATTCATCAAGGTTATCAGCCACGCCAAATCTAAAGTCACGAGCTCGTACACAACCGTAGCAACCAGCGTCGCCGTTTTCCTCGGCATACCCCTCGGAGCAGCTATCGTCACTCATTTCGTCCTCCGTAAATTCACCAGTACATCCTGGTACGACAAGTTCTTCCTGAAATGGGCAGTCCCATGGTCACTGATCGGTCTCCTCTTCACAGTCCTAGCCTTCTTCGCTTCACGGGGCCATCAAGCCATTCACCAAATCATATCGTGCGAGTCATCGCTCCGCTGATTGTATACTTTGGCACCATCTTCTTTTTCACCCTGCTCGTATCGCAAAAAACAGGCTTTGGCCATAAGCTCTCCGCTACGCAGAGCTTTACCGCTGTGGGCAACAAGTTTGAGCTTGCGATCGTGGTTGCTGTTGCTACATTTGACGCTAACAGCGATCAGGCGCTTGTATCTACGGTTGGGCCGTTGAATGAGGTGCCTATGTTGCTTGGGCTGCTGTATGTGGTGAAGGCCTTTGGGAAGAGGCGGGGATGGAAAGACTCGGAGTGGCAGTGATGTATATGTTTTCTGTTGTAAAAACAAGAAAAAATACGCATCAACATAACTTTTTCTAAATACGCATTAATTGTGGATCGTGGATGTTCTGAAGCAATTTGCTAATAAAAACTACTCTTGATGCTGTGTGCTTCGACTCGAACAGACAAGCCGAGTCCACGCTAAGCACCAACGGATCTATGGCAGAAGCTCGACAGAGCCGCATCTCACAGTGGGCATACCTTTCGGCCACCTAGAACCATCGAGCCCCTTGGGCCATCATTCGCAGCCAAGACTCTCTTTCTTCTTACTTCAAGCATCGAATACCTTGCACATAATCGCCAGCACCTAATCTTTAGCACGCAACAGCCTCACACTCCCGAACCCCTTTATCCTCGACATACCAATCCATTTTTTCTTCTTCTTACAACCTGCTTGCAAGTCTTTCAAGGCAAACTTTCTCCATCGTCTCTAAACCACGAAGCCGGATAGAGATATGGTGGGTGCATATACACTACAGCGGTAATTTATCATACATGCCGAAGAGAACAGAAAGTGCACGACCCGAAAAAACGGCTGAGCTACATACATACTTCATGTGCAAATCAAACGCTACTTTTACAGCTTATGCTCTTTCATTATTGGTTCTAGTTAACCAAAACCGTGACAGGTTAGGGTAGAGAGATGTATTGAATTTATTGGAAATGACTTGTTTTGGATTGAAGTAATCACTCCCGTACTTGTATCGATATCAAGCATCGCCCTGGTTCTTGTCACAGTAAATCCCGCCATCTTCTATCGCAGTGGTATTTTCTGTTCGTATCGATTGGTTTGAAAGTTTGAGTTGCGAGATACAACCCATTGAAGCTTTTGCGGTGACATGATAGACTTTGTTCCGACGCCAGATGTTGGAGCGTTTGATGAGTGTTGCTCAGATAACGTTTGTACTGGTATATTAAGAAATGGCACGATGAGCTGGTTTCAGGTTCATGTTGAGGAATAGAACGGTAGATATTTGAAGACGATGATGTGGAAAAGAGTGCAGGGGATGCCGGGAAGGAGTGAAGTCAGTATATTCTATGAACGAAGGCTACGAGAGTTTAATCAGAGATGAGCTTTTTTTCAATTCCTCTATTGGTAGATTGACGCAGACGGGCCTGCAGACAAGAATCTGTCATATTCATCTGTACCTCTGACACTCCCTTGACAATGTTGGTTGCAACGGTGCGATAGAGTGGCCGAACCCGTTGGTCTTGAACAGCAATAGGGCTGCTTGAGAATGCCTTCCCGGAGCTCTTGCGTAGCAGACCTTGGCTGGTTGCGTGCACAGCACCGAGTTGTTTCTGCCAATTAGATATCCCGGTGAGACAAAGGGAATCCTGGGGTAGCCACAATCAGCACGTCAGTCACGGCTTTTAGTGCGCTCTGATTGAAAGACCTTGGCACCTTGGTCTAAATCCTGCAACCGATGGTATCAAGGCAAATGCACAGGAAAGCGACAAAACCCTGCTCAATCACGCCTGTTAATGGGATAGGTTTGGACATGAGTTTAGGCTGAAGAGCAGTACTGCGTCAGTGCAGAAGGCTGATGGCGTGTTAGCGACCAATAGTTAGGCTCAACGAATGATCAAGCATTCAGGGCAGAATGTCACTGCTGGTATCTTATCGGTTCAGAAACACGTAGTCATATGGTTGCTGCGTGACATTACTTACGGGAAGATGAGGGGTCTGATTGCACGGAAAGCATAGATTCTAGCGGTCAAGGTAAGTCGTTGAGAAACGGTTCAGGAGCGTCATAGTCTAGTGAAATTATGTCTAAACAATTCTTTACGTCTCATAGCTTCTGTAAGGATCGATATTATAATGTTGATGGAGACCAGGAGTCAGTAGTACCAAGGAGAACTTGCCGTAACGCCATCATCTATAGTATTGCCAGAACTCTGTCCAAGTAGCCTTCGGGCCTGCTGCTATCGGCCTGGCTTTTGCGAGAGCTTCATCGGTAACCTTGGCGTTATCGGCTCTTTTGCCGGAGAGGTAGGCATCGCTCTATGCCTTTACCTTCTCCATGTCCATGGTGATATTCATGGTATAACGACGAGTCTCAGGGACGGTAAGGCGAAAATTCAATGCCCCAATGACGGGTTGCCAGAGCATCAAGACGATGATAATTCTCTACATCTTATCGGCCGCCATCTCACATTTCGTGTCGCACTTGAAGGCCATCACACAGATGAAGAAAAATAAAGTCGCTTCAAGGTTTTCAAAGTCTTGCTCGACTGCACAGCTAAGCAAGAATACTTCTCAATATCCCTCAAGAATGTACTTACTGTAGATTGCAGAATGCATCGAAGCACTGCGTCATTTGACCGTCGAGATTCCGCAGTGATGACAGGGGACAGTGGGCAGCTACCTCCCACACCTACACCCATCATGACTTGCTAGAAGATTAGGGGACCCAAGATCGCAAGGCCAGGGCCAGAACCGCTGATGGTTTTTCCGAATGTCTCAATCAGTCGGATGATAAATTCCAGACCGTACGTCTTTTTACACCCCAACTTGTCGGCTAGTCAGCCAAAGACGACCTGACCCAATATTGCGCCGGCCGTCATTGAGAGCTCGAGGGCAGTGTTTGCAGATACTAAAATAGAGTGCAAATTCAAGGAGGCCAGTTCAATCCTCGTTGTGATGATAGTCGCGCTGAACAGGTTGTATGCATCTGTGGAAAATCAGGTATCGACCGCCATGTCGGCTCGAACGCGAGAGGGTCCGATAGGTGCGTTATCAATGGCTGCGAAGCAGTCCTTCGAAGTGCATTACTGTTCGTTGCTGAAGGATTCGGGGCTTTTGCATCAATCATCACGAATGTGCGAAGCACGGAGCGAACTGTCTTGATTACGGCAGACCATATCGTGCAAACTGAAATAGCTCAAATCTCAGATGTCGAATGTCGAACGTCAGGCGAGCGAAGTCGTGAACCCACCTCAAAATTCAAAACCCACCTCATAGATGTTAGATAATCTGATGTTCGTAGTTAATAATGTAAATTGTAGTACAATCTTTAGATCAATCTACACTGTGTAGATGCATTGTTCTATGATAGTATTGAGTGACACATTGAATATGAGCGAAAGCATGAGATGAGTGATGAAACATCGTGACTACGAGCGACACGACACTGTGAATACAGACAACACAGTGACTACGAATGATTCAGAGCAGAATACACATATCAGTATGACTACAGCGTGAGTATGAAGCAGAATACAAGAAGCAAAATACAAGAAGCAGAACATAAGAAGCAGAACATAAGAAGCAGAATACAAGAAGCAGAACATAAGAAGCAGAATACAAGAAGCAGAACACAAGAAGCAGAATATAAGAAGCAAAACACAAGAAGCAAAATACAAGAAGCAAAACATAAGAAGCAGAACATAAAAAGCAGAATACAAGAAGCAGAATACATGTATGAGTGACATTGTGACTAAGATGACGTGATCTTGTGATTACAGACAACATGATGATTATAAACAACATGATGATTACAGATAATATAGAACAAAATACATTGATATGATTGTAGCGTGAATATGATTGACAAGCAGCAGAATACAGAGAGCAAAATACATGTACAAGCGACATTATGATTAAGATGATGCAATCTTGTGATTACGAGCAACATGATGATTACAAGCAATACAAAGCAGCATACACATGTCTATATGAAGATTGATTGTAACAGATGCATAGTTTGTAGCTAAAGAATATAATGTCATTGTGTTGTGATGCATGTGAATCATCTTCTCTCTTTATTTTCTTGATTTAGTAGATCAATGATCTGAAAATTCATTGATTGACACTTGAAATCATGTGCATTTATGTTTCAATTTTAAGCGAGTCACATTCTGATCTTGCATCTTACTTGAATTGACATCAGCATTATCATCACGATTCTGAAAACTTTATCAACAATCTTCATATCAATATGAACATGAAATATATAATCTTGAAAGTCAATTTGAGACGTGATGAGATTGTAATGCTGTAGAGTGTGAGCATTTCTGATATTTCATCAAGATAATGTTCATTTATCTCGTCAAAATATTAAAATGATGATGATAGATTCTCTTCTTCATCATTGAATTAAAATTTATCAATGTTTTTAAATTCATTCAGAGCAGACGACATGAAGTTTAAACTGCAACTGAGTGTTCTGAGTTTTATATCAGTTAGCAAATCAGATTATGTCATAATACATGAAGTTTCATACTGATATGAAACTTTCTCTTGATAGAAGATTTCTTCTTGATATTGAGTTTCTTCTTGATGTTGAGTTTCTTCTTGATGTTGAGTTTCTTCTTGATGTTAAGTTTCTTCTTGATGTTGAGTTTCTTCTTGATGTCAAGTTTCTTCTTGATGTTGAGTTTCTTCTTGATGTCAAGTTTCTTGATGATGTCTTGAATTGAATATTTCAAGTCACTATGCAAGACAGCTTCATCTTGTTTTTCAATAATGACATATATTTGATATGTTGATTCAAACGATCTCTTGAGATATGAAAGCAGTTCACTGACGCACACAGCATTCTGAGTCTTCACTATCATATGTGTAATTTCACTTCTATCGTTTCAGTCATTGACAAGATATGATTCACAAAGTATATTCATAAATGCATCGATATATCATTTTGTCTAAGACAAAAGACATCATTGAATAAAGTCATTCAGATCTTCAATCTGAACATTGATAACTGAAAATTGAGCACAATTTATTTAGAAAGTTAGTCAGTCTGTTGTTTCATATAGATATGAAGATTGATGTACAAAATACATTTCATTTTCACTCTTTACAAGCTATTGATTGTTGAGTGTCATCAATGAAACATCATTTCATGATATAATATGTCTCAAACTGATAGCTTGCTGCAGAAGATTACACAATATGAGTCTTTGTAGTCTTGCTTGCTGCTGATAAATTTCATCTGATGAAGAGTTTACTTGTTGAAATTGACTTTTGTCGTGCAATCTCTGCTTGATGATGATTTAATTGTGAGAATTGAGTAACAAGCTGTGATTCAATGAAAGCTTAAGAATTTGATGATCAAGATGTTGAAGCAACAGAAGAAGAGTCAATAAGATCAATAAATTCAACATGATGTGATCTGAAAGTCAAAGATGATTCAGAAGAGACATTTCATGAGTTTGAATCATTGCATTCATGACAGAATTTGATGCTGAGTGACAAGTCAATATGAGAGTCATTTGTTTCAAAGCAATACTGTCTGATCATATCAATACAAGTGCGATGTATGATATTTTTTCACTTCATATGAATCATTGAGAATTAACAAGATTACATATACAACAGAGTCATAACTAATGTGACATATGCTGAGCAACGACTTTCTTGTCTATTGAATCTATGACATATTCAATTGCTCATTATCTTCATTGATCTTAAGCATTCAATGTACATCATTATTTGAATGTGCTGTCTCATGCATGTCAGATAAATTATCTGATGCAATGTGATGATAAATTAACTCTCTCAAGCGAAGATATTTCTGATAGTGCGATTGACTACGATGTGCAAATCTTTTCTCAAAGTTAACGTTCAGCTGCTTTGTATCAATATAAAGATCAGTCATGACTTTCAAACATCAATCAAGAACATTGACAGATAAATACTCATCAATCACTATCATTCATTAACATGACAAATTAAGCATATTAAGACAAGAGCATATCATATCTCTTTACATTTATTGACAACTCATCAAGCAGAATTGAATTAAGTCGAAGAGTTAAATCTGAAATCTGTTTTGAATGATGATAAAGAATTCATGATTGATCTGAAACACAGTTGAATCAATTCTTTTGCTGATGAATCTTATGATAATTTCAGCTTTTAACATATGAATATACTTTTTGATGTAATATGAGCATGTAGATAGCATGAAGACAAATGCGATCTGCTGATGACTTAAAATCAAAGCTGTTTTCTTCATAAAGATTGTGAAAATATATTTATGTTCATATTAGTATGAAGATGAGTTGCTGTTGAGTAAATAACATACACATCAGCGATAAATCAACATTTTATTTAACTGATTTCATCAAGACTCAATACGTTGATTTTTAGTGCTCATTTCATAGAAAAAGCAGTTCTTGAAGAGAATATTCAATTCATGATCTCGATGAAGATGATGATGTGCAACAGCAAGCAAGTCTGTTTTCACTTCTTGATCAAATTTTATAACTCTTGAAATTTTGTCTGTCTTCTTTGTTGAATCTAAAAACTGTTGAAGACAGTTTATATTGATATGAAACGATATTTCAACATAGATTCAGACAATATATCGAGAGTATGCATCAATGATTTCATATATCTTGAATTCAAACATGTTCAGTGTGCAATAATCGTTGATTGATCATATGAAGTTGAAATCTGAAACAATGTATTCATCTTGAGTTTATTGCAAGTCATATTTTCATTGAGTAACATCATCAGAATTCAAGATCTTAAATCAAATTGTAAAGTTAAGTGCTATAATGTGTTAGTAAAGCAAGACAACATGTTGAAAACATGAATGATTATGATATTAGATGATCTTACTCTCAGAAATGAGCATGAAGCATATTTCGCTCATAATTCTCAATGATTCTCTTTTGAAGTTCAACTTCTACAATAGACAGCATTTCTGCATCTGCTATCTTTTTATTGATCAAATCAACGCGATTCTTCAATCTTAACTTTTTTCATATGCATATGAAAGAGAATCATATGATTTTAGAATCTTCATTCTCAAGAATTTGAAGTATATTCTTGTCAGACAGATGAAGTAAATAGAGTTCTTTGATTCAATTATGAAACTCATCACTTGTGTTCACTCAAGTATTTCTGATTATCTGTCATGTGCAAAGTTGATTATGCAGAATTCATTGAATTATGTTGACATGATATTCATCTTGTAAAATTCAATGAATATCTGATATCTTGACATCATTATGAAATAGTTCAAGAATTCTTTTCTTGTGATCTTCAAAAGAAATAACTGATTGAGACATGATGAGATTGAATATTGTTATACATCAACAAATGTGCGACTTGCATTTTAGCAGAAGCTTCAAAATTTGACGTAATTGATGCAATCAACGATTTATTATTTATTTAGTTACTTTGTGCATCACATCAAAATATTTGATTATCTTTGACACAATTATTTGTAACAAATATAGAAAGTTACAAGTGAACAGAAAGAATTGTTGCTTTGTTACATTAATGTTCAATAACTGTGATTAATGTAACTTGAAGCAGTCGTGACTCATTGATTTGTTTATTATATGTTGAAAGTTTCTGTTCTTGTGCAAATCTTGATTAATTCTTTCTGCTCTGATCTTACTTCTGTTCGATTGCTTAAATTTCATCTACACTCTCTTGTTCAAATCTTACTCAGATCTTGCTTATATCTTGCTCATATTTTGCTCAGATCTATTTGCTTTGTCAACACTTGTCGACTTGAAAATCTTCTTACTCAGATATTTTGCTCAGATCTTGTTCAAATCTTGCTCAGATTTATTTGCTTTGTCAACACTTGTTGACTTGAGAATCTTCTTGCTCAGATCTGAGTCAAGCAAAATATTTAAGTAAGAAGTGTATTTTGCTTCTTGTATTCTGCTTCTTGTATCATGCTTCATACTCACGCTGTAATCATACTGATATGTGTATTTTGCTTTAAGTCATTCGTAGTCACTGTGTTGTCTGTATTCACAATGTCGTGTCACTTATAATCATGATGATCTTCTTCTCTCAAGTTGAATGATGATGACAACTACGTGTTTCTGAACTGAGTTGATCATGTGTAATTTATTGACTATGACTTCTGATCTCTAACTTATGACATGATCGAGAGTAAATACAAGTTGACTTTAACTTGTGATACTTGATTGATGATATTGCACGACATGATATTGAGACATTTGCTTTAGCACTTGAGAGAATACTTCATAGCATTGCTGTTGTTTGCTGCTATTCAGATACTTCATAGCATTGCTGTTGTTTATTGCTATTCAAATACTTCATAGCATTGCTGTTGTTTATCGCTATTTAAATATTTCATAGCATTGCTCTTGTTTATCACTATTTAGATATTTCACATAGTTTAAACTTGTAATATTTTTCAACTTTTGCAAAAGATGAATGATATGCTGAAAGCTTAAATGTAGATTCAGTTCATGACATTCTTGTTTTTCAGAATAAGCTTAAGAAGAAATTAATGAAAGCTTAAGATTTTCTGAGTTCTGATTCAGCAACATCTTCTTGTTTCTGAGTCAGACTGTTTTGATTCAACGCGTTGCGCAATCATAATTATATGTGATTAAAGTCAATGAATTATCTCTCTTAAAGAAGATTTCAAGTAATATCTTCAACTTGATTCTGATAACAAAGAGATCAACAAAACTCGATTCTGAATCTCTTCATCATATTTAAACAAAATAGAAAAAAATGCTTCTTCGTCTCAAGAAATTCTTCTTTCGCAAATGAAAATAATCTTGATTGCAACTTAAGATCTTACTTGTCGAATCATTGATGCAATATATCTGTCTGAAGCTTGAACATTTCAAAGCAATTATTGTATTTGTCTAAAATTTTAACTCAGAACTCTTCTTCTTTAAAAAGAAGACATTCTTCAGCTCTTGCGATTGTATTATGAACGTAAGAATTCAAATTGTTCTTGACAGCATAGTATTTAAAGTCAAATCTTGACAGTTAAAGAATTCAAACTTGAATTCACTGTAGATTCAAGCAAACGTTTTTCGTAATTTAAACGAGTGTTTCTCATTAACTTATCATTTTCAAGAGATTGATCAAGCGAAAGAAGCTGTTGAATGAAAAGATCATCAAAGCTTGAATCAATGATCTGAACTTTCACAATCTCGTCGAGTTCAAGAGATTTGTCTTTCTAATATCTATCAGATTTGATGAAAATTTTGTTCAAGACTCAACTTTGATCTTTTGTACTTTGTTGATTTGAACATTCTAGAATTAATCAAATCATCAATCATAGATATTGTCAGCAGATTGAGTTAGCTAGTGATCTCAATAATTGCGTTCATGCGAGTTATGTTTATGCTTTTATCAACTTCTTCAACTTTAATCTTGATTGCATTGCTCTTGATGTTTATCTCTTGATGTGTTACAGCTGATCTTTTCTCTTGCTTCGAATCTGTCAAACGAGAATCAAGTAGAGTAAGAATCGAAGTAAAAATTAAATTCTTCGTAACTTTGAACTAATTGATTATTTCAAGCAGATCATAGAAAGATAGATAGAGAAGTTCAGAGCGAAATTTGTTCAATCGCAGAAAATTGAGTGAAAACTTCACTTGATGCTTGCTGTCTGATTTGTCTCTCTTCTTCAATAATAATTTAAATGAATGGTTTGAGAATTATAGAATTGAGACTAAATTCTTAAAGAAATGAAGTATAATCATTCAGATCTGAGAACAAAGCTTCTGTTGACAAAATAGCAAGATGTGTATATATATATATATACAAAAGAGAAGAGAAGAGCGAACGAAGTCGAAGTGAGTGAAGAGTGTATGCATGAAAAGAAAGAAAAAGAGAAAGAGATGAAGAATGAACACAGACTTTTTATCAACGAGATAAACATTCACGAACGAATGCTTGAAAATCTTTAAGTGATGAAGATTTTATTCACGCATGCAATTTTCTATTCATTGATAATGAATTTAATTCTGTCATTTTGATGATAGAATAGACTGAAATTGAGATGTATAAATTGAGTATTTCATGAATAATATCACGTTCTTCAACTCACTTCAAGAAATATCATCAAGTTTTATGAAATATCAAGTTCTAGATTCAAGTCTCTGAAAATTAATGATTTTCTTTCTGTTTTCTCAAGCGTTAATGAATAAATTGTTTTCTTGCTGTTTTCTTTCTATTTTCTTTTTGATTCTTTCTTATTTCTTTCTGTAATGATCAAGAAACGATTATGAATTAAATGAGAGATGAATATTATAAGATTGTTCGCGACATTCTTATGAGCAATTAATAGAAGGCAGAGATCGAGATCTGAATCAATGATAAAAGAGTTGAAAGTGTTTCTTAAGTGTACATATAAATGTTGTTTCGACTTGTAAATAAAGATCACGAAGACACACGTTTTACAGTATCTTTCTACAAGTACAATCATTGCACATGTTCATTGTTTACTTTCTCTGTTGCTTCTACAGCTTTCTATATTGCATCTGTACTTTATCTCTCAGCAATGTGACTTAACAAGACATGATCTTTAATCATCACAAGATTGATCATCATCTTTGATCAACAGCTAGATCAACTTTGATAGCAGCTTGATCAGATGAGATATGAGTGCTTCATAACTTGCGCTGTTGTCAATTCATCGAATTCAAATAAATGCTCATATGCTTAGTCATTGATGAGATTTTTCTACGAGCATTGTAGATCATAAAGATGATCGATCTTGTGATGATTAAAGAAATATGACTCATCTTCAAATCTACAGCTAAATCTATAATGATAGAAGCTTAATCATTATGAGTATGAAAACTAGTGTTTTAAGTATTAAGCTCAACTCATTGAGTCAGTCAGAAGAAGACTGTAACTTCTTTTCAATGTATTTACTATCTACTATCTATCTTTGACAGAGCAAGAACATGCAGAGCTGTGAGCTCTGAAAGTCATTAAAGATCTTATGATTGATATGTTTCTTACAGCATGAGTTGAACAGATCAGATCTTGATGATTTAATCTATGAAAGTATTAAATCTGAATTAAATCTGAGCAAAATGTTGATGATTCAATTTGTGAAAGTATCAAATTTGAGTCAGATCTGAGTCAGATGTTGATGATTTAATCTATGAAAGTATTAAATTTGAGCAAGATCTGACTCTTTGAAAACGTGACTTAACTGATCAATTTTTGCGCTTCTTGCACATCTTATACTTCTCTTGACGTTTTTGCTTCTTTCACTCGTCGACGATTTGCTTGTTGCTTGTCATGAAGTTCAAATCATAAACTGTGTTATATTGATTTCAATTGATGAAATTATTGACGTAAAATCTGATGCGCGTCTGATTTGCAGATACAAGATGTGCACTGCGAATTATATGTAAGAGATTGTAGAAGCGACAAGAGTCTAGAAGTCTTGAATTTTGAAATGTATTTGATGAAAAGTTCTTCACTTCATGCATGTCATGCATTGAATGTGTAGCTTCTTTGTTTATTCAGCGCTTTAATTCAAATAGCATCTCTGTGTATCTTTGTGATCATTTCTTGAAATTGAATCATTGATAATTAAGCATAATGATAATAATCTGTATTTGTTCTACACATCTTTCACTGCTCTTCATTGACTCATTGTTTTGATAGTCTTTCTTCGACTCAGATTTCTGTACTCATACATTGTCTCTTTGTCATAAGATTTCTTCACATCAACTGAAAGTATCATTCTTCTTGATGATAATATCTACAGATTTCTCGATCTTTTTCTCTTCACTGTATCTTTCAACAATCAAGAAAAACATGAAGAATTGCAATTCTGTTGATTGAGACTCGCTGTTAAAGAAATCACAGTTGATTAATGTTGTTGAAGTTTGCATACGATTAACAACAATCTTGCTGAAACATAGATAATTTGCAGCTCTGCTTCTTGTCTCTAGTGTGACAGCTTTCTCTTTCACACTTGAGATGTTTGAAGTCTCGTTGACAACTTTCTTCATGTTAAGAAACTGCAAAGCTTCGTCGTAGATGACTTCATTTGCAATGTTCAATGTTTCTTTCTTTCTCAATATTCGCTGCATCTCTCTCAGTTTCTGACGCAGTCGATGCAATTCATTCTCGATCAGACTGTTCTCGACTCTAGAAATTTTTCAACACTTTTGTTCTCAAGTCATCAAGCACTTGTCAAGATGTCACGTAAGTGAATCGTAGTTCTTTGCTTCAAATTCACATGCAATGCATTTGCAAAACATTGAGTTCAAGTTCTTTAAGTCTCTGTGATTCTGAATACGATAAAAGCAAAGATTTAATAGTCATTAAGCAAAAACTAATGCATTGATCTCAAACATGCTTAGTCATGTGTGCTCAAAAGTGCTGTGATGAAAATCTCTGTTATTGAATTACATATTTAGAAAGATCAAAATCGTCTTCATGCTGCTGCTTAAATCACATCTTGAATCAATGTTGTCGAGAAATAGAGTAGTGATGCGATATAGAGAGCTTCGAAACCAACAGAGCGAGCACGAACACATGCAACGATCGATCTAGTAGATAAATAGATCTAGAAGATAGACTAGATACAGATGACTAGATAAATAGATAGATAGATAAATAGATAGATATGTCTCTATGTAGATGCTCTTGTTTAGAAAAGAGATCAAAAGATGAGTAAAAAGATGAAGAAGAAAACTTCGCTCGAGAAATTTCTATAAATAATAGTTAATATTCTCATGAACTCTGAAGATGCAACTGAGTCATGCTTGAGAAATCTCTATCAATAGTAGTCAATATTCTCATGAACTCTGAAGATGCAATTCAATAGCTCTGCTCGAAAAATCTCTATGAATGATAGTCAATGTTTTTATGAATTCTGAAGATGCAACTCAATAGTTTTGCTCAAAAAACCTCTATGAATGATAGTTTATATTCTCATGAATTCTGAAAATGTGATTGAATCAATGCTGTTTCATGAGTCATCGAGAGATGAGACTTTGTTTCACGACAACGTCTCATTCTTTCGATCATTGCTATTCGCGTTATTTGCATTTTCTGACATTATTGTCTCATTCTTGACTGTTCAAAAGATATTCACTGAGAAGTCAATTTTCTTCTTGCACTTCTCTGTCACAATTCTTTCAAAATCAATTTTCGAAAAGATAACATAATAGTAGACTTTGTTAGAATTGCTCTGTTGATGTGCATGCTTCGAAACTTGCTTCGCTAATTTGAGTTTTTGAATAAACTCGCAGAGAATGACAAGTTTTGCACGCTGAAGATTCACGCTCTCACTCATAATATTTGCAAGATTGATGAGAATGTTTGATTGATTATTCTGCTTAAGATCTTTTGCGAAATCTCTCTCTAGCATGAAAGCGAATCGAGTTAATGCTCTCTGCTTGATCTCATCATGAAACATTCTTGATGTGCAATTAAGTGTAAAGTGTTCTCGAATAAACTATATCATGAAAGTTAATGTCTGATACGAAGAAAATAAGATGACTACTGAAAAAGAAGCACAACATCTGATATTTAAAGCAGAAAAACTCAGAATAATGATACACTTACTCATTTCACGATCAAAGTCATCTCGAAAAAGAACGACATAATTAAAGTCAATTTGTCAATAAGTTCAGAACTCAGCAAAATCTGCATGATTACTTGAAGCTTGAAACAATTTTGAACAAGTTCTTGATAAACGTTGACTAGAAAGAATGTTGACAGCATTTGATTGATGATTCAATTCATGCAAGCTGTTTAAACATCATCGTTCATGAAATACATATTTAGTTTCTTGTCATTTATGAAAAGTCATGACAAATTATTACACACTCAAAACATTTTAGCTTTATTAATAATCTTGATAGTCTTCATTTTTGTAGATCTCTCGTTCTTCTTCTGAAGTCTAGAGTTCTCATCTCACTGCGTCTGTAAATGTTCAAGATCTGTCAAAGCTTAACTTTTTCATTGTTGAATCTGTGCTTGATATTGTTCAGTGTACTCTGTGAGAAATTGACATGTAGTTGTTCTTGATATCAGAGCATCTAGTTTCAACAAACGATCATCGAATCAATGACTTTCTTCATGATGACGAATTAATGCATTGAGCAAAGCTGTTGCGAAGTAATCAACAGCGCTGCGCGCTTCTTGAATCATTTAATTCAACTCACTATCTCTCTTTTTAACAATGAGCTTGATGAATTCTTTTAAACGCGTGAAATGAAGATTGAAGAGACGATGATTTGAATTATTTCATGCAGATGACGAAGCAATATCAAGAACATCAATGATATTTGAAGAATCAACACTGATCAGTGTGCTTGACATTGACATAAGTCAGAAGCGTTGTGAAGATCTTTCATCTTTCATCTGTCTCAAGTCTTTTCAAGAGCTCACTCGCATGTTTTTGACATTATGACTCTCGTCGACACAAGCGAAGTCAACGTGCATAGTACTCATTACAATCTCTTTCTTCATTGTCATTTTTCTCTTCATTCATCTTTTAACGTGAATGCTTTTAAATTTCTTAGAGATTCGTATGTGATAGATCTCTCAAATTGACACAATTCAGATGAAAGTACTTTCTTTCAAAGATCATTCATAATGAGTCTTTAGCAGCGAATTTCAACTTGTTGATCATTTAAGATTAAAATTCATCAGAGTTTAAAGCTGATTCTTTACATTCATTAAAATTACATTGTTGAATGATAAAAATTTGTGTAGCGACAAAACTTTGATATCAAGAACTTTCAGATCAACATACTTGTTGATCATTGCAAATCACTCATCAATGTTAAAGATCGACACTATAAAGATGCTGAATTCATTGATAGATTGATTGTGATGTAGTTTGCACTCAGACTTGCATGAACATCAAGTGAATCACTTTCGATCGATTTTAGATAACGAACAAACAGAGTCATTGAGTGCATCTTGAGAACAATGACGTGAGATATTTAATTCTTTCTTTCATTCTTTTCAGATCTCTCTTTACTTCAGTCAGAGCTGTATGCAAAACATGATGATAGCGAGCGCTTCAATGATCTACGATCGAACAACATTAGCTACTCAAGCGACATTAAGAATGAGTGATTATATCTTGCTTAATCTCATTTTATCTTTGATTAATTCTTCATACAAATCATCAGCATTACTGTTCATGCAAGCAATGATCAAGATTAAATGCAATTGTTAATAAAATATTGACAAGAGAAGATCAAGCAACATTCATTTGACGAAATCTTTGATGAATTTAGAAGATATGAATATCAGATGAGTTGATTGAACTCATGATTTCTCTTCAAAATGCTCACAGAGCTGATTATTCTGAGTAGCTAGTACTCTGAAAAAAAGATGAGTTATATCATTCATGTAAAAGAGCAAAAGACTAATCGTTGATCTCAATTCTCTTCGTCGTTATCTTCATCACTATCACTTCTCTTCAACTGATTATTTGAATCATTGATGAAAGAAAACAATGCTGTTGCAATCATCACATCTGTCTTTGTAATTGAATTTCTTGAATCATTTGCATTCATGTGTTTTAAGATGCTTGTGCTTGAGACAGACTCATCATGAAAAAAGATATCATTTGTGAAGCTTTTAAACTTGATTCACTTTCGCATAATTCTGCTATTAAAAGAATTTGATTCTGAATCTTTCGCACTATTGATTTGTGTATGCTTCAACTCATCTGAACAAAAAAGTCAGCGAAAAGCAATAGAAAAAGCAAACACAATGTTGTATGCTAATCTTTAATATTTGCAGAGCATATTGATAACTTTGCATGATGACGACTGAACGAGAGAATCATTGATATCACGACGCTTGAAAGTTGATTAACAAAAGAGAGAATTATCATCGTCACTGTCTCAAGATTAGAAAAAAGCAGAAGAGACTTTGAGTTGACATATCAAGCTCATTCTGACTTCAGACATTAATTTTGAGAAAATTTTGAGAATGATTTTGCTGTGCAATGATTGCATTACGCAGATTTCGATTCAAAGCAATGTTGATAATACTTTGAGAAGCTTCGTAGAAAATGCGATGTCTATCATCATTAAGAAAGATATCACTTGTCTTAATTGACTGAAGAAATGAGACGAAGATGATGTCTTGAAGCTCAAAAGATGAATCAGATGTCACACTGAACAATTGCTCAATGAGTACTATGTATGACATGAATCATATGTTAAATCGAGATGAAAAGATCGAAAACTTAAAGTGTTCAAGACTTGATGAAGAGTAATGTGATAACATTGTCAATTTTACAGATAACTCAGAGTTGAAGAGACTTAAGTGAGATTGAGATGATGATGCTGATGATTGTACAGAAGATTCAGAGTAGAAGAAACTTGATGAAGACTGATGTGAAGACGCTGATGATCATGATGAAGATAAAGAGATAAAGATGAGCGTTGTCACGATTCTAGTCTTGCCAGGCTCAGTCTTCTAGCCTTATCAGATCTATTCTCGCTTCGTCATCTTGACTAGTTTCTATTGAGTCTAGCGTCGGCTGAGAAACACACATATGTAGTCAGCTTCTTTCCCGTAGCTATCTTTCTTTCTTAGCATTTATCTTCTAGTTAAATGATATTTCTATCTGACTCGCTCTAGACAGATCTCTAACATTAGATAAATGCTCATCATCTACTATTCTGCTATCGACGAATAAACGATACAAAACAATCTATTCAGTAAGGAAAATTTGCAAGAAATTCTTCAAATTTGCATCATCATTTTAGATTGCAAGAGATTCTTCGATTCTACACTCATTTTCATCATTCTATCCGCAAGAAATTCTTCGAATAAAGCACTCAATTATTACCTGAAATTCACAAGAGATTCTTTGAATTTTCACTCATCAAAAAACATCAATTCA